>OBLI01001856.1_pt1 | contig 19331 bp, 20 predicted proteins | sample 1519701 | NCBI WGS metagenome assembly OBLI01 (sample SAMEA3663005, study PRJEB22513) | pig gut metagenome | biome: pig gut; feature: pig-associated habitat; material: faeces | place: France | collected 2012
AGCGAGTGCAATGACAAATGCATTTGATCATTGCCGAGCGTGAAGGACTTCGGCGAAGCCAAAGTATTTAGGAGGGAAGGTGGAGCCCCTCTTCAGGTTAAGAGGGGACGGGGGAGTTTTCGAAAAAATCCTATAATCGCATAGGCCGCACCCCCTTAAAAAAAGTTGCATACACGGAGGTCCATAACTTCCTCCGTCTGCGGCCTATGCTTTTTCTAACATAAAAAAATGTTGTGCCACTGTTGAGGTGCTCATCCGCTACGTCCTTCCTCGCCTCATGCCATCCTCCAAGAAAGACCCCGACCAAAAGGTCCTTTCCGAGTCAGGCATCCGCAAGGACGGCAAACCATTCAATCCCGGTTTCGCCCAACTAAAGGCCATGTGCGACAGCGCCCATATCCCCATGGTGGTCTATCTCCATGCCGAGCAAACTGAACTTACCGCTGGCAAATACAACGACCAGAGCGACGAGATAATCGCATGGTGTGCAGCCAACAACGTCCCCCTCATCAAGGATCTCGACCTAGGTCTTACTGCCTCCGACTTCCGCGACAACATCCACCTCAGTGCCCATGGTCAGCGCAATATGGCAAATCATCTCAAAAGATATTTAAAACAATAGCCCTATGCAGCCAAGCCCTGCAAGGGCGACACGCCCATTGTCATCGCGCAGCCTCCATCCTCGGTAGGGTCTTTACTTTATGTAAGACCGCCCTGATTATCAATAATCATACATCAATTATTTGGTTCATTAAATCATACGTGTGCCATAAATTGATTACTTACTTTTGAAAAAGGTTATCTCGTAAATTATTGAAAATTGTGGTTACGTTATAATAGCTGTTTGCTGTTTTTAACATAAATTAATCATACTAGAAAATGAAGGGTATAGTATTAGCCGGTGGTAGCGGTACACGCTTGTACCCCATCACCAAAGGTATCAGCAAACAGCTGATTCCTATTTTCGACAAACCGATGATATATTATCCTATCTCCGTGCTGATGCTTGCCGGCATCAGAGAGATATTGATAATCAGTACTCCATTTGATTTGCCAGGCTTTAAGCGACTGCTTGGAGATGGTAGCGACTTTGGAGTGAAGTTCGAGTATGCCGAGCAGCCATCACCCGATGGACTCGCACAGGCATTCACTATAGGTGCTGATTTTATTGGCGATGATGCAGCATGCCTTGTTCTTGGTGATAACATATTCCAAGGAGCAGGCTTGACAAATATGCTTATGGAAGCTGTGCGCACTGCAGAGGAAGACAAGAAGGCTACGGTATTTGGATATTGGGTAAGCGATCCCGAGAGATATGGAGTAGCAGAGTTTGATGCGGATGGCAACTGTCTGAGTATAGAAGAGAAGCCTGAGCATCCTAAGAGCAACTATGCAGTTGTAGGCCTGTATTTCTATCCAAATAAGGTTGTTGATGTTGCTAAGACCATCAAACCCTCTGCGCGTGGAGAATATGAGATAACAACAGTTAACCAGCGATTCCTTGAAGACGGAGAACTGAAGGTGCAGACACTTGGTCGTGGCTTCGCATGGCTTGACACTGGAACACATGATTCACTCTCTGAGGCATCTACATATATAGAGGTATTAGAGAAACGTCAGGGTTTGAAAGTTGCATGTCTTGAAGGTATTGCCTTCCGCAAGGGTTGGATTACTGCCGACAAGATGCGCGAACTTGCCAAGCCTATGCTTAAGAACCAATATGGACAGTATCTGCTTCAAGTAGTAGAAGAAGTGGAAAGGACAGGAAAAGCAAATTTGTAATCAAGGTATTGTATCAGATAGCGATATATACTTTTTGATACAATATAATGTTGAATTATGCAAGATAATAAATCATCATATAGAAGCATATTTAAAGCTACATCTTTATTTGGTGGTGTGCAGGTATATCAGATACTGATACAAATTATAAAATCAAAATTTGTAGCAGTCCTCTTAGGTCCTGCCGGAGTCGGAATAATGGGATTGTACCAAAGCGGATTGCAACTTATTCAGCAAATCTCAAGCATGGGATTGGCTTCAAGCGCAGTTCGTGATGTATCAGAGGCAAATGGAACAAATGATATTCATAGGATAGCCAAAACCATTACTGTAGTTCGCAAGCTTGTCTGGTTTACAGGTCTGCTAGGACTTGTTTTGGTTGCATTGTTTTCTCCATTGCTTAGCAGGGCATCCTTCGGAAATTATGATTACACCATTCCTTTCATAATCCTTTCGGTTACACTTTTAATTGATCAAATAAGTTCAGGTCAAAGAGTAATATTGCAAGGTCTAAGACGACTCAAAGATCTTGCCAAATGTTCTGCGTTTGGCGTCACCTTCGGTCTTTTTACTTCAGTTCCATTATATTATTGGTTGGGCATAGATGGAATTGTGCCTACACTAATTCTCAGCAGTATATGCTCTCTGGTATTAAGTTGGATATATTCACGAAAGATAAAGATTGAAAAGGTTCATATCACCCCAAAACAAACATTTGAACAAGGCAAGTTAATGCTTGTAATGGGATTGTCGATGAGTTTTAGTGGGATTTTGTCCACAGGTGTTGCGTATGCAATTCGAGGATATATCCAAGAAAATGGTGGAGTGGAACAAGTAGGTCTTTATCATGCAGGATTCATCATAATGACAACCTATGTAGGCATGATAATGAATGCCATTGCAACAGACTATTATCCACGTTTGGCAGCCATCAACAAAGACAATGCAAAATGTAGGGAAACAGTAAGCCAACAAGGCGAAGTTGGAATTATGATACTCGCTCCAATGTTGACATTCTGTTTGGTTTTCATGCCATTTGTGCTTAAGATTCTTTATAGTGACCGCTTCTTGGCTGCCAATGAATTCATATCTTGGGCTTGTTTGGGTATGATTCTAAGATTTGGATCATGGGTCATAAGTTTTCTGTTTGTAGCCAAGGCAGAATCGAAGTTGTTTATACAAGTAGAGTTATCAGCAAATCTCTATTACCTGATTTTTAGTATCATAGGATATAAGATGTTAGGTCTTACAGGCTTGGGAATTGCATTCATGATGGAATATGTGGTCTATTTTATTCAGTGCTACATTATTGCAAGAAAACGTTATGATTTCAGATTCTCAAAAAGTTTCATTAAGAGCTATGCCATTCAGTTATTGCTTGTAATATCATGCCTTGTCATTGTACTTGTCATTAATGGTTGGCTGAAATATGTTTTAGGATGTGTTATTATTGCTATAAGTAGCATACTTGGCATAAAAGGCTTGAATGAAAGAATGGATTTATTATCGATTATGAAACAACGTATTAAAAAATAAACTCATGACAATTGAAGATGTTAAATTAATAGAACTCCCAAAGTTCACAGACCCTCGCGGTAATCTCTCGTTTGTGGAGCAGAACAACCACATCCCTTTTGAGATAATGCGGACATATTGGATTTATGATGTGCCCGGAGGAGAGAGCCGAGGCGGTCATGCCTATCTGACAACAGATGAGTTCATTGTCGCTATATCAGGAGGATTTGATGTCACAGTAGATGATGGCACAGAGAAAAAGGTCTTTACGCTCAACCGTTCCTATTATGGATTATACATCCCCAAGGGATTATGGCGTACGATGGATAATTTCTCTACCAATTCTCTTGCTCTTGAATTTGCAAATACAAAATATAATCGTAAGGATTATATAGAGGATTATGATATGTATGTTAAAATGAAAAAAGATGGAAAAATTTAATGTATTCGATTGTTCAATAATAGAACTCGACAAACATCATTCTGACCGTAAGGGTAATCTCACAGTAGTGCAGAATGGAGATACCCTACCTTTCAATGTTAGGCGCGTTTATTATCTATATGACGTGCCTGGAGGTGAAGAGCGTGGAGCCCATGCCCATAGAGAACTGAGCCAGTTAATAATTGCCGCCTCTGGTAGTTTTACTATCACTTTGGATGATGGTAAATGCAAAAGGTCGTTCTTTCTCAATCGCCCGTATCAAGGATTATATGTCAAACCCGGGATATGGCGCGAATTGACCGATTTCTCATCAGGTGCAGTATGCATGGTATTAGCATCAGATGTTTATAATAAAGAAGATTATATCCGAGATTATGAAGAATTTAAAAAATCTAAATATGACACATAATTATAATAATTATACATATGATTAAACAATTACCGCTTGACTTTTCGATGGAAAAGTATGGTTTGAGAGTTCGCTTAGCTACAGAGGCTGATACAGATTTTATTTTAAGTCTTAGATCAGATAAAGAGCTAACAAAATTCATTCATCAAACTGATAAAGATGTTCAAAAACATTTGGAATGGTTCAAGAATTACCATATAAGAGAGGCTGAAGGCCGTGATTACTATTTTATTTATTTTAAGGACGGTAAACCCATTGGTCTTAATCGTATATATAATATCTTTGAGTATTATGGTACAATTGGCAGTTGGTTATGCTCTCCTAAAAATGAGATTGAAGTATCATTGGCTACTCATTTTTTCTTGCACGATATAATTTTCGAGATAATAGGTCTTGACTTTACTGTATTTGATGTACGTAAAGGAAATAAACATGTTTGGAAATTACATAAACAGACAGGTGCAAATCAAATTGGAGAATCAGAAATTGATTACTATTTTGTAACGACAAAAGACGAATATTTGAAACGAAGAGATAATCTTCTTGAAATTTTAAATTTGAAATAATCATATCAATAAAATAAAATAAATAATTGAACAATGGAATTAAATGAATTTGTAGCGAACTTTGCAGAACAGTTTGATGACACCGATGCATCAGAAATCCAAGCTAATACCGAGTTTCATGAACTCGATGAATGGGGTAGCCTTGTAGGAATGGGAGTTATTGCCATGGTTAAGACAGTTTATGGCAAGACCATTACTGGCAAGGAAATCCGAGAGTGTGTTACAGTAGAGGATTTGTATAAACTTGTCGCAGGAAAGTAATGACGGGATTTAATCCTTTTTCTCTTACGGGGAAAACAATCCTCGTCACAGGAGCTTCATCTGGAATAGGTCGCGGCATTGCCGTGACTTGTTCCAAGATGGGAGCAACTATTGTTCTTGGAGGAAGAAATGAGACAAGACTCAATGAGACTCTTTCGGGAATGGAAGGAGACGGCCATGTATTGGCAGTTGCTGACCTTACGAAGAAGGAGGAGTTGGAGTCCATGGTTGATACATTACCAAAACTAGACGGAATAGTACATTGTGCAGGAATTGGACAACGCATACTCTGTAAACAACTGCAAGAAACAGATGTAGATAATGTTATGGATATGAACTTCAAAGCTCCAGTATTACTGCAAACTGAGATTTTGAAGAAAAAGAAGATCAACAAAGGTGCTTCAATCGTTTTCATAGCATCGATAGCTGCAGAGTCACCAAGCGTTGGTAATTCTATCTACAGTGCGTCCAAAGGAGCAATTATCTCTTATGCTAACTGTCTTGTTGTGGAACTTGCCCCACGAAAGATAAGAGTCAATTGTATTAGTCCTGCAATGGTATGGACAGACTTGATACTTAAAGATGGCATAAGTGAAGAAGAACTGAAGGAAGACGAACAGAAATACCCTCTGAAACGTTATGGTAATCCTGATGACATTGCAAATCTTACAGTATATATGCTTTCTGATGCATCATCATGGATGACTGGAAGTAACGTTAGGATAACGGGAGGGGCATTTAAATAATAAATAGTTAATTAATAATGGCATATATAAAAGGAATATCATATTATCTGCCCGAAAGGGTTGTTACAAATGAGGAACTTTTGAAGGAGTTCCCAGAATGGAGTGTAGACAAAGTGGCAAAGAAGGTGGGAGTAAACTCCCGCCACCTTGCTGCAGAAGATGAAACAGCTGGCGATATGGCAGAAAAGGCTGCTCGCAAGTTGTTTGAGGAATATAACGTGTCGCCATCTGACATAGACTTTGTAATGCTTTGCACGCAGAGTCCTGACTATTTCCTTCCCTCTACGGCTTGTATCCTTCAGCATAAGCTGGGCATACCTACAACAGCAGGAGCATTCGACTACAACCTTGGTTGTTCAGGTTGTGTATATGGTTTGGCAATGGCAAAAGGCCTCATAGCAGCCGGTATTGCAAAGAATGTACTTGTTCTTACAGCTGAGACTTATAACAAATACCTTCATCCATCAGACAAGAGCAATCGCTCAATATTTGGTGATGGGGCTGCTGCTTGTCTTGTTTCCACGGAGGGATTTGCCGAAATAGGTGAGTTCTCCCTTGGGACGGATGGGGCTGGTGCAGAAAACCTTATTGTGAAGACAGGAGCGGCTCGTTGCAAGCAAGTTACTGGTAACGTTTCAGAAGATGAGGACGGTCATCAGAGATATGATGATTATCTATATATGAATGGATCCGCCATATTCAACTTCACACTCGAAGCAGTTCCTGCTATGATGAAAGACATTCTAACGAAAAACAACATGACACCCGATGATGTTGAATACTATGTTTTCCATCAGGCAAACAAGTTCATGCTTAACACTATCCGCAAAGTCTGTGTATTGCCAAAAGACAAGTTCTATGTCAATCTTGAAGAAACAGGCAACACCGTTTCTTCTACTGTCATGATTGGGTTGAAGCAATGCATTGAAGCAGGAACAATCACGCAAGGCATGAAGGTTATGGTCTCAGGCTTTGGCGTAGGATTGTCATGGGGCGGAACAATTTTGAAGTTTTAAAAATTGAATAATAATGGGAAAAGTAACAATGTGTAAAGTTTTACAGGGGGGGGGTAATTGCTCTGTAAATCAAAGGGTTATAGGGTTGGATTTGATTAGGTTCTCTTTAGCTGTATTAATATTTATGTTTCACTCGCATATACATGTGCTGAAATGTGATTATGGATTCTTCAATGGTTTTATACGCATGGGGGCCATAGCGATGACTGGGTTTTTCTTGTTATCAGGATATGCTATTAATCTCTCTTCTGGCAGCAAGGATATGTCTGACAATAAAGAGATAAAAAGATTCTATACAAAACGTCTGATTTCTATTTTACCTCTCTACTATGTATGGGCTTTAATCGTTATTGTTACAAACATCGTAGCGAAAGGCATTTCTGCTATATGGGAAGAGATAATATTATTTCCAGTAGAAACGTTAGGTATTCAATCCGTATTCTCAACTCTCTTTCCATATTCGCACAATGGCGGAAGCTGGTTCATCTCTTGCATATTGATATGCTACTTTGTTTTTCCACTTATTCATTTGTTCACAAAACATATTGATGACAATAGAAGACTAATGCTCATTATATGCCTTAGCGCAATTCTTCTCTATAGTCCTTTTGTGCAATCATATTTCAATTTACAGGGCATCTATAGTAATCCTTTCTTTAGGGTATTGGAATTTTCCATAGGTGTTTTAGTTTGCCAAATGAACATGAAAGAGGATAATAAATTTAAGATAATTCTATTTCTAAGAAAACCGGCAATTTGCATTTTGACCATCATTACACTTTTGGTTGGAGTGAGCATTGCATTCTACATAGGTATTCCAGCAGACTTTATGTTATACAATTGGATAGCTCTACCTTGTTTTATTTCGCTATTAGTTTCTTTAGGTTATTTAGAGTTTAAAAGGCTTCAAAATTCAAAAACGATTCAGTATCTAAGTGCATTGTCTTTCTCAATATTTCTGAGTCTGATAATCGCTGTATGGTATATAATAAAATATGCGATGGAATACATAGGTTGTGAGAGTAATATCGTGAAAATATTATCATCGGCTATTATTTGTTTTACCATTGCTAACTTCTTCCATTACTGTGTGGAAATTCCTTCGACAAAATATTTGAAATTAAAATTTTTGAAATAAATATTAGTAAAATATGGCAAATATCCCTTTTTTGTCCTTAAAGGATGTAACGGCTCTTCACGGAGCTGAAATCAACGAGGCTGTGTCTCGTGTAGTTAATGGTGGCTGGTATCTCCAAGGCAAGGAGAACGAGCAGTTTGAGAAACATTACTCTGAATTTATCGGATGTAAGCATACCATCGGTTGTGCTAACGGACTGGATGCGCTTATCTGGATCTTCCGTGCATACATCGAGATGGGAGTGATGCATCCGGGTGATGAGGTGATTGTACCTGCAAACACCTATATTGCTACAACGCTCTCTATTACTGAGAACGGACTCATACCAGTAAGCATTGAGCCAAAGCCAAACACCTTGGAGATTGATGATGACCTCATTGAGACTGCTATTACTCCTCGCACCAAGGCTATCGCAATCGTGCATCTTTATGGTCGTATTGCATACACTGAGAAGATTGGCGAGCTTTGCAAGAAGTATAACTTGAAGCTCATTGAGGATTGTGCACAAAGTCATGGATGCAAGTACTATGATGGTCGCGTTACCGGCAATATCGGAGATGCAGCAGGTCATTCCTTCTACCCAGGCAAAAACCTTGGCGCCCTTGGAGATGGTGGAGCAGTAACCACCAATGATCCTGAGCTTGCAGCAGCAGTTCGCGCCCTTGCCAACTATGGCAGTCAGAAGAAGTATGTATTCAAGTATGCTGGTCGCAACAGCCGTCTTGACGAGATTCAGGCCGCCGTTCTCGATGTGAAGCTGAAGTATCTCACAGAGGACAACGCCCATCGCAAGATGGTAGCACATTACTATTATGAGCATATCAATAACCCACTTATCTCACTTCCTGACCTCCTGCCTGACGAGCAGAATGTCTATCACCTATTCCCCATAAAAGTGAAGGGGAAGGATGCTTCGACTGGCCTCAGTAACCGAGATAGATTGCACGACTATTTGGAGCAGAATGGTGTAGGGACAGTATGCCATTACCCTATTCCTCCTCACAAACAGGAGTGCTACAGCAAGGAATCATGGAACACCCCTCAGCTCTCGCTCCCTATCACCGAGCGTCTTGCTGATGAAGAGTTAAGTCTGCCTATAGGTCCAGCTATTACAATGGATGAAGTGAAGGAAGTAGTAAAGTTGGTTAATAATTATTAAGTGGATTATATGAGATTGGCATATAATAGAGAAGAACTTGTATTTCTTTATGAACGTTTAGTCAAAAAAGCAGAACAACGTTTTGAAAAGGGCGAATATTTAAAATCCATAAAATGTATAGAATATGCTGCTTCCTTTCAATATCTGTTCAACGACCGTTATTCTGATAATCGTCTAAATTTAATATTAAAAGAAATTTCTTCAAAACTTTACCCTCTGAATAATTATCTCTCAAACAGTAATATCGTTTTTTTTTACGAGTCTTTCTGTTTAGATAATAGAGGATTAACTCAACAATATCTTGATGCACTCGTTTCATGCAACAAATATAAAATTGTGTTAATCTTGGAATGCCAAATAAGAGATAGTGGACAAGAAATAATTCAGTATTGTAAATCACATGATATTGAAATAAAACCTATATTAGGAGATTCTTGGCATGAAAAAGCAGATTATTTGTATAACTTGATATATAAATATAAGCCAGCTGCAGCGTTTTTCCACTTATTACCACGCAGTTATTTGCCCTTTATATCTTTTGAACCATACAAGAATATAAAGAAATATCAAATAAACCTCACTGATCATGCATTTTGGTTGGGTTCTTCTGATTTTTTCGACTATTCATATGAATTTCGCGATTATGGAGCTACAGTTTCTGTTGAAAAAAGAGGTTTCACTAACAACCAGATAATAATTAATCCATATTATCCATGGCAGTCTAATTTGGAATTTCAAGGATTCCCCGTTTCAACAGATGGTAAGATTGTAGTTTTTTCAGGTGGACATCCATATAAAATTGAGGGAGATAATGGGAGATATTATGAGATGGTAGCTCATATACTAGAACATAATAAAGATGTTATATTTTTTTATGCTGGGAACGGTGATCTTTCTTTTTTGAAAAAATTTATTTCTGACAATCATTATGAGGAAAGATTGTTTTTATTGGGAAACAGAAAAGATATAGACGCTGTATTTAAGCGATGTGATATATATTTAAATACGCATCCTTTTGGAGGTGGCTTAATGGTTCAATATGCTGCCATTAACGGGAAGCCGATCCTTGTTTATAATTCTCCAAATTTTGATGATTTGGTATGTACAAAAAAAATGGCACATATTTCTTTTGATACTATTGAGGATTTTTATAAAGAGGCAGATAAACTAATTGATGATTATAACTATAGAAAACAAAGAGGTGAATATTATAAAAGTCTTATAGCTGGGCAAGATGATTTTAGAAGACGTTTTATATCGACTTTTATGAATGATAATAACTGTTTTTCTTTCCAATGTCAGTTAGATATTGATTACGATAGTTTTTGTCTAAAATATTTATATGAAATTAATCATAACGTTTATAAATTTTTAGAAAATATTTTTATTAAAAATAATATTTATTCATTGAAAGTTCTTATTAACTTATTATTATACTTGCCTTCATACATAAAAAGTAAAATAGGAAATTGGATATGATAGAAATAGTTATAAGAATATGAATGTTATGTTTAAACATTTAAAATTAAGGCATTTATGCATCTTATTGGGGGGGGCAATTCTCTTTGTCTCTGCAGCCTGTAGCTATAAGTTTTATAACAAAATCAAGACGAAGTTTGATAGTGACAAATTGATGATTGCTTCCTTGTATGAAGCATACAATATCAGGCAAACGACAAGGATTGATTCCGCGGAACATCATGTGCTTTTCCTCAGCAACTCAATAACCCACCATGAGCCTGCGAGCACTATTCCGGGAGCGGACCCATTTTGGGAAGGTGATTGGGGAATGTGTGCCTCGCGAAAGGATAGCGATTACGTAAGAAGGATTGAAGCACGATTACATCTTCTTAATCCTAACACAACTGTCGAAGAGAAGAATATTGCAGGATATGAACGTGATTTCTCTATTGATCTCGACTCTTTGATTGGTGGTCTTTGCAAAGGAAAAGATTTGATTGTTCTTAAGATTGGAGAGAATGTAAAGGATGAAGATGGATATTATGCTGCCTTCAAGCATTTGACGGAATATTGTCTAAAGTTTACTGATAATGTGATAGTGGCAGGCGCATATTGGAAAGCTCCCAAAAAGGAAGAGTGTATGGTAAGGGTGGCTCGCGAGAAAAACCTTAAATATGTACCGTTGTTCTGGATATATGAGCTCTATGAGGACGAAGTAAAAGCACATGTAGGTGATACAATATATAATATTAAAGGTAAACCTTATCCGATAAAGACCGATTTTATCATAACCCACCCAAATGACAAGGGTATGAAGATGGTAGCGGATGAGATTTACAAAAACATAGAATTTTGACATCAAATCAGATTAAGATTTCTCTATAATCAACAATGCATTAGTTTTCAAAAATAAGATGAAACATTTTATACTTTATATCGTCTCTATTGTGGCGTATTTTTTGGGAGTTATATCGCGTTTTTCAAATTCTGGATACCAAAAATATATCTTTGCTTTGATTAGAGGAGGAAAAATTATAGCAAATGCACAACATGCAGGACGAAATATTACGCTTGGCAAGAATGCTAAATTCGCGGGTCTAAAATATATGTCAATAGGCGATAAAACCTCGATAGGAGATTATTGTATAATAACAGCCTATTACGCATTGGATCGAGTTCCAAAATTTATTATAGGAAATCATTGCCACATTGGTCCATTCAATCATATTACTTGCATTAATGAAGTGGTAATTGGAGACGGGTTACTGACAGGCCGCTGGGTTACTATTACCGATAATTCTCATGGAAATAATACGATTGAGGAGATTTATCTACCTCCTTGGAAGCGCCAGTTGTCAAGTAAAGGTTCCGTAAAAATTGGGAAAAATGTTTGGATTGGAGATAAAGCAACAATTCTACCTGGTGTTATAATTGGGGATGGAGTCATAATTGGGGCAAACTCTGTTGTTACAAAGAATGTGCCTTCAAATTGTATAGTGTGCGGTAATCCTGCAAAAATTGTTAAACAAATTAATTGATATTATGGATGTATCAGTCATAATAGTTAATTACAATACACTGAAAATGACAAAAGATTGTATTGACAGTGTTATAGAGAAAACCACAGACGTTGAGTACGAAATAATACTAGTGGATAATGCTTCAACTGATGGTAGCAAGGAATTCTTTAAGAATTATAGAGATATAACTTATATCTATAATGAAAAGAATCTGGGTTTTGGTACAGCAAATAATGTTGGAATAAAAATAGCAAGAGGAAATTTCATATTCTGTTTGAATTCTGATACTCTGTTGTTGAATAATGCAATTAAACAATTTGTAGAGTTTGAGTCTATGAATCACAATAATGTGGTTCTTGGAGGATGGTTATTGAACTCAAATATGGAAATATCTCATTCTTATGGTAATTTTATTACTTTTAGACAAGAACTTAGGACTGCGTTGCGCGTTTTCACAGACCGGATACCATTACTAAATAAAATATCGTTTGATAAAGAAAAGTATTCTTATACTCCACTAAAAGTAGATTATATAACAGGGGCAGATTTATTTGTCCCTAAGAACATAATAAATAAGGTGGGTATGTTTGATGAAAGATTCTTTATGTATTGCGAGGAAACAGATTGGCAAAAAAGAATGGAAGAAGAAGGGGTTGAAAGGGTTGTCATAAACGGACCAAAAATTATGCACCTCGAGCAAGGAAGTCAAAAAACTGGTACTATTTCTTTTAAGAAGAATCCAAACAAACTAATAATCAGTACTAGAAGTACATTATTATATCTAAGAAAGTATAATAATGTTGTTGTTTATGAAATATTCAAATATACATACTTATTCCTAAGATTCTTTCCAATGCTTTTTAATGAGTTCCCATGGAAAGATAAAGTACGTTATTTTAAGGTGTTTTTTGAATAAGGGTTCTATTTTCAATATAGGTGAATTAAGCCTCAAATAATTATTAAGCATAAGTATAAAAATGATTTCTGATAGAGTACGCATCATAATAGTGCACATATGTTTGTTTTTGGCGTTCTTTTTGCCAATATATTCATGGAGTCAATACCTTTTGGCGTTAATACCACTTATTCTATATATATCTGTTTCAGATAAGAAAATATACAAAGGTTGGAATTATATAGCTATTGTTTGCCTGTGCTTGTCTTTATTGTTTAATGGTTTTTGGTTGATACCAGATTATTTCAAATCTATTATTAAGACAGTCAATCTATGCATTTTGTTTGCGTTGTTTCCATATTTTAAGAATAATGGTATATATATACGTACTAATTTTGTTGTAATGATGATATGTTTGGTACTATTCACCCAATTTGTTTGGATATTAGGTATTACTCCGTTAATTCAGCTTTTTGATACAATATATCCTCCTACTATATCATACGGAAAGGCAGGAGTGAATTTTACGCTAAATATTGGCGGTCGATATGGTGGTATATTTCATAATCCCAATGATTGTGCAAGGAATATTATAATATTATCAAGCATATATCTGGTGATGAATAATCGAAATAAAAGAACGGACATCATTACCCTGTTAATTGTGACTTTGTCTGTTTATTTAACTGGTTCGCGTACTGGTGTGATAATGTTATTGACTACATTTTTTATATATATATGTAATATGGAAGGAATAAGTATATCAAAAAAAATTAACATAATATCGATTGTTGTTATAATGGCCTTATTATTTTATATCTTCATATTGGGTGATAACACAAGATTAAAGACATTGGAATTTAATCCTACAAAAAGTGAAAGAATGTATTGGCTTCTTGAAGCCATAAATAATATAATGCAAAATCCATTTAGTGCATTATTCGGAAGGCTTTATCAAGAAAGAATGAGTTTTTGGAAAATAGGATTTGCTGGAGGTTTTGATTCTGATATAGGTAATATTATATATTCATATGGATTTTCTTTTATTTTCACTTTATTGATCTTTCTATATAGTCAATATAAAAGAATTGGATGTCGCTTTTTTTATTGTATACCACCTCATATAGTAATGGCAGGAACGGGGTTGTTTACGAGTTTCTATTCTTCTATAATGATATTTTTCCTCTATGCAATATGTTTCATAGAAAGTGAACGAATAATAGAATTATCAAAATTACGAAATACTTCCACTAATTAATGAAAATCCTATATATCTACAGAAATAATAGCCTTGGCTTTTCAATCGGGAATGTTTTCCGGCCGATTGAAGAGGAGATGAGGAAGTATGCAGAGGTGGACAGCATATATATGCCTTGCTCTACGGCAAGTCCTTTAAGTATTATAAGGAACTGCTGGTATGCCTTCAAAAAAGCATTGTCAGAACATTATGATATTATCCATATTACCGGCGATGTTCATTATCTTGCGTATGCTTTATGTGTGTTTAGGAATGTAGTGGTTACTGTGCATGATATTGGGCAAGTGGTTGCGGCGACAAATAAGCTCAGACAGAAATTATTATATTTGTTTTATGTAAAATCACTTAAATATTCTAACGCAATAACATTCATAAGTGATAAATCATTTCAAGAAGTGTCAGAAATAGCAAATTTTCTTAATAATAAATCACATATTATATATAACCCTATTTCCAACAAATTTAAATACAATAATAAAAGAATACACAAAACATGTCCAGTTGTTTTGCACATAGGTACAAAGGATAATAAAAATTTGGAAAGAAGTATAATAGCATTGTCAGATATTAATTGTTCTCTTCGAATAATTGGAAAACTTTCTGATAAACAAAAGAAGTTGTTGGATGATAGCAAAATAAGATACTCAAATGTTTATAATTTGTCTAATGATGAGATAATACAAGAATATGTTAACTGTGATATTGTTAATTTTCCAAGTACTTATGAAGGGTTTGGAATGCCAATAATTGAAGGGCAAGCAATAGGTAGGGTTGTAGTAACAAGCAACTTATCACCAATGAATGATATTTCAAATGGTTCTTGTGTTATAGTAGATCCATATAATATCGAGTCTATGAAGAATGGTTATATTGAAGCAATAAGGAAAAATCAATATTATGTAGAAAAAGGAATGGAAAACGTTAAGAGGTTTAGTTTATCCACAATAACAAAAGAATATTTGGAATTATATAGGTCATTGCATAGGTAAGAAACTTGTATGAAGTGATCCAACAAAATGAATAAAACTATGAAAATTCTAACTACTTCAGATAGTTTTGAGGGATGGGGAGCTGTGGCAAATGAGGCTATGAGTCAGGGGTGTGCCTTGGTGGGTAGTGATGCCATAGGTAGCGTGCCTTATCTTGTTGAAAATTGTCGAAATGGTATGATATTCAAGTCGGGGGATGTTGATTCATTGACCGATTGTGTGAGAACATTGATAGAGAATCGCTCGTTGTTGGAGGATATTCGACATAATGCAGTGGCAACAATGCAGACAATGTGGTCGCCGGCAGTGGCAGCGCAAAATCTATTGAAGCTTATTGATGACATAAAGAATGGAAGGTCTTGTACTATTAAAGAAGGACCTTGCAGTAAAGCATAATAATAATATGAAAATACTTACATATATCACAAGCATCGACCTTACTGGCGGTGGACCATCACGCAGCGTCCCGATGTTGGTCAAGGGACTGGCGGAATTAGGGGTGGATGTGACTCTGATGACGCAACGCTCGGAGAAGATGAATACGCATGCCCTTGACGGGACTACGGCGAAACTGCATATTCTCGATGCTTTCAATAGCGAGGATATTGAGGCATTTATACGTAAGGAGAAATTCGACATCGTGCAGATGCAAAGCATGTGGGGCCTGAGATACCATAAACTTGCAAAGATATGCCGAAAGCTGAACATCCCTTATGTCGAAACGCCTCGCGGTATGCTCGAGCCATGGAGCTTGGCTCAGAAGAAATGGAAGAAAAGGTTGGCGCTGTGGCTCTATCAGATGAACGACCTTAATCATGCGGCTTGTATATACACCACTGCGGATGACGAGGCGAGAAACGTGAAGGCACTGGGAGTGAAGGCACCTTGCTCTGTTATTCCTAATGGCATTGAGGTGGATAGCTATAAATGCCGAACGTCAATGGAAGGAGTAAAGAAGCAGGTGTTGTTTCTGTCAAGGATTCATGTGAAGAAAGGTATAGAACTGCTGATTGAGGCATGGGAACGGATTGTGAAGGATTTCCCAGGATGGTCGTTGCTGATTGTGGGCAATGGCGAGGCGGATTATATCGAGAGCCTGAAAATGATGGTCAAGGAACATGGAGTGGGGGAGTCGGTAAGGATCTCTGAGCCTGTGTTTGGCGAGGCTAAGGTGAGATTATACCAGAGCAGTGCGTTGTTTGTGCTGCCATCATATAGTGAGAATTTTGGAATGGTGATTGCCGAGGCAATGTCATGCGGTGTGCCGGTGATAACGACAAAGTATTGTCCGTGGGAGATTCTGAATGAGACGAATACGGGATGGTGGATTGACCTGAGTGTTGATAAGCTTAGTGACACTTTAAGCAATGCCATGAGTATGGATCTCTCGATGCTTTTTGATATGGGACAAAGGGCAAGCAAGTTGGTGCATGAGAAGTTTGATTACCGGAATGTGGCTAAGAAAACTTTGCAGATGTATGAGTCGTTGACTGATTATTGATTACTGATTAATGGTTGATGATTATTGATGCAAGCACTCAATTTATAACAATGAAATAAAGTGAAATCGAATACAATAAAGCTCACATTTTTTGTTGAGTGCGACTTGAGTTATCAATAGTGCTTTAAATCGGATGTGTACCTCACATATCGCCATCTGCTATGATGTGGGTCTAAACGATGTTGAAGATAAGATATATACAAGAGATATTTTCTGTAGAGACTAATAATAAATCAATATGAAAAAAACAATCCGACGTAATTTTGTTTTACTGTCGGGGGGGGCAATTTTGTTCCTCTTGATACTCGAGATTTCATTAAGAATAGCCGGTTTTGGTCAGATGCCACTATATACGGCAAGTGATGAATGGGAATACATGACCACACCCAATCAGAGCGGTTATCGAATTGGCAATCGATTCTATATCAATGCCTACGGAATGCGTTGCGATGAAGTCGATTCCACAAAGCGACATATCCTCGGTCTGGGAGACAGTGTTCTCTTTGGAGGCGCACAAACCGACCAAGACAGTCTTGCCACATCCCTCATAACTAAAGAGACAGGCATACAGATGCTCAACATCTCATCTGGCAGCTGGGGACCTGACAATGGAGCCGCCTTTCTTCGCCACTACGGTCTCTTTAATGCCGAGGCGCTATTCTTGCAAGTAAGCAGCCATGATGCCCACGACAACATTAACCACGAACCCGTTGTCGATGTACATCCTAGCTATCCTTCCAAACAGTTCTGTTGTGCTACTGTAGAGGTGCTCATCCGCTACGTCCTTCCTCGCCTCATGCCATCCTCCAAGAAAGACCCCGACCAGAAGGTTCTTTCCGAGTCAGGCATCCGAAAGGACGGAAAACCTTTCAATCCAGGTTTCGCCCAACTGAAGGCCATGTGCGACAGTGCCCATATCCCCATAGTGGTCTATCTCCATGCCGAGAAAACTGAGCTTGCTGCACGCAAATACAACGACCAGGGCAACGAGATTATCGCATGGTGCGCAGCAAATAACGTCCCCATCATCAAGGACCTCGACCATGGTCTCTCCTCCTCCGATTTCCGCGACAATATCCACCTCAGTGCTCATGGTCAGCGCAATATGGCAAATCATATCAAAATATATTTGAATCTATAGTACAGTATTTATGGGGCATCATAAGAGGGCTTACAAGATATTATTGTAATGAATTAATATTTAGAAAAGATATGAACACATTTGAAAATTTGAAAATAGCTGTAGCTGGTACTGGCTATGTAGGTCTGTCGATGGCAACATTGCTGTCACAGAATCATCAGGTGACGGCGGTTGACGTGATACCTGAAAAGGTAGAGAAAATAAATAATCGTGTGTCACCCATACAAGATGAATACATCGAGAGATTCTTTGCTGAAAAGCAACTGAATCTCAAAGCTACTCTTGATGGACGTGATGCATACAAGGATGCAGACTTCGTCATCATTGCAGCTCCTACGAACTATGACCCAGTGAAGAACTTCTTCGACACTCATCATATCGAGGATGTTATCGACTTGGTATTAGAGGTGAATCCCGACGCTGTGATGGTCATCAAGAGTACCATCCCCGTAGGCTATACCCGCTCTCTGTATGTTAAGTATGCAGCAAGGGGTGTGAATAAGTTTAATCTGCTTTTCTCTCCGGAGTTCCTGCGTGAGAGTAAGGCATTGTATGATAATCTCTATCCCAGTCGCATTATAGTCGGCTATCCCAAGATTATCGACCGTGAGGACTTCAAGGAGGAAAACGATGCCATCCTGAAAGTGACTGATGTTGAGAAGATGATGGAAGCTGCCGAGGTATTCGCTCAACTTCTTCATGAAGGTGCTATTAAGGAAAATATTGACACGCTCTTCATGGGTATGAAAGAGGCCGAGGCAGTCAAGCTTTTTGCCAATACCTATCTCGCCCTCCGTGTCAGCTATTTCAACGAGCTTGATACATACGCAGAGGTTAAGGGTCTCGACACGCAGAGCATTATCCGTGGTGTGAGTCTCGATCCGAGAGTAGGCGACTACTACAACAATCCCTCCTTCGGTTATGGCGGCTACTGTCTGCCCAAGGATACGAAGCAACTTCTTGCCAACTATAAGGATGTTCCCGAGAATCTCATAGAGGCAATCGTAGAGAGCAACCGCACACGCAAGGACTTCATTGCCGACTCCGTTCTCCGAAAGGCAGGATGGTATGCCTATTCAGAGAACAACGAGTATAATCAGTCATCATCAATAAATAATCAGTCATCTGTCACCATCGGCGTATATCGTCTGACGATGAAGTCCAACTCCGACAACTTCCGTCAGTCTGCCATACAGGGCATCATGAAGCGCATCAAGGCCAAGGGAGCAGAGGTTATTATATATGAGCCAACCCTCGATGATGGTTCAACCTTCTTTGGCAGTAGGGTAGTCAATGACCTTGCGGCCTTCAAACAGCAGTCCCAGGCAATTATCGCCAACCGCTATGATGTGTGTCTCAATGATGTTGAGGATAAGGTATATACAAGAGATATTTTCTGTAGAGATTAGTTACAAAGGGTATTATCACTTCATCAGATACGCGAATTCCGTTAATCACAATCTTTTGATTAAAAAAGTTATCACAACTATATGATAATCACAAGTGAGTTTCTTTAGTGAACTCTAATTTAT
>OBLI01001859.1_pt1 | contig 19294 bp, 18 predicted proteins | sample 1519701 | NCBI WGS metagenome assembly OBLI01 (sample SAMEA3663005, study PRJEB22513) | pig gut metagenome | biome: pig gut; feature: pig-associated habitat; material: faeces | place: France | collected 2012
ACTTTGCACGGGAACTGGCATCCATAGATATTCAGATTATCAGCGGATTGGCCAGAGGCATTGACGGGCACAGCCATAAAGCGGCATTAACTACAGGGTATACGCTAGGGGTTTTGGGCTGTGGTCTGGATACTCAGTATCCAAGAAGCAATGGATACCTTTATGATCAGATGGAGGAAAAGGGCGGAATACTGACCGAATATCCGATTGGGACCAAGCCTTTATCGATTCATTTTCCTTCCAGAAATCGTATTATCAGTGGATTATCGGATGGAATTTTTGTGATCGAAGCGCGAAAAAGAAGTGGGTCTCTGATTACCGTGGATCTGGCACTGGATCAAGGGAGGGAGATTTTTGCACTTTCAGGACGTTATTATGACACTTTAAGTAGTGGGTGCATGGATTTGATTCAAAAGGGAGCAAAGCTGGTCTACACACCGGAGGATATACTGGAGGAATTTGGTATTTTACGTAAAAATCTTGTGAAAAATATATCAAATAAAAAAATTTCTCTTGCGAAGAAAGAAAAATTAGTGTATGATTGTCTACGTTTAGAACCTAGACATATTGATGAAATTGTGAACGAATGTCAGATGCCGGTGTCTGAAGTACTTTCTATTCTTACCGTATTGGAAATGAAGCACTGCATCAGACAGACGGACAAGAATTGCTATAGAATGAATGATTAAGTAAGGGAGTGTAGTCTGAACATGCCAAAATACCTAGTGATTGTGGAATCTCCTGCGAAGGCGAAGACGATTCAGAAGTTTTTAGGCAAGAATTATAATGTGATTGCTTCAAATGGCCACGTAAGAGATTTACCGAAGAGTACGCTTGGAATCGATATAGAAAATGATTTTGAGCCTAAATATATAACCATCCGAGGAAAGGGAGAGATTCTGGCAGCTTTGAGAAAAGAAGTAAAGAAAGCGGATAAAGTCTATCTCGCAACTGACCCGGACCGGGAAGGAGAAGCGATTTCGTGGCATTTATACCATGCACTTAAGCTGGAAAATAAAAAATGCAGCCGTATCACATTTAACGAAATTACAAAAAATGCAGTAAAAGCTTCTATTAAACAGGCTCGCGATATCGATATGAATCTGGTAGATGCTCAACAGGCAAGAAGGGTATTGGATCGTTTGGTGGGCTATGAGATCAGTCCTCTTCTGTGGGCTAAGATTAAGAGGGGCTTAAGTGCCGGACGTGTACAGTCTGTGGCACTAAGACTGATTTGTGACAGAGAAGAGGAGATCAACGCATTTATTCCACAGGAATATTGGACGTTGAGTGCGAATTTAAAGGTGGAAGGCAGCAAAAAGCCTTTGATTGCGAAGTTTTCCGGAGACAAAGATGGGAAGATTGAGATTTCATCCAAGGAACAGTTAGATGAGATTACGAAAAAGATCGATGGCGCTTCTTTTGTCATTACAGATATTAAAAAGGGCGAACGGACTAAAAAGCCTCCACTTCCATTTACCACCAGTACCATGCAGCAGGATGCAGGACGTAAGTTAAATTTTGCGACTCAAAAGACGATGCGGATTGCTCAGCAGCTATACGAAGGTGTGGAGATTAAAGGAAGAGGTTCTATCGGTCTGATTACTTACCTGCGTACGGACTCTGTTCGTATCTCAGAAGAGGCAGATCAGGCAGCGAGAACTTACATTGGAGAAACTTATGGCGAAGAATACGTAAGTGCAGCGCCAAAGGAAAAAGAAGATAAAAAGCGTATCCAGGATGCCCATGAGGCCATCCGACCAACGGATATGTCATTGACGCCGGTCAAAGTAAAGGAACAGCTCTCAAGAGATCAGTTCCGACTGTATCAGCTGATCTGGAATCGCTTTTTAGCCAGCAGAATGAATCCTGCCAAATATGAGACAACATCGGTAAAGATCGATGCGAATGGATATCGTTTTCATGTATCTGCTTCTAAGCAGAGCTTTGATGGATTTTTAGCGGTTTATAATATCGACAATGAAAAGAGCGAGAATAATACACTGTTAAAGTCTATTGATCAGGATACAAAGCTGGAACTTTTGGATTTTGCCAAAGATCAGCATTTTACACAGCCACCAGCACATTATACCGAGGCACTGTTAGTAAAAACTCTGGAGGAACTGGGAATTGGGCGTCCAAGTACCTACGCACCGACCATTGCCACGATCATTTCTAGACGTTATGTGACAAAAGAGAAGAAGAATTTGTATGTGACAGAGTTGGGAGAAGCGGTAAATAATATGATGAAGCAGGCCTTTCCTGCTATTGTGGATGTGAACTTTACGGCTAATCTGGAGATGCTTCTGGATAAGGTAGAAGATGGTGGTATTGCATGGAAGACAGTTGTCCGCAATTTCTATCCGGATTTTGAAGAGGCACTAAAGGCGGCTCAGGAAGAACTGGAGAAAGTGGAGATCGCAGATGAGGTTACCGATGTGGTATGCGAAGAATGTGGGAGAAATATGGTCATCAAGTATGGACCATATGGAAAGTTCTTAGCATGTCCAGGATTTCCAGATTGCAGAAATACAAAGCCTCATTATGAAAAAATCGGCGTTCCATGTCCACTTTGTGGCAAGGAGGTTGTTCTTAAGAAAACGAAAAAAGGCCGTAAGTTTTATGGTTGTGAGGACAATCCGGATTGTGAATTTATGTCATGGGCAAAGCCATCCAAGGAAGTATGTCCAAAATGCGGAAAATACATGGTGGAAAAAGGCAAGAAGCTGATGTGCTCTGATAGTGCCTGTGGTTATGTATGCGATAAGCCAAAAGAAGAAAATTAATTGAATTTTCTGAAAAATTGTGTTAGTATAGGGAAAGAGATGTTAAGTTAATTGAATTTTCTAAATTTCCGCAGGGGGTCTCGAAAGTGAGCGTACAACTATTAGACAAGACAAGAAAAATAAATAAGTTGCTCCATAACAACAATTCACAAAAGGTAGTGTTCAATGATATATGTGAAGTGCTTGGAGATATATTAGGTTCCAACGTGTTGGTCATCAGTAAGAAGGGAAAGGTTCTTGGGGTATATAACCGCAAGGGAGTTCCGGTCATTGGAGAACTGATCTACAATGAGGTAGGAAAGTATATCGATTCTATGCTGAATGAACGTCTGCTAGGCGTGTTATCTACAAAGGAAAATGTCAATCTGGCAACACTTGGGTTTGAAGAGGATGACATTAATGGATGTAAGGCATTGATTACACCAATTGATATTGCCGGAGAGCGACTGGGAAGTCTGTTCATGTATCGCCACGACTGTGAGTATGATATTGATGACATTATTCTTGGTGAATATGGAACTACCGTGGTTGGGCTGGAGATGATGCGTTCCGTAAATGAAGAGAACGCCGAAGAATCCCGCAAGGTGGCAATTGTAAAATCCGCCATCAGTACGTTATCCTTTTCAGAGCTTGAAGCCATTACGCATATCTTCGATGAGTTGAATGGCACGGAAGGAATTCTAGTGGCGAGCAAGATTGCAGATCGTGTGGGAATTACCCGTTCGGTCATTGTCAATGCTCTTCGAAAGTTTGAAAGTGCCGGGGTCATTGAATCCAGATCCTCTGGTATGAAAGGAACCTATATTAAAGTATTAAATGATGTAGTATTTTCAGAAATTAAAAAATTAAAAGATAAATAATAAGAAATCTCCAGTCTGATCATAGCACTCAGGTTGGAGTTTTTTCTTACATAAAAATAGATTCAGAATATTTGCAAAAAGCCCCTTGCATAGTGCAGGGTGGATATGATATACTCCCGTCTTTGACAGTTGAGAAGTAATAAAACGGTCATAAAGCCTTTAAATATGGGCTCTATGACCGTTTTTCTTTTTGAAGCGATATGTGCTATTTTTTCGGTATTTCTGTTTTTAATTGTTTTGTGTTTTTAATAATAGTTCGCATGGATGACTTTGTAATAAATTCGTAGTCTGTCCGGAAGTTGAAAGTTTTATGCAATGTATCGGTTAATTCCGTCCTTTTGTAAGATGGTATATATCCACTCGCTGTATTTAACAATGTCATCTGCATGGAACGTAACGTCTCCAGGATCTGCCTGGATGTGTAATTTTTTGCTATCTTTTTTTCTAAGAGACGGTAAAGAAGAAGGCTGATATAACAGGTCATAAAGTGTGCTTTGATACGGTCGTCTCTTCTGACATACACAGGGCGTGCTCCAAATTCTGTTTTCATGATTCGAAAGTTTTCTTCAATCTCCAAGCGTTGCTTATTGATCTTTATGATCTCGTTGATATCTCCTTCAAGATTTGTAATAACCGCATAAAAACCATCATACATTTCTTCTTTCTGAATCTGTTCCCTATCAAGGTCATAAACATTTTTTTCTGCAATCTCACCATCCTGAGTGACTGATGTTTTTTTCACAAATCGCATCGGATCATTTTGGTTTTTCCCTTTGCGTTTTCGACCAGGCATTGCAATGAGTTTTTCTGCCCGTTCGATCTGATGGGCACGGATCTTTCTCTGATATGCTTTGTATTTAGGCGAATAGGTAACGATCAGGGTTTCGTCCATTTCGCCTGTCACAATGGGGATTTCTTTATAATAGATTGCATTAAAAACTTCTTCCTCTGTTTCATCCAAGGTACGAAGGTCTATGAAGCGATCGGATCCTGCTTTGCGGAACTGCGTTGGGTTCAGAGCGATATCCCGGTCTTCTTTTTTCAACTTTTTCAGAGAATGCGTAATAATGTAAGAACGGCTTCCCATGCTGTTAAAATGTCGGTTGCTGGCACTTCCAAGTCCGGCATCGGAGCAGAAGATAAATTCACTGCAGTTGAAATCCTGAAGGATCTTTGTTTCTAATGGTCTTAACGTGGTCTGTTCATTCTGGTTTCCTGGAAAGATATCAAAAGCCAAAGGGATCCCATCGGTATCCATGAACAGACCCATGATCACGATGGGATTAGGGCGATGTTCTTTACTCTTTCCATAACGCTTGGAACCGCTTTCTTCTTCAATCTCAAAGTAATAATTCGTGCAATCATAATAAAGAATACGTTTGTCTCTTGGATGGAGGAAGTTAGAGTTCTTGTAGAGTTCGCTTTGGATAAGATCAGATTCCTCTGCGATCACAGAAAGTGCCCGGTAAACATCCTGTAAGCTGTATTTGGGTGGTTCCAATAGTGTCTGGCAGTAATCATAGCTGCCAAGTTTACTGGCAGGTGACAGGATCCTTGCATAGACCAGATCTGTGAGGATTGCATTCAGGTCATATTTAAATTTATGACGGCTTTTGATTGTTCTGCAGATCTTGTCCAAACGGAGCTGTGTGCAAAGGGTTTGGAGAAAAAGATAGCCAACGTTGAAAGAACGGACTTCATTCATAGGGATACATGCAGCTTGAGAAAACGAAACGGTGACTTTTCCGTTACGTTGATTATAAAGTTCCGTTTCTTTTTTTGCCTCTTCCTTTGCCCAAGCCATCATTTTGTCTCGATCACCAGAGAATTGTTCCAGTAGGTCATTCAATTTTCCTAATTTTCTATAAATATGTGAAGATGTTTTGCCGTTTTCTTTTCGATAAGATTGTTTGATATAAACGTCTTGATTATTCTTGCTTCCGGTAATAGATATATACATAATAAAATCTCTCCTCATCTTAATACCTATATTATAACATAAAGAGCACAAAAGAGCACTAATAAAAGCAAGAAATTTGACAAAAAAATAAGCCAAATATGGCTTGTTTAAAAGGCATATTGATTATGCTGTCAAAAAGAAAGTGTCAAACTCCCGTGTGGTGGAGAATGCAAGAATTGTGGTGGCTATTGCCATCAGATAAAACATACAGATGGTGAAAGACAAGATAGCTAATGCATAGATTCTTTCTATAAAATATGTTATAATACTGAATATGACGCAGCGGGTACATCCTTTGAATCGAAGGTTGGAGGAATTATGGAAGTAATTTGTAATCAGGAGTCAGTTCAGATCTTCATCTGCTATCGAAAAGTCTTTATGATGATGGAAAGGCTTTCAGCAGAATGTATTATAACAGTGATGGAAAACAGACAAAGAATGGGGAAAAGTTAATTGATGAGATGCTTTTCGAGGTGCAGCAGCAACAACTGGATGCATTGATTTTGACAGGAGATCTGGCACTCAACGGGGAATTGGTGAGTCATAAGGAATTGATTGAAAAACTAAAGATGGTAAAGCAGAATGGTGTTCCTGTCTTTGTACTTCCTGGAAATCATGATATCGGTCATCCAAATGCAAAAGGATATCGAGGCGATGATACCTATGAAGTTCCATCGATCAATGAGGTGCAATTTAAGGAGCTATATTATGAATTTGGCTATGCACAGGCATTTTCCATAGATTCGGCAAGTCTGAGTTATGTGGTTCCCTTATCTACTAATATATGGTTATTTTGTCTGGATAATTGTGCCAGGGTCGAAGAGAAGCCATTAAGATATGGAGAATTAAGGGAAGAGACGTTTGGCTGGCTGGAAGAAAATCTGAAAAAAGCAAGGAAATATGGAGCTTATCCGTTGGTTGCAGGGCATTACAATCTTGCATATCACAACCTGATTTTTCGGGAAAGCTTTACCATGCGCAATCATGAAAGGGTTGCCATGCTGTTAAAGAAGTATGAGACGTCTTTATTTTTAAGTGGTCATATGCATATGCAGCATATGGAGCAGCAGAATGGAATTATGGACATTGCTACGTCCTCACCGTGTACTTATCCACATCAATATGGAATACTTACGATAGAAGATGGAAATCATATCATCTATCAGACACAACAGATTATGATGTCTCAGAAAATGAGGGCAGATTATCGAAGGTTTTATTACAATAATTTTATTCGCCAGGTTTCTAAGGAATTGGAAGGTGCAGATGAAATTCCAGATGTGGTCAAGTTAGAGATGTCTGTTTATGCAGCGCGACTCAATATGTACTATTTCTCAGGGGACTTTTATGAAATCTGCGATGAGATCAAGAATGCCCATGGATGGAAATTGTGGGAGCAGTATGGTGAGAATATCGCCTTCTTTACATATTTAAAGAGTATTTTACATGATTCTATGAGAAATCATAATATTTATGTGCAAAAAGGATGAATGGTGATGAAGAATAAAATGAATAATGGAAATGATTCCGTGACGAGTGTCACGGAATTTTTTATGGAATAGGAAATTTCTTTTCCTATTCCATAAAAACACTCCGTGAGGATCGCACTGCGGCGGATAGGAGGATGCGCAAGAGCGATCCGCCGCAAGCGTAGAATCCTGCAGAGCAGGATTCTTTTTCACAGAGAATCAAACAATGATTCTAAAATATGTATGTAGTGCTAAATAGAAAGGAAATAGAAAATGATCGCAGGATACATATTAACAGGCGGGAAAAACAGAAGAATGAATGGAAAGAAAAAGCTGTTCTTAGAATATGGAGGAAATTCCTTCTTGCAGCATATCCTGAATGCACTGCAGGGATTTTCTAATATTTATTTATCTGTGGAGAACGAAGGACCATACAAAGGACTTGGTATGCCCATGATTGTTGATCAGTATCCTGATCTGGGGCCTATGGGAGGTATTTATTCTGGCTTGATGGCTTGTAAGGAAGAGGCACTATTTGTTACTGCGTGTGATATGCCCTTATTGAATCAGGAGACAGTAGAACGAATCCTGGCAGTATACAGGGCAGAGAAGAAGGTAACCGTTGTACAAACGGGGCAGCAGATCCACCCATTACTGGGAATTTATCCAAAGGAGGTTCTTCCGGTCCTAAAGGAGATGATCCAGGAGAAAAATTATCGAATGATGGATTTCATTGCCCGAACAAAACCATCTGTGATACAATTAGAAAATAACAAGGCAGTATACAATATCAATACGCCAAAAGAATATGAGAGATTAAGAGGAGATTGGGATGGAAGAGAAGTTAAGTCATTTTGATCAAAAAGGGAATGCTATCATGGTAGATGTGTCAGAAAAGAATGTGACCAGACGTGTGGCCATTGCCTCAGGCAGGATAAAGGTAAATCGGCAGGTGATGGAAGCAGTTACGAAAGGAACTGTGGAAAAAGGCGATGTGCTTGGTGTTGCAAGAGTGGCAGGAATTATGGCAGTAAAGCAGACATCCCATCTGATTCCCATGTGTCATCCACTTTTTATTCAGAAATGTTCCATTGACTTTGAGATTGATGAAGCTGCCAGTGAGATCAAGGCTCAATGTATGGCGAAGCTGGAAGGGAAGACAGGAGTAGAGATGGAAGCATTGACGGGAGTGTCCGTGGCATTGCTTACCATATATGATATGTGTAAGGCCATTGATAAATCCATGGTGATTACCGATGTAAGACTGGAAGAAAAAACCGGTGGAAAAAGCGGGACTTATAGAAGGGATGCATAATGAAGGATAATTACGGAAGAAAGATTGATTATTTAAGAATATCGATTACAGACAGATGTAATCTTCGATGTACCTACTGCATGCCGGAAGAAGGAATTACCTGTATGAGCCATGATGAGATCTTAACGTATGAAGAGATTGAGATAATCTGTCGGATGATGGCAAAGATCGGATTAAAGCATGTAAAAATTACAGGAGGAGAGCCGCTGGTGCGAAAGGAATGCTGGCGGCTGATAGAAAAGCTGAAGCAGGTACCGGGAATTGAAACAGTCACTCTTACGACCAATGGAATTTTATTAGAAGAGATGGCAGAGAGGCTTGTTCAGGCAGGCGTTGATGGAGTGAATATCAGTATCGACACGCTGAATAAGGATGCTTATGCAGCCATAACCAGAGGTGGAAACATCGATCAGGTGCTCAAAGGCTTAGAAGCCATATGCACCTATCCACAGGTGACGGTAAAGATAAATTGTGTCTTAAATGGAGAAGACTGGAAAGAGACAGCGGTTTCCATGGCCCAGATAGCTAGAACGAAATCCGTCCATGTGCGTTTTATAGAATATATGCCAACGGTTTTCGGAGGAGAAGAACAGAGAAGGACCCAGGAACAGGTGAAAGAGGTCCTGGAAGAAGTCTTTGGAAAGATGAAAGAGTGTAAAGAAGAAAGACCATTGGGATTTGGACCATCAGACTATTATCAGCTGGATGGGTTCCAGGGAAAAATTGGATTCATCAGTGCAGTCAGCCATAAATTCTGCGAGAATTGCAATCGGATTCGTCTGACTGCGGATGGAAAGCTGAGATTATGCCTGCAGTCCGCTGATATGGTGGATTTAAAGACGCTGATTCGCCAGGGAAGAAAGCTGGAACTGGCAGCAGTGATTCAGAATGCCGTTCGTCATAAACCGAAAGAGCATCATTTTGAAACAAAAGAGATCGAGACGAAAAGTATGTCACAGATTGGAGGGTGAGCAGGATGAGAGTTGCAGTTATTACATCCAGCGATTCTGGCTATGCCGGAGAGAGAGAAGATTTAAGTGGACCACGTGTACAGGAAATTGCAAAGTCCTTTGGTGCTCAGATTGTATATACGAATCTGCTTCCAGATACAAGAGAAGTGCTGGAAGAGGAATTGAGGAAGATTTGTGATGAGCATCTGGCAGATTTGATTCTGACCACAGGAGGTACTGGATTTTCTATACGGGATTGTATGCCGGAGGCTACCCTTTCCGTATCCGAACGGGTGGTCCCGGGAATTCCGGAGGCCATGAGAGCTTATAGCATGCAGTTTACAAAGAGGGCTATGCTCAGTCGTGCTGCAGCAGGAATTCGAAAGCAGACTCTGATCGTGAATCTGCCAGGAAGTCCAAAGGCTGTTGAGGAATGTCTGGAATTCATATTTCCAGAATTGGAGCACGGAGTGGAGATATTGACTGGGAAAGCCAAAAACTGTGCTCGAAGTTAAGGAGGAAAGTATGATACTATTTTTAACCAGCAGTCCATGTACCAATGATATGCCAGAAGGGGTTGAGCTTCCGTGCATTTTAAATGAGGACAATGGATTTGTTGAGCAGTTAAAGAAGCATTGGAAACCGGATAGCAGATGCCTGATCATCAGTGCAGATCCAACCAACTACGGAATGAACGATGAGATGGCAGATACTTTTTTTGGGGCATTTTCTTATCATGGACTGACACTTTCGGATATGGTAATCTGTGATGATCGTAATGCAGGAGAGATTGCCGCCTTCTTAAAAGAAAGTGACGTGATAATTCTGGCAGGTGGACATGTACCGACCCAGATGGAGTTTTTTGATCGTCTTGGATTAAGGGAACTGATCCAGGAGTTTACTGGAATTGTAATCGGAATCAGTGCAGGAACCATGAATTGTGCCACATGGGTATATGCACAGCCAGAGGAGGAGGGAGAATCCGTAGATCCTGATTATGTTCGATTTTTCCAGGGATTAGGACTTACGAAAATTAATGTGTTGCCACATTATCAGAATGTGAAGTATAATATACTAGATGGCAAACGTCTATTTGAGGATATTACCTATGGGGATAGCTTTGGAAATGAATTTTATGCATTGGTAGACGGAAGCTATATCCTGGTGGAGGAAGGAAAAAGTGTTCTTCACGGTACGGCATATCGCATTAAGGATGGAGAGCTTAAGCGAATCTGCATTTATGGAAATCAAATAGATCTTTGATAAAGAGCAAAAATAGAATCATTGACTCCGAGCGAAGTAATCTAAGGGCAACGCCTATGATTATGAGCCGTCAGCTTCCATATATATATCTGGAAGGACTGGCCGGGGTTGGGATGGAAACAGACCAGCCTTCCCTTTTTGAAAAGGAGCCTTAAGAGACTGCCGCAGGCGGTCTTGTTGTAGTACTTAAAAGGCTGTATTTCAGAGGAAATATGGCTTTTTTATTATATTTTTTTACGCAAAAAATGAAACAAGTTCCTTAAGGATTGAGTAACTTAGAGGCGGACTTATCCGCGGTAGAGATAGAAGGAGGAGCAGATGAAACTGATTGAAACGAAGAATGCGGTGGGGCATGTGATCTGTCATGATATTACCATCATTATAAAAGATAAGATTAAGGATACAGCCTTCCGTAAAGGACATATTGTAAAGGAAGAGGATATTCCGGTACTGTTATCCATTGGCAAGGATCATTTATATGTATGGGAAAAGGATGCAGCCATGTACCATGAGGATGAGGCAGCCGTTATTCTGGCAGATGCCTGTGAAGGGCCTGGCATGAAACGCTCCAACCCGAAGGAAGGAAAGATCGAAATCAGTGCTGCAGTAGATGGTCTGCTTCAGATTGATGTGGAACGCCTTTGCAGAATTAATTCCCTGGAGCATATGATGATTGCTACCAGACATACCAATACGGCAGTAAGGGCGGGAGATAAGCTTGCAGGTACCAGGATCATTCCATTGGTCATTGAAAAAGAAAGAATGCAACAGGTAAAGGCAATCGCAGGAAAGGAGAATCCACTGCTGACCATCCACCCCTTTGTCCGAAAGACAGTAGGAATCGTAACAACTGGAAATGAAGTATTCTATGGACGAATCCAGGATACCTTTACGCCAGTGATCCGTCAGAAAATGGAGCAGTATGACGTGGAGGTCACAGGACATCATATTGTGGGCGATGATCAGGAAAAGATTACAGAGGCGATTCTTGATTTAAAGGCAAAGGGAGTCCAGATGATTTTGTGTACTGGAGGTATGAGCGTAGATCCGGATGATCGGACACCGGGAGCCATTAGAAAAAGTGGAGCTAAGATCATCTCTTATGGTGCACCGGTGCTTCCGGGGGCCATGTTTTTGCTTGGATATTTTGCCGATGGAACGCCTGTATTGGGACTACCAGGCTGTGTTATGTATGCCAAAGCGACTATTTTTGATCTGGTGCTTCCAAGAATTCTTGCGGATATCACGATTACCCGAGAAGAGTTGGCAGTAATGGGACATGGAGGACTTTGTCTGGGCTGTGATGTATGCCATTATCCAACCTGTGGATTTGGAAAAGGAGTATAGGAATGGTAAAATTGGAAGAAGCAAGAGAAATTTTGCGAAAGAACATACATCCCATAAAAGAAATGGAATGTGTTCCCATCATGGACTCCATTGGACGTATTTTAGCTCAGGATGGAGTTGCTATATTTGACCAGCCGCCATTTCCGAGATCTCCTCTGGATGGATATGCGGTAAAAGGGCAGGATACGACTGGTGCCAGTCAAAAGGAACCAAAGGTTTTTCAGGTAATCGGAAAAATCTATGCCGGGCAAGTATTTGAAGGAAAAGTAGGAGTAGGTCAGGCGGTCAGAATTATGACAGGAGCACCCATACCAGCAGGAGCTGATACGGTCATTCGTCAGGAGGATACTGATTATGGAAGAGAGTATGTAACTATATATCAGGAATCAGCGCCCTATGAAAACTATTGTGATCAGGGAGAAGACTACCGAAGAGGAGATCGATTGATCTCAAAAGGCAGAAAGCTGGATGGAGCAGCAGTGGCCGTTCTGGCAAGCATGGGTATTGACCAGGTTTGGGTGTATCGAAAGCCAAGAGTTGCGGTGATTTCCACTGGAGATGAGGTAATGCAGCCAGGGATGGATTTGCAGCCGGGGAAAATTTATGATTCCAACCTTCACTATATTTGTGGTCGTTTAAAGGAGAAGAATCATCCACCGGTATTGTATGAGCACTGCATGGATCGACCGGAGGAAATGGCAGCCCGTATCAAAACAGCCATACCTCAGGCAGACCTTATTATTACTACAGGTGGAGTATCTGTAGGAGAAAAAGATATCATGCTTCAGGTTATGAAACTGTTGTCCGCGGAGAAGTTATTCTGGCAGGTTGATATAAAACCTGGAGCCCCTACGCTGGCTATGGTATGTGATCATACATTGATCATTAGCCTGTCGGGAAATCCTTATGGTGCAGCTGCCAATTATGAGCTTTTGGTGAGAAGTGTACTTGAGAAGCTGACTGGAGATTCTACCTGGGAATTGCAGAGAAAAGAAGCGGTTCTACAGAATCATTATGGAAAACGAAGGGGTGTCCGAAGGTTTTTACGAGGCTGGGAGGAAGAGGGAAAAGTATGGGCAGTTCTTGGCAATCAGGCTTCTGGCGTGTTGTCTTCCCTCCTTTCTAGTAATTGTCTCATTGAGATACCAGAGAATATGGAAGGCGCCAAAAAGGAGGAAAAGGTATGGATCCATATAATTTAAGAAAACAGCCATATGTATTTGCCATTTCCGGCTATAAGAACAGCGGAAAGACGACGATGATTACCAGACTCCTTCCAGAGCTTAAGAGACGGGGATATCGGGTAGCAGTGGTCAAGCATGATGGACATGACTTTGAAAGCGATGTACCTGGTACCGATAGCTGGAGGCATCAAAAAGCCGGTGCTTATGGAACGGCGGTTTTTTCAAAGAATCGGATCTTAATTACTAAGGAATGGGAAGATGTCAATGAGAAGATGCTGTTTCAGGCATTTCCGGAAGCGGATATCATACTCTTAGAGGGAATGAAACATAGCGGCTATCCCAAATATGTTTGTAACTATCCACAGGAAGAATTAAAATCAGAAAAAGAAATCGCAGATAGGATTGAAAGAGGAATGAAAGGAGAACCATCTATGGGGATCGTAAAAGCAATCTGCATCAGTGAAAAGAAAGGAACCCAAAAGTATCCCATTGATCAGGTAAAGGTTATAGAAGATTTTGGATTGGAGAAGGATGCACATGCGGGAAAATGGCACCGTCAGGTAAGCCTGTTATCCTATGAGAAAATCGAAGAATTCAGAGCTAGAGGGGCCGAAGTGGAGTTTGGTGCGTTTGGAGAAAATCTGGTCATATCCGGCTATGATTTTAAGAACGTGCCGGTGGGAACCAGATTTCAATGTGGCGATGTTATCCTGGAGTTGACTCAGATTGGGAAAGAATGCCATCATGGATGCCAGATTTTTCAGAAAATGGGAGATTGTATTATGCCCCGGGAAGGCGTATTTTGCAAAGTTTTGCATGGCGGCAGAATAAAAACAGGAGATGAATTTATCTTGTTGTAGAAGATGAAAACTCATGTAACAAAGGAGAATATGGAATGAAGAGATTAAAAAAGTTGATTGCTTTATTATGTGTGCTGCTAATGGGATTTGCATTGACAGCCTGTGGAGGAAGCAAGGAAAGTGATACGAAGACAGAAAATAAGACAGAGATTCATATTCTGGCAGCAGCCAGCATGACAGATGTTTTAAATGAGCTTGGAAAATCCTACGAAAAGGAACATCCAGATGTAAGGCTTACTTTTACGTATGATTCTTCTGGAACACTACAGACACAGATTGAAGAAGGTGCGCCTGCGGATGTCTTTCTTTCTGCAGCTACCCAGCAGATGAATGCATTAAAGGAACAGGGACTTATGGAGGAGGATAGTATTATACGATTACTGGAGAATGAAGTAGTCCTGATCAAACCAGAAGGATCTGACCTGGATATTCAGACCTTTGAAGATGTTGCTACAGATAAAGTGGAAATGGTAGCAATCGGCAATTCAGATGTTCCGGTAGGGCAGTATACGGAAACCATTTATAAAAACATGGGCTTGTGGAAAAAGATTAAGGAAAAGGCAAATCTGGGAACCAATGTGCGTCAGGTCTTAGACTGGGTAGCAACGAAGAATGTAGACTGTGGAATTGTGTATGCAACGGATGCTGCCATTGAAGATCGGGTGGAGGTTGTATGTGCAGCCCCGGCAGACAGCTGTGAGCCGGCTATTTATCCGGCAGGTGTAGTGAAAGCAACGGAGCATGAGGAAGAAGCACAAGAATTTTTAGATTTCCTGAAAACAGATGAGGCGAAAAAAGCCTTTGAAAAATATAAATTTACTTACATTTATTCAGAATAGCTTTACACATCGAGGAGGGAAATATGGATTTCACACCGATTCTATTATCATTAAAAACGGCAGTGGCAGCTACATGCATTACCTTTTTTCTTGGTATTTATGCAGCATGGAAAACCGCCAACATGAAATACGGAAAAGGGATATTGGATGCAATATTTACCCTTCCTATGGTATTACCTCCTACCGTAACGGGTTTCTTTCTGCTTGTGTTTTTTGGGAAGAATTCTCTGGCAGGCAGGGTTCTGATGGCACACGGATGGGGACTGATTTTCACCTGGCAAGGAGCAGTGGTAGCTGCAGTGGTAGTATCATTTCCATTGATGTATCGAACGACGCGAAGTGCATTTGAACAACTGGATGGAAATCTGCTTGCAGTAGGAAGAACACTGGGATTATCAGAAACAAAAATATTCTGGAGGGTGGTATTTCCCAATTGTTTTCCAGGAATTTTAGGGGCTTCTATCTTAAGCTTTGCCAGAGCAATGGGAGAATTTGGAGCAACTATTATGATCGCAGGTAATATTCCCGGCAGGACACAAACAGCAGCATTGGCGATTTATACAGCTATGCAGACAGGAAATCGGGAACAGGCATATCAATTGGTGGGAATGATCATTCTGATTTCTGCCTTAGCCATGCTGGCTATGAATGGAGTAAATAAATGTCAGGCACATCTTGTTCGAAAAGGGGGGAATTAGCAAAATGGAAGTCATGGTAGAAATTGAAAAGACGATCGGTGAGTTTCATTTGCAGACCTCCTTTACGGCGGAAGCCGGAGCAATCTTTGGATTGTTAGGAGAAAGCGGATGTGGAAAAAGCATGACGTTAAAATGCATCGCAGGAATTGAGACTCCAGATAAGGGGCGGATTCTTCTAAATGGCCGGACACTTTTTGATTCTGAAAGAGGAATCAATCTGCGACCACAAAAACGGAAGATCGGATACTTGTTTCAGGACTATGCCCTTTTTCCTAATTTAACGGTCTGGGAGAATATTGCCATTGTTTTAAAGGATAAAAAGCAGACCCAACAATATATAGAACAATTTTACCTGAGTGGATTGGAAAAACATAATCCATCCATGTTGTCAGGAGGACAAAAGCAGCGTTGTGCGCTGGCCAGGATGATGGCGTCAAAACCGGAGCTGGTTTTACTGGATGAGCCTTTTAGTGCTGTCGATCGCAATCTGAAGTGGAATCTGGAACTTCAGATTATGGAAATACTGGAAGAAATAAAAAAGCCGGTGATTTTTGTTTCTCATGACCGGGATGAAATCTATCATTTCTGTCATAAGATAGGGATACTAGAGCAGGGGTCCATGCGGGAAGTGGGAGAGCGAGAGGAAATTTTTGCACATCCAAAAACTGTTGCTGCAGCAAAGATCATGGGATGCGAGAATTTATTTTCCATACCGGGCAGCAGGGATTCTTATGTTGGAATTCCTTCAGAGGCAGTCCGACCAGCATTGCCTGGAGAGGAAGCCCAGATAAGAGGATGGGTAGAAAAGATTTTCTGTGAAAAGGATGAGATGATTTTTGTTATTATGACAGAACAGGGAAGATTTTGGTATAGAACTTCCAGAGAACAAAAGGATGTAAAAAGGGTTGGAGAAGAGATTGGCTTTTGGATTGACAGAACAAAGATCTGGTATCTATCTATGTAACAAAAGGAACCTTTAGAGCGCTATTGTATAGTATGGTTATAAGAAAGTTTTATAAGGCTGTGAATGATGAGAATAACATTAGTAGTCTTAGCGGGAATACTGTTTCCTTTTCTTATGACCACATTAGGTTCTGCTGTAGTGTTCTTTTTTCAGAGAAAAATGACAGAATGGATGGAAAGGGTATTTCTTTCCTTTGCAGCAGGCATTATGATTGCTGCATCCTTCTGGTCGCTTTTGTCACCGGCCATTGAACAGGCGCACTGCCTTCCTGGATGCCGGTGGGCACTGGATTTTTCCTGGGTGGTATGTTCCTGTTGTATTTTGATCGTGTACTCACACGATTGCCTGCTGTCAGTATGAAAAAGGGGCATAGGTCGAAAAGACAATCCACGGTATTGATCACGGCTGTGGTATTGCATAATGTCCCGGAGGGAATGGCAGTGGGACTTAGCTTTGCAGGAGCAGGAAGGCATCAGATTGCCATGTCGGCAGCATTTGCCCTTGCCTTTGGAATTGGAATTCAGAACATACCGGAGGGGGCAGCAGTATCTCTGCCTCTTAGAAAGGACGGAAGTAGTGTATGGAAATCCTTTCTATTAGGAGCGTTATCCGGACTGGTGGAGCCGATCTTTGGGATTTTTACGTTGTTCATGGTTTCCAATGTGGAAAAAGTCATGCCATGGCTGCTTTCCTATGCAGCAGGGGCCATGATCTATGTAGCTACGGTAGAATTGATTCCGGAGGCCCATTCCGATGCGGACCATCTGGTGGAGGCTCTTGGGATTGTGGGAGGATTTCTTCTGATGATGATTCTGGATGTGGCTTTGGGATAGAAAAAATGCCTGGTTCTTATGATTACACCCATGTAGAACCAGGCGATGCTTCATTATTTTATGGATTTTTTTGCATATGTGTTATCGACAAGAGTTTCGAAAGGAACTCTTTCTTTTAATTCTCCAGCCTGCTCCAGAATGTCCTGTAAAAGCTCATAACCGTTTTCGTCAAATATTGGTGTTTCTTTAAACGTATCCTGTTCGGCATAACGGGTGATGATTTTTATAAGATCCGCTTTGCTGGTTTCTTTAAATTGAGGTGCGATCACCTCTGCGATTTCTTCCGGAGTATGGCTATTTACATAGTTCTGTCCTTTTGCAATGGCTCTGGTGAATCCTTCAATGGTTTTGCCATTGTTCTTTAGGTAACTCTTCTTTGCACAATAGGTGGTATAAGGCACATAACCACTTTCCACACCAAGGGAAGCAGTCACATAGCCTTCCTTCTGATTTTCAAGAGAGGTAGCATTTGGCTCGAATTCAATCGTAAAGTCGCCAGTTCCGCCGGTAAAGGCACCTGCGGTATTTGCAAAGTCAATGTTTTGGATCAGGTTTATATCTTTTTTTGGATCAATGCCATTTTTCTTAAGAACATATTCAAAGATCATCTGTGGCATGCCACCTGTTTCCATAAGAACCATGTAAATAATCATCCGATAACTGCTTTGCTGTAATCTCAGCAGACAGGTCCGGCAGAAATCTACGGGCAAGTGCCAGAATTTCTTCGTTGCTTTTTACGATTTTGTATGGTTTCAATGAATTTTCTGTGTCTTCAAGGATTTCCATTTCTTTCATCAGTTCAATATATGGAAGAATACGCTGCTTTGTCTTCTTAAATCCCAGATCAGTGATATGCTCTGACAAGTATTTTGCAGAGGTATAGCTACGCTCATCCTCCGTAATCAATTTCATAACGATGGCAATAATCGTATTTTCTCTGCGGTTCATCTCATCGGCAGGACTGTAATTAATCAAATTGGATAATCCATATTTTAAAGTGATTTCTGGCATTCCGTTTTCGTATACATCAATTCGGTCGATCAGAAGCTCAATATCTCTCCGGTCAAGCGTTTCTCCTGCAATGATCTTATCTACCACATCCAGAGGATTTTTCAATTTATCCTTCACATCCGGTGTTTCAATAGCTGTTTCATCCAGTTCCTTTACTCGCATTTCCAAACCGTGAATCTGAGCAAATAAATCTTTCTGCATAGAATCGTAAGTCTCATTAATCAGTTCTTCATTCCCGGCAGCGACTGCAAGATCCTTTACTTTCTGCGTAAGAAGCACTTTCAGTTGGTTCTTCCGTTCGTTGATTGCTGTATGCAGTTCCTGTCGTTTTTCTTCTATGGATTTTTTTTCTGCTTCGAAATCCTTTAAATCATAGGTGGCAATTACCTCACACAAGGCATTTCGGCACATTTTAATATAGGTCAGAACATCTTCCATCAGATCATTTTCCTCAATCAAATGTGCTTTGGAACAATACCGTCTGCCTTTTGTATTGTAAGTAGTACAGATATAATATTTCCGTTCTTTGCTGGATGTTTGACGTTTGATCGGTGTGAGACGGCTGCCACAATCCTTGCAGAACAGACAACATCCAAATGGATTGGGAATCTCCGAACCGAACCATTGTCCTCTGCTTCCACGATAATTTGTCCGGTTTCGCTTTTCCTTTAATTCCTGCACCAGTGAAAAAGTAGCTTTGTCGATAATGGCTGGATGATGATTTTCAAAAATGCACTGTTCTTCCTTTGGCACACGTTTATCTTTGCCATGAACCGTATTCCTTGCACGTTTTTTCAAACGAAATGTACCGATATAAAAATCATTATCCAAAATCTCTTTTATCATAGCATCCGACCATCTGGAAGCAACTTTTCTTTTGGACAAACGACCTTCTTCGATTTCACGTTCCCGCTGAATCATAGAAGGAGTAGGAGCCCTCTGTTCCGTCAGATAA
>OBLI01001860.1_pt1 | contig 19294 bp, 21 predicted proteins | sample 1519701 | NCBI WGS metagenome assembly OBLI01 (sample SAMEA3663005, study PRJEB22513) | pig gut metagenome | biome: pig gut; feature: pig-associated habitat; material: faeces | place: France | collected 2012
CAAACCAGATTCGATCATAAGATTTTGTATCGTAAAATGCTATCTTCATTTCTTTTTCCCTGCCTTTTGTTTTTCATAGCATGTGAAAAAAGAAAGGAAACTATACATTTACTTTTTCCAGGAAATCAGATCATAGATATGATTGCTGTTTTCCTCATAAGAAACATCAATCACATCACCCTTCTGAATGAACATCACAGTCTCATCACTGGACACTTTCTGTTTATATAAGATACCTTCCTGGTCTCTAATATAAATATAGGTTTCGGAATCCATGGTAATATAGTTTACATCTGCGACGGTAATCTTTTTCTCCAGATCCTGTTCCGTCTTTTTCACTTCTTCCTCATCTACAATTCCTTCTTCTGACATCATCTCCCGGTATTGGGATAACACTTCTTTCTGCGACGTTCCCGTAGCAACAATGTTGTATTTTTCTACGTTAACAAGCGCATACATCTTCACCAGCTGGCTCTTATCTTTTAATACCATAATATACGTAGGCTGGTTGTTAATATTAATAAGTGCAGGGAAGGATGCCGTATAATTCAAATGCTGTACCTGACCCTCTGCTGCTGACATAGCGGAATTCTCATCACATCCCACAACAGGATAATATTTTGCCTTTCCTGTTCTTCCATTCATCAATACAAAAGCGATATTGGACTGGTCGCCATTGACAGAGGTCACTCCTGTATACATCCATACATCTCCGCCCATAACTCTGTATCCATAATCATCCGTTGGCTGTTTGCAGCCTTTGTTTCCGATCACACTGTTAATAAATCCGCCGGATAAGGTTCCTTTCCATTTGTACTTCTGTAGCATCAGTTCTCCATCAAAGACATGATCTACCCATCTTGGAATATTGGAAACCTTATGATATTTCGTATCTCCCGTACAAGGATCACAGATCACAACACCTTTTACATCTTTTGCTCCAAATAAACCTGCATTGGCTTTTAACACTGGACAGACATAATATGGATTTCCTTCCTCATCGATTTCAAAATAATAGCCTTCAAAAACAGCGGTTGGATACTGAAACCGCAAATGCCTTGGCAGATATTTGCCAAAATATGCAGACATAGAATATTTCATTGGATTCTTTAATTTTACATATTTTGCTTCATTTTCCAAAGGATCCACCATAACATAGCCTGGAATTCCTGCTTTCTTATTATTAAACCATTTGAAAAAACCTGCGTACTCAAGCGGTGATACCTTCATAGGTTTTCCATTCATATCCAACTGGGTATAATCGTCACTGACCTCATACTGACTGACTACATCAGACAGAGAACCTACCGCACGCTGACCGATGACTGCTGCACTTTCTGAATCCATCAGTGCAATATCACTGATATTATCTACCTCTTTGATATCCTTGACAAATTCTTTATTCTCAATATCCATCAGTCCTGCATATTTGGATGCAGATAGAATTGGAGAAGAAAGCAGCATCCCGCCTAAGAAAAATAGGATAATCGCCGCTGCTGCCACCATGGAAATCTTAGACCGAAGTCCGATCAAGCCTTTTCTGGAATAATCCAGATAACAACTTAACCCCATAAAAACCAACACGATCGCAATGATAATGTACCACATCTGTGTAGACATGGTCGTAATAGCTGGAAGTGTTGTATAATAAATGATTCCTAATAATATGATCATCCAGATCATCAATGAAAGGACCCTCTTCTTTGTAAATACCTTCTTCTTCATTTTTTTTGTTCCTTTTTTCGCCTGAAACTGCTCAAACAACTGTCTGAACAAATCTACCAATGGGCTTCGATACATATTTATCACCTCTTTGCTCTTCTTATGTATGCATTATATCAAAAAAAGACCTTCGAAGCAATTTTCTCCACACTATCTGCTTTTCTTATATTGTTTTCCTGAAAAATCAATATAAAAATCACTTTTATATATCAGCTGGGATACAAGAACAAAGTGATATCCTTTTTCTTTGATCCTATGAAGAATCTCCGGCAGTGCTTCTTTTGTATAAAGTGTACCCGTATGAAGGAGTAAAATCGCCCCCTCTGTCAGATTCTTATTGTCCACCGTCTGCGTGATCATGGCCTCCCTTCCGTATTCTTTCCAGTCTAAACTGTCCACCGACCACTGAATGGGCTCATATCCATTCTCTCTTGCTGTAGTAATGACTGTATCATCATAATCTCCATAAGGTGGACGAAACAATTCCATATCCTTGCCTGTCAGCAACCGAACCTTCTCATGAAGATCTCGAATCTCCTTTTTCTGCTCCTCCCTAGACAAGCTGGTCATATGCTTATGGTTATCTCCATGATTTCCAATTTCATGCCCCTCCCTGGCAATCTTTTTGGTATCCTCCGGGAATTTGGAGACCCATTCTCCTGTAAGAAAAAAAGTCGCTTTCACCTTCTCCTTCTTTAAGATATCCAGGATTTCATCCATATCTTCATTCCCCCACGCAACATCAAAGGTAAGAGCAACCGCCTTTTCTTTTGTATCCACACAGTATATAGGAAGGTTCTTATTCTCCTCCGGATCGATCACATGCACATTTTCCTTCCAGACCTGCCCAAAAAAATAAGATAATCCCAGCAAAAAAACAGCAAGGATTATCTTACAGATGATCTTCATCATGGATTTTCTTCCTTTTCTTCTAATATATGCTTCTGATGGTAAAATAGAACCATATTCCACGGAGAAAAGAAGAACATAATCGTTTCCACAGCATTTACCTGGATGTGATGATCAGCGTATCAAAGCCAGCCTGCTGAAGCTGACGCTCCAACTCCTGTGCTTTTGCATAGGAATCCGTATTACCCACCAGAACAGCATAATATTCTCCCTGTGATACGATTTCCCCGTTAAAACCTTTTGAAATCGCCTGCATCAAAGCATACTGGGCATTGGAAAACATCCGGTAGAGTCCAATCTGCACCCGATAATTTCCTTTCCTCTCAAAATCCTGCTGCATGCTGATGATAGCATCTGCGATCTGTTCCGCAATCTGCCGAAACTGAGTATCATAGATGGCATTATCAGTATCCGTATTGATAAAACCACTTTCTACCAGTACTGCCGGCATATTGGTCCTTCGAAGAACTACCAATCCCGGCCGTTCCTTCACTCCCAGATTCTGATAGCCTACTGTAGTCAGATTCTCATTGATTCTTCTCGCCAGTTCTGCCTTCTTGCCATTGTCATCATACACCAGTGTCTCCACACCAGAATATTGATTGGGAATTGGACTGGAATTACGATGAAGGGAGACGAATAAGTCCGCCCCTGACTGGTTTCCAATAGAAGCCTTCTCAAATGGGGTCTGAGTTTCGTCTCCCGTTCTGGTATACACAACCTGAATACCTGCATCTCTTAAAATCTCTCCAAGCTCTAATGCCAGGTTCAGATTATCTTCCGCCTCTTTTCTTCCATTGTATACTGCACCAGGATCACTTCCACCGTGTCCTGCATCGATGACTACCTTCATAGGAATAAAGCCTCCTTGACCTTCTCCTTACATTATATGAAGGAACCATTCATTTGTGCCATTCATTCCTGTTACAGGATCGCATCTATTCCCTCTTCCTTGGTACGAATCTTAATAGCATTGCGAATCTCATAGCTAAAGATCTTACCATCTCCCGGATCTCCGGTAAATGCCGCCTCACAGATGGCATCCATGACCTTCTTTTCCCATTCCTCCGAAGATACTACGATCTCAAACTTAATTTTCGGCTGCATCTGAACATCTACTTCCATTCCTCGAACGATTTCCTTATAACCTCGTTGAGTACCATATCCCATGACCTGTGAAACCGTAAGCCCATTTACTTCAATTTTATGCAGTGCTTCTTTGACATCTTCAAACTTTTCTTCTCTGATTATTGCATCTATCTTGATCATCCTAATTTTCCTCCTCTTACTGTATTCTACTGATCCAGACCATTAAAACAAGGATATGCACTTTCTCCATGCTGAGAAATGTCCAGGCCAAGCTGTTCCTCTCTCACATCCACACGGAGAGGGGAGAATACTTTTACAATAGCAACGCAGATCAAAGTTCCTGCAATCGCAATCGCAATGGTCACAATAATTCCTATAATCTGGGCCAGGAACAAATGATAATCACCAAAAATCAATCCATCCCAACGGGCAACATCGTTAATGGAGCTCTGTGTGAAAATTCCGGTTGCAATACCACCCCAGATACCACCAATTCCATGACAGCCAAATGCATCAAGTGCATCATCAATTTTCAATTTTTTCTTAATAAAAATAACTCCATAGTAACAGATTGGACTTACCAGTGCTCCAATGATAAAGGCAGCCCAGATTGGTACAAATCCAGCACCAGGTGTAATGGCTACCAAACCAACGACCAGGCCGGTAGATGCTCCCACTAAAGTAGCCTTTCCTTCTTTTACCACATCCAAAAGCATCCAGGATAACAACGCTGATGCTGCAGAAATGGCAGATGTCATAAACGCATGTGCTGCCAGTCCATTTGCTCCGAGTGCGCTTCCCGCATTAAAGCCAAACCAGCCAAACCACAACATGGATGCTCCTAATACGACAAATGGAATATTATGAATGCGGTATGTAGTATGTTCATATCCCCTTCGTCTTCCAAGAATTACTGCTAAAACTACTGCGCTGATACCAGAACTGATATGTACCACATCCCCTCCGGCAAAATCTACAGAGCCAATGGCAGCTAAGAAACCTCCTTCTCCCCATACCATATGGGCCAGCGGATAATACACGATAATTGACCAAAGAGCAACAAAAAGAAATAAAGCTTTAAATCTCATACGACCTACTAAAGATCCGGTAATCAATGCTGGTGTGATCATCGCAAACATCATCTGAAAAGCACAAAATACCAGATGTGGAATATTGTCTGCATAAGGTCCTGCTTCCATACCTACGCCATTTAATCCCAGCCATCTGAAATCCCCAATAATTCCTCCATGGTTTCCCCCAAATGACAAAGAATATCCAAACAAAGCCCACATGACAACGGAAATCCCCATAATTGCCACACACGCCATCATCGTGTTACATACATTCTTTCTTCTTACTAATCCTCCATAGAAAAATGCCAGACCCGGTGTCATAAAAAACACCAGAGCGGCTGAAATTATCATAAAAGCGGTATCTCCTGTATTCATATCAATTCCTCCCTTTCAGCTTTTCTTATACTTTTGTAAATGAATATAGTAAAGTCTTTCTAGAAAGCAAAAAGGTGCTTAAAATACGCTTTTTTTCCTGCGTATTTTAAACACCTTTGTTCACTGCCATGAGTCTACCACACTTTAACACATTAGACAAGTAGAATTTTTAATTTTTTTAACTTTTTCTTTTCTTCTCTTTTTAAAAGAATAGCAAATCATGCAAAAACTTATGATTATTTCTTGACAATTTTTGCACTTTTTCGTACAGTGAGAATAAAATAAGACAATATTGGAGGCTTTCTATGTATCATCGCTATGGGGTACGTTTTCTTGGGCGTACCATCCTTTTTATCATCACTACTTATTTGCTCCTCGTTCACCCCCAACAACTGGACTATGTCAATCAATTTGGATTTTCCGACGGTTTTCAGTTTGTAGATTTTCTTTGGATCATCCTCATGGCGGGTCTGATCGCAGATTTTTTTCCAAGAAAGCATATCAGCATCGGCTCCGAAAAACAGTTTGCCAGATGCTATGAGCCCACCGGCCGTAATCCTATAGAACTAAAAGGACTCATCAAAGAAGCTAATCTGCGTGCTTTCTTTATGCTTCTAACCTGGCTCATCCCCAATCTGATCATTGGATTTTTATATAAAAGCCATGTTCTTTTTACCAAAGAATGGCTGTTGTGGTTTTGTATGCTCTATTTTGTAGGAGATTTAGTCTGTGTATTATTCTTCTGTCCATTCCAGTACTTTATTTTGAAAAATCGCTGCTGCGCCACCTGTCGGGTATTTAAATGGGATTCCCTGATGACCTTCACTCCGCTCTTTTTTATTGACAGCCGATTTGGAAGCAGCTTGATCCTCGTATCTGCGATCCTTGGATTTCTTTGGGAATATCGCTATTATAAATATCCCGAACGCTTTTTTGAACAGACCAACAAAGCCCTACGCTGCAGCCAATGTACGACTCACATGTGCAGAACTAAATTTCAGAAATTCAAACCACCAAAAAACCGAATATTTTAATTTTCCGTCGAAGATTTCCTTCGGCGGAATTTTTTTCTTGACACAATTCTCACACGATGTATAATAAGCTTTGGAGTTTAGTTTTGCTAAACAAATTGTTTATTTTAACAAAACACAGGAAAGAGAGTTTTTTATGAAAATCGGACATAAAATAAAAGAACTTCGCGTTATGAACGGACTGACCCAAAGTGAGCTAGCAGACCGCAGTGAGTTGACGAAAGGATTTATTTCTCAGGTAGAACGAGACCTGACTTCCCCTTCCATCGCCACTCTGGTTGACATTCTGCAGGTTTTGGGAACCTCCTTAGGCGACTTTTTTCAAGAAGATGCACCGGAGCAGATTGTCTTTAAGAAAGACGATTACTTTGAGAAAACAGATGCAGAATACCACAATAAGATAGAATGGATCATTCCGAATGCTCAAAAGAATGAGATGGAACCCATCCGACTTACGCTAGAGCCCGGTGGCTCCACCATTCCAGATGCCCCGCATGAAGGAGAAGAGTTCGGATACGTCATATCCGGATCCATTACCATCACCATCGGTAAGCATCAATATCGTGCGAAAAAAGGCGAATCCTTTTATTATATTCCGGATAAGACCCATTATATTACTTCCAAATCAGGAGCTGTCATCATATGGGTAACCTCACCGCCAAGTTTTTAGTGGAAAGGAGTTTATGATTTCATGAATAAGAAAATTATCGAATTAAAGAATATTACCAAGACCTTTGAACATCATCAGGTGCTAAAAGGCATTGATCTGACTATATATGAGAACGAATTTCTCACCCTCTTAGGTCCCAGTGGCTGTGGAAAAACAACGATTCTGCGCATTATCGGTGGCTTTGAAGAAGCCGATAGCGGCAGCGTGATCTTTGAAGGCACTGATATGTCAAAACTTCCACCTTATAAGCGTGAAGTTAATACAGTTTTTCAAAAGTATGCCCTGTTTCCATTTATGAGTGTCTTTGAAAATGTAGCATTCGGCCTTTCTTTAAAAAAGATGGATAAAAAAGTCATCCAAGAAAAAGTAGAGCATATGCTGCACCTGGTAGGTCTTAAGGGTTTTGAAAAACGTAACATTAACCAGTTGTCTGGCGGACAGCAGCAACGAGTTGCCATTGCCCGGGCACTAGTCAACGAACCAAAAGTCCTGCTGCTTGATGAACCTCTTGGAGCACTGGATGCAAAGCTTCGAAAGGAAATGCAGGTAGAATTAAAGAAGATTCAAAAAGAAGTGGGAATCACCTTTATCTTCGTCACCCATGATCAAGAAGAAGCCCTCTCCATGTCCGATACCGTAGTGGTCATGAACGAAGGCATCATCCAACAGATCGGAAGTCCCATCGATATTTATAACGAACCAAAGAACCGTTTTGTGGCTCAGTTTATTGGAGAATCCAATATTGTTCCGGCAATTATGAAAGAAGATTTTCTTGTTTCATTTGACGATCAGGACTTTAAGTGCGTCGATCATGGTTTTCTTTCCAATGAAGACGTAGAGGTGGTACTTCGTCCAGAGGATTTGATCCTAAGCAAGCCTGAATATGGTCAGCTGACTGGCACTGTTACTTCCATCACCTTCAAAGGCGTTCATTATGAAATTATCGTAAATAGCCACCATCGGGATTATAAGGTGCAGACGACTCATTATTACGAAGTCGGAACCGAAGTTGGAATGTCCGTGATTCCAGATAATATTCATGTTATGCATAAGATGAAGGAGGCATAGCAGATGAAACATTTTAAACATATGACCGGACCTTATATTTTATGGTCCGCCGCTTTTATCGTAATTCCTTTTTTGTTGATCATACTATATGCCTTTACAAATGGAGGATTATCTCTTATGGACGCTTCCTTTTCACTGGACAGCTTCCAGGAAATCATCGATCCTCTGTATGTCACGGTATTCAGCCGTTCCTTTCAGGTTGGCCTGATTACCACTGCCCTCTGTTTTCTGCTGGGTTATCCAATGGCATATATGATCACCAAATTTGACGAAAAAGTACAGCCAATCCTGATCCTTTTTACCACGATTCCTATGTGGATCAACCTGCTTTTACGTACTTATGCATGGATCAGTATTTTGTCCGATAACGGTATTTTTAATATGCTGCTTGGTAAGCTTGGCCTCGCTCCTGTTTCCATTATGTATACGGGAATTTCCGTGAACATCGGTCTGGTCTGTAACTTTTTGCCTTTTATGATCCTGCCGATCTATACATCGTTAAGCAAGATGGATCCGGCACTTTTAGAAGCCGCCTATGACTTGGGAGCCAATAAGCTTCAGGCCTTTACCCGGGTGGTATTCAAGTACTCCCTGCCAGGCGTGCTAAACGGAGTCATTCTGACCTTTTTAATGGCAATTTCCGCCTTCGTCATTCCAAAGCTTTTGGGAGGTGGCCAATATACGTTACTCGGAAACCTGATTGAAAACCAATTTATCTCTGTAGGAAACTGGAATTTTGGAAGTGCAATCTCCTTTATTCTTGCGGTTGTAATCCTGTTTACCATTTCCTTCCTAAAGAGAATAGACCCTGATGATGAGGACTAATATTATGAAAAAGTTATCAACTTCAAAAATATTTTATTGTATTTATATTGGCATCATCTTCGCATTTTTCTACCTGCCCATAGCAGTGACTATGTTCTTTTCTTTTAACAGTTCCAAGTCACTGACTCACTTTACCGGGTTTTCCATGCGTTGGTATGTCAATCTGATTTCAGACAATGAGATTATGGCGGCGGTTTCCGTTTCCATATCCATTGCTATTTTTGCCACGATCATTGCCACAATTTTAGGGACCATTACTTCTATTGGTCTTTCCAAGTGCAAAAAAATCGTACGGGAACTCCTGCTCAATGTAAACAATGTACCCATCATGAATCCAGAAATCGTAACCGCCATTGGCTTTATGATCCTGTTCTCTTCCCTTCGGATTTCCAAAGGCTATATGACCATGCTTCTGGCCCATATTGCCTTTTGTACGCCTTATGTCATTACAAGCGTTTATCCAAAAGTGAAGACTCTGGATCCCAATCTGGTGGATGCTGCCTTAGATCTTGGAGCAACGCCATTTCAGGCTCTTTATAAAGTGCTTTTGCCTATGCTGAAGGAAGGAATTTTTGCCGGTGCTTTGCTGGCATTTACCATGTCATTTGATGACTTTGTAATTTCTTACTTTGTAACCGGGAATGGGGTTTCTAATATCTCCATTATCGTTTATAATATGACTAAGCGTACCAATCCTACCATCAATGCATTGTCAACGATCGTGATTTCCATCATCTTTTTGACTATGCTGGTCGTAAAGATTGTACCCTACATTGTTCGAAAGAGAAGAAAGGAAACTTTACATGAAAAAATTAGTTAGTGTTTTACTCATTGCCGTCATGGTCCTCAGCCTCGGTCTTACTGGCTGCGGGAAAAAGGACAAGGAAAAGCCTGTTCTAAAGATTTTCAATGCAGGGGAATATATTGATAAATCCCTGCTGACCGAGTTTGAAAAAGCCTATAACTGTAGGATCATCTATGAGACCTTTGATTCCAACGAATCCATGTATACAAAGATCCGTACCGGAGAAACCTATGATATTCTCGTTCCATCTGATTATATGATCGAGCGACTGATCAAAGAAGACTATCTGGCAAAGATTGACTGGGATCAGATTTCCAACAAGGAGAACTTAAACCCGGATGTTATGGGCCAGAAGTTTGATCCGGATAATGAATATTCCGTCCCGTATTTTTATGGAACCGTAGGAATCCTATATAACAAGAAAGTAGTAGATAAAGCAGATCTGGCCGATGGATGGAACCTTCTTCGAAACAAAAAATACAAAGGGGATATCTATATGTACGATTCCGAACGTGATTCCTTCATGGTAGCCTTAAAAGCCCTTGGCTATTCCATGAATACATCCAATAAGACTAAGATCCAGAAGGCTTACCGGTGGCTTGTGAAGCAGCGGGATACCATGGATGTAGTATATGTAACCGACGACGTCATCGATAATATGATCTCCGGTAACAAATCCATCGCTGTTGTGTATTCCGGCGATGGCGCCCTAATCATGAGTGAGAATGAAGATATGGACTTCTTCGAACCGGAAGAAGGTACCAACATGTGGACAGACTGTATGGTCATCACCAAATCCTGTAAGAATACGGAACTGGCCCATGAATTCATTAACTTCATGTGTGATGTGGACAATGCCTACTTAAACTCTCAGGAAGTTGGATACAGCTCTGCCGTCCAGCCAGCTTTTGAAATGATGAGAGATAATGATTTTAAGGGCATCGATGCCTTCATTCCAAGAACTGGTCATGATAAAGATCAAGTTTTCCGTTATCAGAAGAATACACTTCGGAAATACTATTCTGAGCTTTGGACAAAAGTAAAAGCGTATTAAATAGAAAAGCCAGCTATGCTGTTTTCGCATAGCTGGCTTTCCATTTATTTATCAAATTCTACATACCTCCACAGTACACACCTGGTGCACAGCACATATTGCATGCCATATTTAACAGACAAAGCTTGCAACAGAAGTCGTTCATCTCCGTCATTGGATTGCCATATTGTCTTCCTCTGCCCATATACTGTTCGCTTCCACTGCTCAACTGTTGATAGAACTGAGCATAAGTCGCATTGCCTGGTTCTCTTTCCATGGCGGTTCGAATATGACTCATAGCAGTGGCACGGTTGCCGGAATATGCATTGGCAATGGAACTTAAATAATACCATTGACCATTTCGAAGCTGTGGTCCAATCTCATTTAACACCTGTAAAGCGGCCTGATATTGACCCATCTGAATATACATGATCGCAGACTGCATATAACGATTGCTGGACTGACCACCCTGGTAGGTCTCCCACTGGGACTGGCCACTTCCCTGATATCCCCGGTTGCCATAAGCACCCTGCTGGCCATAGCCACTATAAGGATTGCCCTGTCCATAGCTTCCTTGTCCATAGGCACTTCCATAACCGCCTTTGTCTTTATTCATGATCATCTGATAGGCGGACTGAATCTCTTTAAACTTCTCCTCTGCCTGTGCCTTATTGGGATTATTAATATTCGCATCCGGATGATACTTCCGGCTCAGTTTACGATATGCTTTCTTTACTTCATCATCGGTTGCCGTCTGTGGCAATCCAAGTACTTTATATGGATCCATCTTACTTCCTCTTTACATTCGATGTAACAGATCTGTAGCGGTCTGTTCCAGCTGCTCTTTGGCCACTCTGATTTCTTCTGCCTGCTCTTTGGTAATTGTCTCTGGTTTTGTCTTTGCTACCAGCTTACGCAATCTGTTCATATCTGATTTTATCGCAGAACGCTGCCCGCGGTCAATTTCTTTTTTATGTTCTCGCAATAATCGGTCCGTTCGATTCACCAAATTCTCTGATTCAAACCGAAGATCCAACCATTCTTTATGCCCTGCGTCTTCATTTTCATACATAGCGGCATCTGCTCTTGCCCGTTCAATTTCTTCTTCAGACATGTTGTTGCTGGAGGTAATGGTAATCTCCTGTTCCTTTCCAGTTCCAAGATCCTTGGCTGATACCTTTACGATTCCATTCACGTCAATGTCAAAGGTTACCTCAATCTGGGGAACTCCTGCCATAGCACGCTTAATTCCTTTTAATCGGAAATTTCCTAATAATTTATTATCTCTGGCAAACTGCCGCTCGCCCTGATAAACCTTAATATCTACAGAAGTCTGGAAATTAGCAGCTGTAGTAAAGACTTTACTCTGTCTCGTTGGAATTGTGCTGTTTCTTTCAATAATGCGGTTACATACACCGCCCACAGTTTCAATGGATAAAGATAATGGCGTCACATCCATTAAAATCAACTCTGCGGCTGCACTTCCTGCAGATACATTACCGCCTAGCTTTCCACCTTGAATAGCCGCTCCCATCGCAACACATTCATCCGGATTCATGGTTTTGGAAGGTTCGATTCCCGTCAGCTGACGGACCTTTGCCTGTACCGCTGGAATTCTGGTAGATCCGCCTACCAATAATACCTTGCTCAATTCCCTTGCAGTAATTCCTGCATCGTTTAGTGCCATCTGTACCGGACCTGCTGTTCGGTCCACCAGATCATAGGTCAGTCGATCAAAAATCTCTCTCGTTATCATCATATCCAGATGCTTTGGTCCACTTTTATCCACAATGATAAATGGCAGATTCACATGAACACTCTGGGCAAAGGATAACTCCTTCTTCACACGTTCTGCTTCTTCCTTTACCCGTTGCATTGCTGTCATATCTTTCGATAAATTCACGCCTTCTGTCTTTCGAAATTCTTCCACGATATAATCAGACAACTTTTTATCAAAATCATCTCCACCTAAGCGATTGTCCCCGGCAGTTGCCAGAACCTCGATCAGTCCATCTCCAATCTCGATAATGGATACGTCAAAAGTTCCTCCACCAAGGTCATACACTAAAATCTTCTGAGGCTGTCCATGGTCAAGACCATAGGCCAACGCTGCTGCAGTCGGTTCATTGATAATTCTTTTTACTTCCAGTCCGGCGATTCTGCCTGCATCCTTGGTTGCCTGTCTCTGTGCATCATTAAAATAAGCCGGTACCGTGATGACTGCCTCTGTAATCGGCTCTCCAATATAGCTTTCCGCATCTTTACGGAGCTTCTGCAGGATCATAGCAGAAATCTCCTGTGGAGAATAGTATTTCCCATTTAACTTCCGCTTCTTATCTGTTCCCATGTCTCGTTTGATAGACAGGATGGTCTCCTGGGCATTGACGGCAGCCTGTCGCTTTGCCGTCTCGCCTACCAGCCGTTCGCCACGGTTACTATAGGCCACAACAGAAGGTGTCGTACGGTTTCCTTCGGTATTCACCACCACAATAGGCTGATCTCCCTCCATCACTGCCACACAGCTATTCGTTGTACCCAAATCAATTCCAATCACTTTACTCATATCGTTCCTCCATTTGTGGATCTGTATTCAAAATCTCATAGATATTACTTTACCACAAATCCATAAATCATAGATTAACTGGCAATAAAATATGATAAAAAAAGAATAAAACTGTCACCTAACTAAAATTCCAGCTAGCGTGACAGCTTTCTTTATAAGATCATATCTGCCAAATTGGCACATAATCCTGATATATTTCGATATAAAAGTACACCCATAATCACAGCACTTGCCTTCCATGCCGCAATCCGTTCTGGTTTTTCAAAAAACTCAGATTCTGGATCTTGTTCAAACTCCCGATATTCCAGAAGATTTCCACTATAACACTCATATTCTCCCAGTATATTCACAATTTCTTCCGGATGATAGGACCAGGTTGGCTTCTCAAGCTCAATTCCCGCCTCCAGAAGCATATTCATAACAAATTCAATACACGTATAGGCCTTATACGTTTCAAAACCCTTGAATACTGGAAAGGTTAATGCAGAAAATAAATTATAGTGGTATTCCTCATCCTGCATGATTCGCTCAATGTCCTGACAAATCTGAAGATATTGTTCCCCCGTAACAGGAACCTTGTAAATCTTAATCTTCACATCCTCATACTGACATAAACGGCTGGCATTCTCCTTTACCAGCCCGGCTACCACCGGTACATGGTTTTGATATCTGGCAAACGCATAGATTTCCTCCAAATCTTCATCTAAGGAAATGGATGCATGGTTATACTCAATTCCCATGGTCTTGCGAATCAACTTTGCAAACTTGGATGGTGTTCTGGATATTACAATATATATATAGTCCTGTTTCATATCACATATTATAATTCTGGTACTGTAATTTCCCCTGTAATCGCAGATGCAGCAGCACTTGCCGGGGAACCAAGATAAATCTCTACTTTGTTGGTTCCCATACGTCCAAGGAAGTTACGGTTGTTGGTTGCTAATACCCGTTCCCCATCGGATAGGATTCCGCCTGCACGTCCACAGCATAAACCACATCCCGGCTGGGTTACAATGGCTCCTGCTTCTACTAATGTCTTCATGTAGCCTGCTTTGATGGCATCACGATAAATCTGGCGGCTCGCTGGAGTTACGATCAATTTCACAAAGTCAGCAACTTTCTTACCCTCTAAGATCTTAGCTGCAATGGCAAGGTCTTCCAAACGTCCGTTGGTACAAGAACCGATGAATACCTGATCTAATTTGGTACCTGCCACTTCTGCCACAGATTTGATACTGTCAACCTGAGAAGGACATGCAACCACAGGTTCAAAGTCAGAAGCATCGTATTCCATTACACGACAATAGTTTGCATCTTCATCTCCATAAATCCAATCGATATCTTCCAGAGGAACGCCGGAGAATTCTGCTGTCTTTGTATCTGGTGCAAAGATTGCCGCCTTAGCGCCTGCTTCTACTGACATATTAGAGATGGTCAGTCTAGAAGCCACAGACATATTCTCAAAAGCAGAGCCGTGGAATTCCAGTGCTTTATAAGTTGCTCCATCTGCTCTTAAGTCCCCAATCAAACGTAAGATCACATCTTTGGAAGTAACATTCGCTGGAAGCTCTCCATTGACTACAATCTTAATGGTTTCAGGAACACGAATCCACATCTCCCCTGTGCCTAAGATTGCTGCCATTTCCGTATAGCCGATTCCAGATGAGAAGCAGCCCACGCCACCGTACGTAATCGTATGAGAATCTGTACCAAATACGATGTTTCCAGGCTGTGCATAACCCATCTCAGGCATCAGCTGATGACAGATTCCATCATTTCTATGTACATGAGTCAGACCATATTCCTTCACAAATGCATCCCCGATCTTAAAATGCCGAATGTCCTCTACCGCACTTGCCGGTACTAAATGGTCGTAAATCAATACAACTTTATCCGGATCCCAGATTTTTGTAAATCCCATTTCTTTGAATTTCTCTGCTACAAATGGAATGAAAATGTCATGGATCATAACACGGTCCACATTCACCGTTACGATCTGACCTGGAGCCACCTTATCTGCCCCGATATTTTTCATAATAATTTTTTCAATCAATGTATTTCCCATGGTCCAATCCTCCTATTTCACGTTATTTCGCTTTTGCATTGCCTTTACCAATCCGCCGGCATTGATAATGTCCATCAGATTGTCTGGCAAAGAGTGGATCGGATATTCCACGCCATTATGTTCAATCTTTTCTCCTAAGGTTACGGTAAGTTCATCGCCTTCCTTTACTGCATCCTGAATCTGATCATTTTCAATAAGCAGTAATCCATTGTTGATGGAATTGCGGAAGAAAATACGTGCATAGGATTTTGCAATTACACAGCTGACCTTTAACGCTTTGATAATTTCTGGTGCCTGTTCTCTGGAAGAACCGCAGCCAAAATTCTTTCCTGCTACGATAATATCGCCTTCTTTTATCTGTGCGGCAAGCTCTGGGCGAAGTGGTGAAAATCCGTATGGCTTCATATCTTCTACGGTCGGCATTGCCAAATATTCTGTTGGAATGATAATATCTGTATCGATGTCATCTCCAAGCACCCATACTTTTCCTGTAAATTTTTCCATAGCTATCTCCTCCTTACGCCTGAATATATCCTGTAATCGCTGCACGAGTCACTGTTTCGGCAGATCCTAAATATACCTTTGAGCTTGGATGTCCTGCACGCCCTTTGAAATTACGGGTTCCAGTAGAAATCAAAACTTCATTCTCTCCGATGACCCCCTGGCAGCTTCCCCAGCACACACTACAGTTGGCATTCATCACCATTGCCCCTGCTTCCATCAGGATATCAATGATTCCTTCCTCCAATGCCTGTAAATAAACTGCATTAGAAGCTGGTGCTACGATAAAACGTACATCCTCGCATACCTTTTTGCCTTTTAATAATTTGGCAGCAATGCGCAGCTCATCAATACGGCCGTTGTTACAGGATCCTAAGAATGCCTGATCGATCTTCACTGGCTCTAATTCCTCTAATGGAATCACATCGTCTACAAAATCTGGACGAGCCACGACTGGCTTAATCTGACTTAAATCATAATTGTATACTTTTTCAAACACCGCATCTTCATCGCTGACGAACAGATTCTCTGCCTTTCTTCCATGCGCTTCCACATATTCTACCACCTTCTCATCCGGCTCAACGATACCTGTCTTGGCACCTGCTTCCACTGCCAGATTACAAAGCACCAAACGGTCATTGATGCTCAAGTTATGAGAGCCTTCTCCAGCAAATTCCATGATCTTATAGTTGGCTCCATTGGCTCCAATATCACCAATGATCGTTAAGATTAAGTCTCTTGGATATACTCCTTCTGGAAGCTTCCCTGTCAGATTAAAACGAATGGTTTCCGGTACCAGTACCCATGAATTTCCTGTTACCATGGCATATAAAAGGTCTGTACATCCAACCCCTGTACCAAATGCCCCTAAAGCGCCATAAGTACAAGTATGAGAATCCGCACCAAAGATCAGCTCTCCAGGGCATACAAAATCCTCTACCATGATCTGATGGCAGACACCCTTTCCTTCATATAATACAATGTCATTTTCCTTTGCAAAATCACGCATCTTCTTATGTGCCTGTGCAGTTTTTGGATTTTCTGCAGGTACATTATGATCCATGATAAATACAATCTTATCCTTATCCGCAATCTTTGGATTCTTTAACTGATTGTTGTACATATCGATGGTCAAATGTGTAGTTCCGTCATTTGACATCAAACGATCCAAAGTTACGGTATGTATATCGCCGGCTTTTACTTCAGAAACACCAGCTGCTCTTGCAATAATTTTCTCGCCAATTGTCATTCCCATTGCTTTTACACCTCACCATTATTTAAATAATTGATCAATCCACCTGTATTTAAAATTGTCTGCATCAGTTCCGGCAGTTTGGTACAAGTATATTCCTTTTCACCAAATGCAATACTTCCTGCCAGTAAATCCAATTCTACTTCGTCTAATTCATTCACATCATCATACAAATCCTTACAGATAATAACTGGAAGCCCTACATTAATGGCATTGCGATAAAAGATTCTTGCAAATGATTTTGCAACAACAGCCTTAATCCCTAATGCCTTTAATACACTTGGTGCCTGCTCTCTGGAAGAACCACATCCAAAGTTCTCTCCCGCTACAATTACATCTCCAGCCTGTGCCTTTTTCGCAAAGTCAGGATCTAATGATTCAAATGTATAACCTTTCATCTCGTCAATATTTGGCAATAATAAATACTGAGACGCAATAATCTGATCTGTGTCTACATCATTATGGAATTTCCATACACGGCTCTTGCTCATTACAATTTCCTCCTAAATTCTTTCTACCTTTTAGAATACCCTAAAATGCATAATATTTCAAGAAAAAGGAATTTTATATCACCAAAAGAAAGGTGCCGCTTCACATGCGACACCTTTTTCTCTATTTCATATGATTCTGTTTGCATCCGCAATTTCCACTATTATGCTCTCCTTCTCGAGATGGCTGCCATGCCTTATCAAATGCAGGATTAAATGCATAAAAGTTCTTAGCATCCAGATGATCCTGAACCGTTCTCAAGGCCTCTCCAAATCTTTGAAAATGCACCAGTTCTCTCTGTCTTAAAAATCGAATTGGATCGATAATATCCGGATCATCGATCAGACGTAAGATATTATCATAAGTAGTTCTTGCTTTCTGCTCTGCAGCCAGGTCTTCGGTCAGATCCGTAATCGGATCTCCTTTAGACTGGAAAAACTTAGAAGTGAATGCTTCCCCTCCTGCTGATTGTGGCCAAAGCCCCAGTGTATGATCTACATAATATTTGTCAAAGCCTGATTTCTTGATCTCTTCCACTGACAGATTTCTCGTCAGCTGATGCACAATGGCAGAGACAATTTCCATATGGGCCAGTTCTTCTGTCCCGATATCCGTGAGCACCCCACACACCTCATGATATGGCATCGCGTAGCGCTGAGACAGATATCTCATAGAAGCCGCCAATTCTCCATCCGGTCCTCCAAACTGACTGATGATAACCTGTGCCATTTTGGGATCCGGATTCTTAATCTTGACTGGATATTGCAATCTTTTTTCATAATTCCACATATCTTATCCCTCCCATTCCCATGGCCAATGCTGCGTCGCCCAGGTAAATTCGCTGCGGATCACAGCAGTATCAATGGTCAAAGGACCAAAGGCTGCTGCATACTCCTTCAACGCCTGATTTCTGGCTTTCTGATAATTATTAAAATATTCAATGGCTGCTTCATCTGTTGGATGAGTATCCAAATACAATTTTACATCATCTACCGCAAAACTTACCACATTAATATAATCCAACAATTCCTTTTTGCTATATCTCATCGCCTGCATCCTCCCTTTCCTCCATGAAATGGAAAATCCAGATCCTGAAATATGGTTCCCTCCCGAAAGCCCTTTTCAGGACTATATAAATTGCCCCATTGCTGCCATGGAACATATGCCATTGCCAGTGGAAGTCCTTCTAATGACATAGGCCGACGTCTCTTCGAATATCTCTGACAATCTTCCAATGTTTGCTCTCCTTTCTTATTCTATTACAGTTTATGTCTGCAAGTTTAGAATGTGCGAAAAGGAAAGTGCTGATGCAAGGAAAGAAAAGGAAAGAATTACAATTTTATGTTCTTTAATGCGTCGGCGAATGCATTGTTGATCGGCTCCTTGGCTTCCTTGGCCTGCTTCTTCATATAACGTGCCACATCCTTCTTAGAGACACCGGCACCTTCCTTCTCCCGCCGCTCTTTAAACTTACTCATCTTCTCTTTATGACCGCAGCTGCAGACAAAAGAGGCATCCTCTCCCTTGCCCCACAGCTCCATCTTCTTGTGGCAAACCGGACATCTGGCATTGGAAATCACACATACAGTCTCTCGATAACCACATTCCCGATCCTGACACACCAGCATCCTGCTCTTCTTCCCATTCACCTTTAGCAAACGCTTTCCACAATTTGGACATTTCTTATTGCTCATATTGTCGTGATGGAATTTGCCCTGTGAGCCTTTGATCTCATCAACGATTTCAACCGTATAATCCTTAATCTCTGACATAAATACCTGTCTCTTTAATTTTCCATCTGAAATACGACTAAGCTTTTTC
>OBLI01001862.1_pt1 | contig 19274 bp, 14 predicted proteins | sample 1519701 | NCBI WGS metagenome assembly OBLI01 (sample SAMEA3663005, study PRJEB22513) | pig gut metagenome | biome: pig gut; feature: pig-associated habitat; material: faeces | place: France | collected 2012
ACTCCTAATCTGTTATCGGCAAAGGCAGCAAATACACTACTTTGGAGTGCCGTTAAACCAGCAAAAAGCAATTAAAACTGGTCGCACGGAGCATCAAATACCAAGATGACCTCTATGCGTCCACGACTGAAAGAATTAAACGACAATCCCTATTTAGTCAATCTATCAATAGTAAATCGTCTCATCGTTCTGTGGTCATACAACGACTGCATTGACAATGGGAAATCGTAATACGTTAATAATGTAATAATCAATCAATAATAAAAGTATGAAAAAACAATTATCTATTTTACAGACATTCCTTGTGACGTGTCTATTGCTCGTCATTGGGGGAGGTACAGTGATGGCAGAGACGTATTCTATAGATTTTGAGAGTGCAGCTTCGTCCTATACTGATTGGATATTTACTAACATGACATCTAAACAGACAGGTTCTATTACTGCTAAAGGGGGAACCTATTATGGAACAACTGGAGGGAAAGCGACAGCTTCTATTACGACAAAAACTGCTATTGAATCTCCAAATTCAATTACATTTTACGTGTCAAGGCAGACAACTAATTCAACTTCATCGTCATGGAAGATTCAAGTTTCTTCTAACAATTCAACCTGGAAAGATGTTAAAACTCAATCTGCCACTTCAATGTCTAAGGGAACATGGGTAGAAGTAAGTCAAGACTTATCATCTTATTCTAATGTGTATGTTAGAATATACTATACAGGTTCTACGGCTGTACGTAACATTGATGATGTTAAACTAACCACCAAAGTTCAAAAGACTGCTTCTTCACTTGAAGTCACAGGTGATTTTTCAGATTTGTGGCAAGGGGATGATTTTAATTCGACAGGTATTACAGTGAAGGCTACATATACAGATGGTTCGTCAGATGATGACGTATCTGGTGAATGCTCTTATTCAGGCTATGATATGAGTAAATCTGGTAGCCAAACTATTAGCATATCTTACGGTGGCGTGACAGTTGAAAAAGGAGCAACTGTGCAGACCATTGCCAATACCCAAGAGACAGCTTATACGGCAACAGAGGTAAAAAATCTATATGATAGTGGCAAAGGACTGAAAACTCCTGTATATGTGAAAGGTATTGTAAGCAGTATAGCAAATGCTTGGACCTCAAGTAATGGCTTTCTGTCATTCTACGTATCTGAAGATGGTACAACAAGCGGTGATCAGTTTGAATTCTATAAAAACTATAAAGCTGAGAATAATGGAAAGTATTCTTCGGCAAGCGAGTGCCCTGCTGTAGGTGACGAAGTGATAGGATACGGAACTTTGGATAAATATCAAAGCACTTATGAGTTTACTGCAGGTAACTATATTGTTAGCCTAATCAGAAAGACAGACTTAAGTATCAGTAATGTTTCCGTAAAGAATGGTGAAACAATCACACCAGAAGTGGTAACAAATATTGTTGGTAGTTATACAATCTCTTATGAGTCTGGTAACAACAGCGTAGTTGAATACAAAGATGGTGTATTGAAAGCCGTGGGTGTTGGAAATGCAACCGTCACAGCAACAATATCTGCTGATGGTTATCGTACAGCAACCACTACTTTTGAGGTGACTGTAACAACCAGTGCCTCTCTTTCTACTATCGCAATTTCTGGCACACCTACCAAGACAGAATATTATGTTGGAGATAGTTTCGATACTTATGGATTGACAGTAACAGCAACTTATTCTGACGCTTCAACTGCTGATGTCACATCTGTCGCTGATTACCAGATTAATCCTGCCACTTTCACTGCTGATGGTAACATTGATGTAGAAGTAGTGGCAACATTCAACGAAGTTAGCAGTGCTGCTGCAAATTATCAGGTTACCGTAAATAAGAAGGCTTCTTCCATCTCTATCTCTGACATGGAAATGGAGAAAGGACAGACCATGACAATTACAGCAACAACTACTCCTGCTGATGCCGAACTCACATACACTGTGATTAGTGGAGAGTCTGTCATCTCAATTGAGGGCAATGTTATCACTGCTCTTGCTGGTGGCGATGCTACTGTAAAGGCAGAATATGCTGGAAACAGTGAATATAAAGAATCATCAGTCGAGTTTAATGTAAACGTTATTTTAAGCAAAACCATTGATCTGACAAAGAATGAAACGACTACTGCAACAACAGAACAAATGACTTGGGTTAATGATGTGGTTACGATTAGTACCGTCAAAAAGGGTACTACTGCAGCAAATAATTATTATCCAGGCACTTCAGGTAAGACATATACCAGCACACGATTCTATCCAGACAATACATTGTCATTTACTCCAATGAATGGAAATACAATAGACTTTGTTGTATATGAGGCAACAACTGTAGGTTACGCTACTGCAATGGCCAATAGTACATGGACAAACGCCACAACCTCTGTGTCTGGCATGACAGTAACAATTACCCCGAAAGATGGTGCAGAGGTATTCTCTGCTACTATCGGTGCAACTACTGGTGGAACCAGTTTCAAAATTGGATACACTGAACCTGTGAGTACAAGTATAACCTTGCCTGGTGAGTCTAATGAATTGTATTATGGCACTTATAGCAACAACAACAGTAATGTAAAGATTACTGTGGATAGTGAAAATATTGTTGAAGTTAGCACAGTTGCTGTTTTGGAAGGACAACTCTTAAAAACCGAGCGCACAGGGGGGCTTGTGGCAAAGGGCGAAGGTGTTCTTATCTGCTCAACCACTCCTAATGTAACAGTGACAAATATTTCTACAAATGTAACAAAGGATGAATACAATAACCTTGTGGCTACTCCATTCGCTAAAACAGATGGTGAGGTTGGCTACAAATATTACCGCATGACCTATAACGACATTAAAGCGGAATCAGGTCTTGGCTTCTATTGGGGTGCTGATAATGGTGCTGCTTTTGATGTGGCAGCAGAAGGCAAGGCAATCCTCAAGGTTTCAGAAGAAGAGTCAAGCGGTGCCAAGGGCTTCTCATTTATATGGGACGACACAAATGCCATCAGAGACATTGAAGTGGCTCCTGTTGACAGCAATGCAATATACAATATGCAGGGCCAGAGAGTAAACGCAAGTGCCAAGGGTCTTTTGATCAAGAATGGCAAAAAATACATTTCTAAATAATTACTTAATACGATAGCATTATGAATAAGAACAAATATATTTCTCCTCAAACAGCCTTAATTGAGATAAAGACAGGCAATATCCTTGATGGATCAACTGTAAATGATACATTGCCAGAAGATGGAAACACTGTAGTGATGACTAAGGGCAATGGTTCCTATAATATCTGGGACGACGATGAAGACTGAGCAATAGTTCATCACAGATGACAATATAGTTTAGGGGTTGCACGAATAGCAGTGGGCTATGAGTGCACCCCTTTAACTTTTTGTGTAATCACAACTGCCCACTACACTTTTGACAGATGAGATACATGCTATCTGTATAATAGTTGTAAATGTATAAAAACGGTCATGTAGATTTATGCATAATACCCTGTATAAATCAACTATACACTGCGTTTGATTTATATTCCGCACTGCGGAATATATGTTCGCCACTGCGGAATATATATTCACCACTGCGGAATATACGTTCCGCACTGCGGAATATAACTCAAATAACTGTAGTTGTGTTAGTATTTCACTAATTTTGCCTGACTGCTTCCGCGGATTATATCATTATTAGAATACTTGGCATTGCGCGGTATGGCCAGCCTCCTTAGGGCGGTGCAGTAAGCAAATGCTCCGTTGTCTATTCGTGATGTGCTCTTTGGCACTGTCATGGAAGTGAGCGACGAACAAGAATTGAATGCGTTGGCACCAATGGTGCGCAGATGAGGAGGCAATATCAAGTTGGTCAGATTAAAACATCCCGAAAAAGCACGCTTGCCAATGCTCATTACCATATTCTGGATGCGCACAAGGTTGAGTTTGTTGCAGTTGGTAAAACAATGACTGCTGATGTTGGGCAATGTCATGGGCAACTGTATGAAGGTGAGGTTGACAGCACCGTAGAATGCCGAGTCTGGCATGCTGCTTATCACTGCTTCTGTCAAGTCTATGGTGCTCAGACATCCGTTGCGCTCGCCCTTACGTCCGCCCCCAGCCATCTGCCTTAGCAGAGAGATGTCGTCTCTGTTTATGGCCCCTTTAATCTTGATATGATGAGTATAGAGCCAGTCGTGCTCAGAGATACTCTTGCGCAGTTGACCCGCCATCACGGTATTGATGGTCTTGATGGATGGCCGATGCTTATACGGTGCCACATCTATTATCATTCTCTGGTTGAAGCGATAGCCGCCGAGGGTGTCGGGATGATAATATCCGTCGCGTTTGCCTGCCCATCCCCAGTTGACATGCACCAGTGAGTCGCGGCATCCGTCAATGATGAAGACATGAGCATTTGTGGCACTCTTTTCAGCACGTATGATGATAGGCCGGCAGGCACTGAGTTCGTTGAATATCATCTCTTTCCATGCCTTGCTGCCTGCGGCGCCTTGATAATAGATGCGTTCGGTGATATGCATATATGGCGAATAGTCGAAATAGGTCTTGAGCGCCATGGCCACACTATTTATCTTGGTGGAGCTGGCAGTCTTGCCATACACGGTGCCAGCCGCCCGTCCGCAATCCCTAATGAGTTTGGCCACCATATACTTGTTTTCATCAGGCAGCGAGTCGTTGACGGTGTCGAAGAGCAATGACCAATGATATGTAGAGCCAAGGAGCGAAGCCTTTTGCGGATACTGATAGTAAGCCATGGTCTGACTCATCACCAATGGTCCGCAGCCAGCCAGTGCATGCCTTTTTACGCTGTCGCGCCATTCCCATGGGCATTGGTTGTTGTATGGTGTGTCTTGCCCCCACTGTGTGGTGAGCAGTGGCGGTATCTCTACGGGAAAGACATAGGCACCTTGCGCCATTATGAGGGTGGGGCAGAGCGCCATGAGCATCATTATGCCATATCTTCTTATCATGCCAGATAATATCATTTCTTGATGTTGTATATCAGATATTGTGTTGATTCTATTATGGCGCAAAATTACTAAAAAAAAGCGTTATGCACAAGTGTTTGGTTATTGATTTTTGAAAATAGGATTTTGGATATATCACATACTATTCTATATAAATAAATGCAATCTCGAGTGGCTATAGTATGAAATATCGCCACATTTGTATAAAAATAGAGAACAAGAACAATTTTTTTAGCTGTTGCGATTAAACTTTTTCTTTCTTTGTGCGTCTATAATAATGAAGAATAGATATTTAGTATGTTTCAATCGAAAACAAATATTGTTTTAAAAAATGAATCATAGTGATTTAGGTTAATTATAGTGTTAATACTGAACCAGCGGGTTCGTAGAAAAAAGATGTTCCTTGTGAAAGAAGCATCTTTTTTTTGTGATTTGTTTTGAAATTACCATTTTTTGATGTACCTTTGCGGTTTAGCAGACAAGTGGCATCATAGATGCGCAAGCATAATGACCGAACAACAAGTATTTTACCATAATATGAACAAACTATTAGTATACAGCCTCGCGGCACTATCAGTGATGGCCGCCATGGCATCATGTAAGGAGAAACCCAAGTCAGAAGATATCATCACCCGCAAAGAGGTGAAGAAAGCACCATCGGCTCCCGAAAGGATGCAACCCTATGAGAATGCCAAAACTTTCGATTGGGGCGGCAAGGACTATACCTCTATGATCGTTCGTACGGCTTGCGACAGCCTCGAGATGGTGACCAATGAGGACGGACAGAAATTCATTGACAATACCATATCGCTTACCATCACCCGCAGCGACGGTAGTAAGGTGTTTAGCAAAGTGTTTACCAAAAAAGATTTCGATAAGCAACTCGATGATGACTACCGCAAGACGGGCATACTGGAGGGACTGGTGTTTGACCGTGTGGAAGATGGCAAGGTGAGATATGCCGCCAGCGTGAGCCATCCGCAGACCGACGAGTATATCCCATTGGTGGTGATGATAGACAGGATGGGACACATGACCATCGACCGCGACACACAAATGGATGTGAGCGGACAAGCTGAAGAAGAAGAGGAGATATAACAGCCTACAGCCAATACATACTATTACTGCAATACAGGGTATTTCTTAAACAGGCCATTGCACTGAGCAGCAAACGAGGGCATATCATTGAATATGAGGTTGGCACCCTCGTTGGCCAGCAGACTATTGTCCAACGGACCCGTATTGACAGCCACTGTAAAGATGTGAGCTGCCACTGCGGCACGCACCCCCAACGGAGCATTCTCCACTACTATTGCCTCCCAAGGCTCGACACCAGCCTTAGCCAATCCCACAAGATAAGGTTCGGGATCGGGCTTGCCATGCTTGACATCAAAACTCGACACGATGAGTTCGCTGCTCACAAACCCGGCAAAATCAACTGTAAGTTTATGTAGCAGACTGCGCTGACCGCTGCCCGTCACTACCACGATCTTCAGACCCGCAGACTTGGCTTGCTCAAGCACACTATGCACACCAGGCATCACACCAGCAACAGGACGCAAACCAAACGCCTTCGACTTTGCATCATACATCTCTTGAGCCTCCTCGTCGCTGATTTTACGCCCCTTCTGCTCCCACATCATCTTTTTGATGGTCTCCACACCGCGCATGCCCTCATAGCGATAGGCGTCGGCCTTGGTCATGGCAATGCCGAAAGGTTTCATCGACTCATGCCAACTTTCGGCATGGTTGGGCATGGAATCATATAGCACTCCATCCATATCAAAGAGTATGGCCTTGGGCGCAAATAAATCGAAAGAGTTGGCTTTCAGATAGTTTTGAATATTATCCCTGAACATGTCAAATAACTCGATGTTTTCTAATCTTTTGTATTATTTCTGCAAAGGTAATCATTTTTTTCAAATACTCAAACGTTTACGTGCAAAAAAGAGAAATATGTACACCTCAATAACATAATAATGTGTATATTTGCACTGAAAACGAGAACTAAAAATCAAAGACCAAGAGAGTCAAACTACCGAGACACTATATTAATATCAAAAACTATACAACGTAATGAAGAAACTAATTTTATCTTTTTTGCTCATGTGCGGCATGTGCTCACTCTCACATGCCACAATGGTGCAAACAATCATCGTCAATGGCGTAGAGGTGGCAGGCAAGTCTGTGGCTTCCATGACCTTCAGCGGTGATGATGCGGTGATTGTCTATAGCGACAACTCATCAGAAACAGCACCTATTGAGCAGGTCAGAATCCTATTTGCCTATGGTGCCACAGGCATCAGTAATGCCAACCAGACAGGAGTGTTCGACTTCAAAGGGGTAGTGAACGGCAAACTCACAGTAAATGGTATTCCTGCGGGCACTAAGGCTGTGCTCTATGATGCCAACGGCAGACAATGTCAGGCAGTAGTGGCGGAAGCCGATGGACTGAGCATCAACATGAACGGCAAGGCTGCGGGCGTTTATATGCTCAAGGTTGGTAGCCAGGTGGTCAAATTTATTAAGAAATAATGGTTATGAAAAAAATCCTATATCTATTTATTCTCGCTGTGCTCATGCCATTGGTTGCCAATGCACAGACATGGAATTTCTCATCGCTGTCGGCCGACGACAAGGCTCTGTGCGATGCCGACGACAACTGGTATGATGATACCGCCAAGGGACGTTATAACATGCAGGGAGCCATAGACAATGCCCAACTCACTGCCAACGGACAGACACTGAACTTCACTGCCGGACTCCATTTTACCGCTCCTGCCGCTTCGGCTCAGGACAATGGAAAGATAAGGCTTAACTATAAAGACGGACGACTCGAACTCAACGGAGTGGCTGTGGTGATGACCATACCGGCACTCAAGGCTGGCGACAAGATCACAGTATCATGCGCATCGTCGAGCAAGACAGTGGCACGCACCTTTGAGGCTGCCAATCTCAGCGACATGAGCGGATTTGTGGCAAGCACTGCCGAAACAAAGCAAACTTGCACGGGCACTGTGACTGCCGATGGCGATGTGACCCTCACCACCCAAGGCGGACTCTACGTGTGGAGCGTGGAGGTGAAAGCAGCTGGAGGTGAAAGCGGCGGCCAAGGCGGAGAAGGCGGCGAAGGTCAGGGCGACGTGACTGGCAATGCCGTGGCTCGCGATGTAAACAAAAACCAGATGTTTGTGAAGACAAATGCCGACGATATCAACTACTATAATGTGGATGGCATCAACTCACTCTCTTTCGATGGAGACAAAACAATAATAGCACCAAAGAACGGTAGCGCCAACGATGTCTATAATGCAAGCGTCAAGGAGATAAGCTTTGCCAAGAAGGCAGATCAGGGCGGCAGCGGTGATATCGAAAACCCAGAAGGCAAGGTGAAGATCATTGAGGCCAAGGGATGGCAGGAGTCTCTCTATCTCAAATGGGAACCATTCGCAGGCGCCACCTCTTATAATATATATGTAAAAGGCGGACAGTATGCCGAATATACCAAGATAGACCAGCAACTCGTGAGAGATTATGGCACATACGGTAGGGCTGACGCACTCGGACTCAAAGCTGCCGACAACTATTCGGTTATGGTGGTGCCAGTGGCTGGTGATGCCGAGGTGGCTGCTGCTGCCAACTATGCCAATAATATCAAGGTGGTGAATTACAATCGCGCAGGATTTGCACATCTCAACTATTCGGGCGTAGGAGCATACAACGACGATGGTACACTGAAGGCCAATGCCAAAGTGCTATATATCACTGCCAAGACTGCCAAGACCGTGACCACCCAAGTGCTCGTAGACAAGACACAGAAAGAGGTGACAGGATTGCAGGCCATCATTGACGCATACCAGAAGGGCACCGACACTACTCCTATCGCCTTCCGTTTTATCGGCAAGATATCAAAAGAAGACCTCGACAAAATATCCAGTTCGGCAGAAGGTCTGCAGGTGAAGGGGCGCAACAACTACTCTGAACTCAACCTCACCTTTGAGGGCGTGGGCGACGATGCCACCACAAGCGGATTCGGATTTCTGGTTAGAAACGCAAAGAGCGTAGAGTTCCGCAATTTCGCTATCATGCTCTGCATGGACGATGCTCTCTCTCTTGACACCAGCAACTCAAACGTGTGGATACACAACATGGACTTCTTCTATGGCAATACTGGTGGCGATGCAGACCAGGCCAAGGGCGATGGTACCACCGACCTCAAGGCTGGCACCAAGTATATAACACTAAGTTACAACAGATATTGGGACACAGGCAAATCTTCTCTCTGCGGCATGGGAGGCGATGATGCCAACTATATAGCATACCACAACAACTGGTTTGACCATAGCGACTCACGCCATCCACGCATCCGCTGCATGAGCGTGCATATATGGAACAACTATTACGACGGAGTGGCAAAATACGGTGTGGGAGTAACCTCTGGAGCAAGCGCATTCGTAGAAAACAACTACTATCGCAACTGCGACAAACCCATGCTCATCTCAATGCAGGGTTCAGACATCAACAACTCTGAGCACAAGGGCACATTCTCAAGCGAGGATGGTGGTATCATCAAATCATACGGCAACGTGTTTGCAGAAAAGAGCAACAACTTTAAGTATGTGACCTATCAGCAGAACAACGTGGAGTTTGACGCCTATCAGGTGGACGACCGCAGCGAGACAGTGCCTGCAGAGGTTAAATGCAAGAAGGGTGGCACTGGCTATGATAACTTCGATACCAACGCATCGCTTATGTATGAATACTCTCCCATCAACGGTGCCGACGTGCCTGCACATGTAACAGGATTCTATGGTGCCGGCCGACTCAACCACGGCGACTTTACATGGGATTTCACAGGCAAGGACAAAGATTATAGCGTTGACTCTGCTCTTAAGTCTGCACTGCAAAACTACAAGTCTAAACTTGTTAAGATCTTCGGTGATGAAAGCGCTTCAGAAGGTGGCAACACTGGCGGCGAAGGTGGTAGCACTGGCGGCGAAGGAGGTAGCACTGGCGGCGAAGGTGGTAGCACTGGTGGCGAAGGTGGTAGCACTGGTGGCGAAGTGATAGAGGGAACCGTAACCTGCAATTTCGAGGGAGGAGCTCCTTCCAACTCAGCATTCACCGTAACAGGCAACTACAGCACTTCCAAGGGCACTGCCACTGTGGATGGCGTTACTTATACCACATGTGTCAAGATGGAGAGTTCTACCTCTATCGACTTTACTACCACAGCCAAGATGAAGATGACTCTCTATTTCGGAAGTGGCGATTCAAAAGCAAATATCAAGGTTGATGGCACACGTGTAGAGGGTGACCTGACTACCAAGACACTCACCACAACAGTAGAGGTTGGAGCACACAAACTGACAAAGGCCGACTCCTGCAACCTCTTTTTCATCAAACTCGAACCAGTAGAATAACAAACGCACAACAAACTACAGGAAAAATTCAGAAAACCAATCTAATAATCATAACCCAAGAGGGTGTGCCAATCATATTGACACACCCTCTTTCATTATGTGTAGTTAGGTATCTTTTTTGGAGATGAGGCAATCCTGCATCACCATAATAATACCATCTTATTCGTTTGCTATTCTTTCCTTGATGGCTTTGCTCTCAGCCTCATATCCAGGTTTGTCGAGCAGTGCAAACATATTCTTCTTGTAAGCCTCCACACCAGGCTGGTTGAATGGGTTCACAGCCAGCACGTTGCCACTGATGCCGCAGGCAATCTCGAAGAAATAGATGAGTTGACCGATATAATAGGCATTGAGTTTAGGCATGCTGATGCGGATGTTTGGCACACCACCATCCACATGAGCCAGGCGTGTGCCCAGTTCAGCCATCTTGTTAACCTCATCTACACGCTTGCCAGCGAGGAAATTGAGGCCGTCCAGGTTTTGCTCGTCATGAGGGAAGAGCAGGGTGCGCTCTGGTTCCTCTACGCTGATTACTGTCTCATAGATGGTGCGCTCGCCCTCCTGAATCCACTGACCCATTGAGTGTAGGTCGGTAGTGAAATCGCAAGAAGCAGGGAAGATGCCCTTGCCGTCTTTTCCTTCGCTCTCGCCATAGAGCTGCTTCCACCATTCGCTCATGAAATGCAGTTTGGGCTGATAGTTCACCATAATCTCAATCTTCTTGCCAGCCTGTGCATAGAGACCATTGCGTACGGCAGCATACTGTGCAGCGATATTGTCAGCATAAGGCACGTCATTGCCGCAAGCCTTCTCCATATCGGCAGCACCCTCCACGAGTTTGGTTATATCGAAGCCAGCGCATGCTATGGGCAGCAGGCCAACGGGAGTGAGCACAGAGAAGCGGCCACCCACATTGTCGGGTATGACGAAGGTGGTATAACCTTCCTTGGTAGCAGCAGCGCGTGCAGCGCCCTTGGTAGCATCGGTGATGGCCACAATCACTTTCCTTGCCTCCTCTATGCCTCTCTGCTCCTCGCACTGTTTTTTGAGCAGACGGAAGGTGAGGGCAGTCTCGGTGGTGGTGCCAGACTTGGAAATGTTGATAACTCCAAACTTCTTATCCTTGAGATATTCGGTAAGTTCGCTCAGGTAATCCTCGCCGATATTATTGCCAGCAAAGAGGATGGTAGGATTATTCTTGTCGGCCACGAGCCATGCGAAAGAGTTGCTCAATGCCTCTATCACGGCGCGTGCACCGAGATAGCTGCCTCCGATGCCTGCCACTACCACAACCTCGCAGTTGCTTCTCAGCACGTCGGCACATGCCTGCACCTCAGCCAGAAAATCTGGTGTGATGGAAGATGGCAGATGGAGCCATCCGAGAAAGTCGTTGCCCGGACAAGTGCCGTTTTCGAGTGCCTCTTGTGCAGCTTTTACTTGTGGTTCATAAGCCTCTACAGTACCTGCTTTAAGAAAGGATACTGCTTTAGTGATGTCTAAACTGATACTTTTCATTGTCGTATTGTTTTATTGGATTTTGATGGTTTCCTTTTTTTATGCACATCCAGCATGTGCACCTTCTTTTTCTTGATGGTTAGCGGAAGGAGTCGGTGAGCAGTTTGATTTCTATCTGCGGACTGATACGCTCATACAATATATTATATACTGCATCGAGTATAGGCATGTTTACATGCATGTGGCTGTTTATCTCCTTCATGCATTTAGTGCCGAAGAAACCCTCGGCAATCATCTCCATTTCTATCTGTGCGCTCTTTACGCTATAGCCCTTGCCAATCATGGTGCCGAAGGTGCGGTTGCGTGAGAAATTACTGTAGCCCGTCACCAACAGGTCGCCGAGGTATGCCGAGTCGCACACGTTGCGTTCCACGGGATATACGGCCTGCAGGAAACGCGACATCTCCTGCACGGCATTAGACATGAGCACCGACTGGAAGTTGTCGCCAAATTTCAGTCCGCTACATATTCCTGCTGCAATGGCATACACGTTTTTGAGCACCGAAGAATATTCGATGCCAATCACGTCGTTGCTTGTTTTCGTTTTGATGAAATCGCTGGTTAGCACATCAGCGAATGCCTGTGCTTTCTCTTGGTCAGAGCAAGCCACGGTGAGGTAGGAGAGTCGCTCCAGCGCCACCTCTTCGGCATGCGATGGTCCGCCCAGGCAAGCCAAGTTGCTGTATGGCACATCATAAACCTGATGGAAATATTCCGAGCATACGAGGTTTTCATCTGGCACTATACCTTTGATGGCCGTGATTACATACTTATCCTTGATGCGCGTCTTGAGTTTCTTAAGGTGGTTTTTGAGGTATGGCGATGGGGTTACAAACACGAGCGTGTCATATTTATCAACAATATTGTTGATATCGCTTGAGAATGATATCTCGTTAGTGTCGAATCTCACACCCACGAGGTATGCGGGGTTATGTCCGAGCCGTTTGAAATCCTCTATGCGGTCATCGCGGCGCATATACCATCCGATATGGTGGGTGTGTCCCACCACTATCTTGGCAATGGCTGTGGCCCAGCTTCCGCCTCCGATTATTGCTATTTTTCCACAATCAAACATGTCGAAAATTATTGCTGTAGGCGCAAGGCCACGATTATTGTCGTGCCTTGCTTGCCTCTATCCAATTTGCAAATTCCTCAACCTTGGGATTATCGTAGCCCAACTTATATTTCTTGTTCACTCCACACACGTCCATTTGGAGTTTCTGTGGGTTTATCTCCTTGATGTCGCTCACGAGATAATAGCCGCACTTGTTCAATACAGCCACCCATTTTTCTTCCACTCCAATCTCTGCCCATTCGGCATTGGTGCTACGTGGTGCTTTCTTTTCTGGTCTCATCTGTGGGAAGAAGAGAACCTCCTGTATGAATGTCTTGCCAGTCATGAGCATCACCAGTCTGTCTATGCCTATGCCTATGCCGCTGGTGGGTGGCATACCATATTGCAGAGCCCTGAGGAAGTCTTGGTCGATGATCATGGCCTCGTCGTCACCTTTGTCGGCCAGTTTCATCTGCTCCTTGAATCTCTCTTCTTGGTCTATGGGGTCGTTGAGTTCAGAGTAGGCGTTGGCCAATTCTTTGCCGTTCACCATAAGTTCGAAGCGCTCGGTCAGTCCGGGTTTCGACCTATGCATCTTGGTCAGTGGGCTCATCTCCACGGGATAGTCGGTGATGAAGGTAGGCTGTATGAAGGTGCCCTCGCAGAACTCGCCAAAGAGTTCGTCGATGAGTTTGCCCTTGCCCATAGTCTCGTCCACTTCCATGCCTTTCTCCTTGCAGAATGCGCGAATCTCCTCTTCGCTCTTGCCGTTGCAGTCAAATCCCGTCTTTTCCTTGATGGCATCCAGGATAGGCAGTCGGCGGTATGGAGCCTTGAAACTGATAATCTGTCCGTCCACCTCACGTTCGGGTTTTCCGTTTACGGCTATGCAGACTGTTTCGAGCAGTTTTTCTGTAAACGACATCATCCAGTTGTAGTCCTTATACTGCACATATAGTTCCATGCATGTAAACTCGGGGTTGTGGTTGCGGTCCATGCCCTCATTTCTGAAGTTCTTACCTATTTCGTAGACACCCTCGAAGCCACCCACGATGAGTCGTTTGAGATATAGTTCGGTGGCAATGCGCATATACATGTCCACATTTAGAGCATTGAAATGGGTTATGAATGGTCGTGCACTGGCTCCACCTGCTATGGCCTGCAGCGTAGGAGTTTCCACCTCGGTATATCCTGCCTCATCGAGCACTCGTCTGATTGTTCGTATCACTGTGGCTCTCTGCAGGAATGTGTCTTTTACTCCGTCGTTTACCACCAGGTCCACATATCTCTGGCGATAGCGCAGTTCGGGATCTTCAAACTTGTCGTATGCCACACCGTCCTTATATTTCACTATAGGCAGTGGCTTGAGGCTTTTAGAGAGCATGCATATCTCCTTGGCATGCACAGAAATCTCACCTGTCTGTGTGCGAAATACGAAACCCTTTACGCCGATGAAATCGCCGATGTCCATGAGTTTCTTAAACACCTTATTATATAAGTCCTTATCCTCGCTGGGGCAGATGTCGTCGCGGGTAATATACACCTGAATGCGACCCTTTGAGTCTTGGAGTTCGGCAAAACTTGCCTTGCCCATCACACGTCTGCCCATGAGGCGTCCGGCTATGCATACCTCGCGCTGCTCATTCTCATTGAAATTATCCCTGATATCCGTAGAAAAAGCATTGGTCGGATATTCGGCTGCTGGATATGGGTCGATGCCCATGTTGCGTAACTCCTGCAGACTCTCGCGTCTGCCTATTTCTTGTTCACTTAGTTCTAAAATGTTCATAATAAGCAAATATATAATATATGGGTGCAAATTTACAAAAAATATTCCATTCAACATTCATTTTTACTTATTATTTTGTCCATATACATATTGCAAAACAAAAAATGCAAAAAAAGTTTTGGTGTTTCAAAATAAAATGCTATATTTGCAGAATTAAAATAGCTAACCTACACCAATACGGGAGTATAATAAAAGAAACGACAATGAAATCTATGGTTTTTGGTATAGATATCAGTCTAAATCAGACTGTATATGCTATAGTGGACGTACGAGGCAGAATTATCGATAGAGATGCGATTAAGACTTATGAATATCCAGACATCAATGGTTTTGTCAGGGTGCTTTGCGAGCGCCTTGTAGAGATGGCAGAAAAGAACTGCGGGCTTGAGAACATACGCTCTATAGGTGTGAGTTCTCCCAGCGGCAATTTTCTTTCTGGCTGCATAGAGAATTCTCCCAACATGCCTTGGAAGGGTGTCATTCCCTTGAGTGCAATGATTAGAGACCAGGTAGGTTTGGCTGTGGCTGTGGGCAACGACTGCCATGTGCACTGCCTCAGCGAGAGTATTTTTGGCAATGCCCATGGAATGAACAATTTTGCCATTGTGTCGTTGGGTCATGGCATGGGTGTATCTTCATTTAACCGTGGCAAAGTGCTGCTTGGCAACAATGGATTTGCGGGCGAGTTAGGTCACACATGCATAGAGGAGGACGGTCGCCAGTGCGAGTGCGGACTCAAGGGTTGCCTTGAGGCATACGTGGCCGAAAAGGGCATATTGCGCACTGCCATCGAGATTATGAATGAGACTGACAAACCATCGATGATGCGTGAAATCGAAAACCTCACACCGAAACTTATAACCAAATGCTGCGAGCGTGGCGACGAGTTGGCCATAGAGGTGTTTAGGCGCACGGGCAAGGTGCTTGGCAGGGGGCTCGCCACATTGGCAGCTGTCACAGACCCCGAGGCCATCATTCTCTTGGGTGGCATATCAAGAGCCGGCAAGTGGTTGCTCGATCCAACCCAGGAATCGTTTGATAATCATCTCTTCCGCAATCTGCGCGGCAAGGTAGAACTGATGCTCTCGGGACTGGAGCCGGAAGAGAGCATGATTCTCGGTGCCAGCGCATTGGCATGGCAGGTTAAGGAGTATTCGCTGTTTAGATAATAAAAGAGAGTATTCGCAGAAAAGTTAAAAATGAACATAGATAAAGTGTTGCAACTCCTGTCGGGCAGGGATGGCATGACAGATGCTTTGGGCATAGTCTATCTCTCGACAGAAGATGAAAATACATGTAAGGCCATAATGGAGGTTGACAGCAGACACTGTCAGCCTTTTGGTTTTCTTAGCGGTGGCGCTTCGCTGGCATTGGCCGAAAACCTCTCGGGTGTGGCATCGCTGGCTCTATGCCCAGGCAAGGTATCATTGGGTATCAACGTGAGTGCCAACCATATAAAGGCTGTTAGGATGGGCGACACCGTAACTGCCACTGCCACCTTGGTGCATGGAGGCACCACCCATCATGTGTGGAATATAGACATCACCAATTCAAAGGGACAGCTGATTTCCACGGCGCGCATCACCAACTGTATCCTTGACCCTGCGGTGGTAGACAAAATCAAGGATGGAGGTAGCAAGGAATGAAAGCATACGCCTGTTATCGTTTGCCTAAAGCCAAAACCTTTGTTAGGGTGGAAGGCTCTCCCATGGAGATACAATCTTACAGTCAAATAGGCTGCCAGAGCGGCTTTGTGGTGGCACCCTTTGCCATTGCTCCGCATACACCATTGCTCATCATAAAACCCGAAAGCATTGAAACCCATGCTGTGGGAGAAGGAGAAGAGCCTGCCATAAGCAATGCTGCGGGCACTCTATTATCCCCCAATCATGCCGACCGCATGCGCTATGCCAGCAATTTCAAGACCTTTCATGACAAACTCGCCGATGGCACTTTCAGAAAGATTGTGCTGGCGCGCACGGCAGAAGAAAGTGTCAATGCAGCCCCAGAGACTCTCTTTCTCACGGCCTGCCGACTATATCCCAATCTCTTTGTGGCATTGGTCTGCGCCCCTCAGTGCGGCACATGGATTACAGCCACTCCCGAGATACTCATTGAGTGCCATAACCATCATTATCATACCATGGCACTGGCAGGCACCATGACAAAGGGCCACCATTGGAACACCAAGAATATAGAAGAGCAAGGCTATGTGGCTGATTATATCTCCGATTGCATCAGCGCTTTCGCCCATGATATAAGCATCAGCGGACCGCACACTGTGAGTGCTGGCGATATAGTGCATCTGCGTACCGATTTCACCTTTGCGCTCAATGATGGCCATACCATTGGCGATGTGGTGGGCCATCTGCATCCCACACCAGCCGTGTGCGGCATGCCAAAGCAGCAGACCATGGCTTTCATACAAGACAATGAGTGCCACCCCCGACTATACTACAGTGGATTTATGGGTCCTGTAGACCTATGCGGCCATACCAACCTTTATGTGTCGTTGCGGTGCATGCACATCACGGGAGACCAATGCCGCCTCTATGCTGGCGGTGGACTGCTCAACGAAAGCGTGGAAGAGGAGGAATGGGGCGAAACGGAAGCCAAGATGCTCACCATGCGAAGATGCCTCATGGCCACAAGCATTAGGCACTCTGATGACCAATGTGAGTAACAAAACTATCAACACTACAATGTATAGCGACAAAGAGAATATCAATATCCTGACGGCTCTGCTTATGAGCCACGGAGTGGAATGGGCGGTGGTATGCCCGGGCAGTCGCAATGCGCCCATAGTGCACAACCTCAACGCCTGCGGCAAGATACGCTGCTGCGCTATCACCGACGAGCGCTCGGCAGCCTTCTATGCCCTTGGCATGGCCCAGAGCATGCGCAAGCCCGTGGTGATATGCGTCACTTCGGGGTCGGCCCTGCTCAATGTGGCGCCAGCAGTGGCAGAGGCAGCCTATCAGCACCTGCCCCTCGTGGTCATCTCGGCAGACAGACCAGCAGAATGGATAGACCAACTCGATGGGCAAACCCTGCGCCAACCCGCCGCACTTGCCGACCTCGTGGCAAAGAGCGTTACCATACCTGAACCACACAACGACGGCCAACGATGGCACTGCCAGCGATTGATAAACGAGGCGCTCCTCGCATGCCGCGGGCGCACAGATGCACCTGTGCATATCAACGTGCCCATAAGCGAACCCCTCTTCAATTATAACATCGACACTCTGCCTGCCGTGGCTCATATCGACAGCCACCTCTGCCGCTTCTGCCACATGTCTGACAAAACCAAGACCCTCATAAGTCAGTCTGACCGCATACTCATGGTGATTGGGCAGACAGGGGCGCCACGTCAGCACCAGGTGGAGAGTTTGGCAAACAGTATGAGTGGTGCCATGGTGGTGTGGCACGAACCACTTTCGGGCAGTCTTGGTGGTGTGCCCTTCGACATGGCCCTGCAGATGATGGAAGCAGAAGGCATCGACATATCATCATACCACCCCAACCTTATTATATATATAGGCGACACACTGGTGAGCAAGCGCGGTCGCCAGTTTCTCAGGCAGTCGCAGGCGCCCACCATACTCTTCACACAAGATGCCACCCATGTTGCCGACCCCACACAGCACCTGGTGATGATAGAGGAATATGGCAGGGATGACGACCTGGTTTCTTTGTTTGACGATATAGCCATAACCCCCGACCAGTCTTTCATCTCCCTTTGGAACGAGAGACTGCAGCGTGCCACACAGACCATTGCCGACCTGCAACCCGAATATTCCTATCGTTGGGCAGTGAAATATCTCGAAGAGCAGTTGGATGATTTGTATTTGGATATATATGTGCATTATGCCAACAGCATGGCGGTGAGATATGCCACTCTCTATGCCAATCATTACGTCTATTGCAACCGTGGAGTAAACGGCATCGAGGGCACCCTCTCCACGTCAGCGGGCTTCTCCATAGCCTCGCCCGATGATTTGGTGCTCTGCGTGATTGGCGACCTCAGTTTCTTCTACGACCAGAATGCGTTGTGGAATCGCAATCTCGGTGGCAACCTGCGTGTCATGCTGGTCAACGACCATGGTGGCGGTATCTTTGCCAATGTCAAGGGCATGCCACACAACGACGAAACCGATATCATGGTAGCGGGCTCACACACCGCCGACGCACGTGGCATCTGCACACAAAACGATATAGGATATATACAAGCCACCAATATAGACCAACTGCGCATGGGCATAGTGCAACTGCTCACCATGCAAACCCACCGCCCCGTAGTGCTTGAGGTGCTAATCAAAAACTTGCTTTAGCTTGATGAGCTTGCGAATAATCAATAATCAGCAATCAATAATCAGCAATCAGTTATCAATAATCGAATGGAACGAGTGGAACGAAATGAACGAATGAAACGAGTAAAAAAAAGGCAACTGGAACGGATAATTCGTGAAAGCAATAATTCGTGCAATTTGTGATATTCGTTGTTGAATAATCAATAATCA
>OBLI01001863.1_pt1 | contig 19271 bp, 16 predicted proteins | sample 1519701 | NCBI WGS metagenome assembly OBLI01 (sample SAMEA3663005, study PRJEB22513) | pig gut metagenome | biome: pig gut; feature: pig-associated habitat; material: faeces | place: France | collected 2012
ATCCGGTCAATTTGAATGACGGTGCAAGACCGATGTGGGCAGAGTAATGACCTGCTACCTGTATGGATTTTTTGTTGTCTGCTGATGAGAGATAGGAGCATGGGTTCCTGTTTGTCATGGGCAGATAAAGTGCTGCCTATTATGAGAAAGATGGAGGTGTTGAAAATAGATAATACAGAGGCAAAAGTGAAAAGAAAGATGGTTCCAATATGGGAGAAATATATGCTAACAGTTGACGAGGCTGTTCAGTATTTTGGAATTGGGGAAAAGAAGATAAGGATGCTAATATCTGAAAATGCTGATTCTGATTTTTGCTTTACTGTTCAGGTAGGGAATAAATCATTGATAAACCGACATAAATTTGAGGAATTCCTTAATCAGACAACTTCCTTGTAGTAATAAAAGAAATATAAAACTTTACCACTTTAAAGTGGTAAATGTCGCCCTGGTATGATATAATATGATTGTCGTGCTAGGGCTTCTTCGTAGAAAGGAGCGAAGACGTTTGAGTGAAAGAAATCGCAATCAGAAAAGACGTGATAAGAAAGGACGTATTTTACGAAACGGAGAAAGCCAGCGAGCGGATGGAAGATATGCATTTGTTTATACAGATTGCTTTGGAAAGCAAAAATTCCTTTACAGTTGGAAGCTAGAATCGACAGATCCACTTCCGGCAGGAAGAAGACCCTGTCAGTCACTTAGAGAGAAGGAAAAAGCCGTTTTAAAAGATATAAATGATGGTATTACTCCATATGGTGACAATTTGACAGTTCTTGAGTTGGTAAAGAAGTATATCGGTCAAAAGACAGGTGTTCGTCATAATACAGAAGCGAATTATAACTTTGTTATCAACATTATTAAGAAAGAGGAATTTGGTGCCAAAAGGATTGATAAGGTAAAACTATCAGATGCAAAAGCGTGGTTGATTAAGCTTCAGGCAGATGGTAGGGGATATAGCACCATTCATTCAGTCCGAGGAGTGGTAAGACCTGCTTTTCAAATGGCTGTAGACGATGATTTGATTCGTAAAAATCCGTTCGAGTTTCAACTATGTACAGTAGTTGTAAACGATAGTGTAACAAGAGAAGCCATAACCAGAAAACAAGAGAGAAAGTTCTTGGAATTCATTAAGAATGATGAGCATTACAAACGATACTATGATGGTATGTTTATCCTCTTTAAAACCGGACTTCGTATTTCAGAGTTCTGCGGATTGACACTTTCCGATATTGATTTTGAAGAAAAACAAATAAGTGTAAATCATCAGCTTCAAAGGACTAGAGGAATGAAGTATATTATTGAGGATACGAAAACATCAAGTGGAACCAGAATCATTCCTATGACCGAAGAAGTGTATGAATGTTTTAAGCGTATTGTTGAAAATCGGAAAAAGCCCAAGAAGGAACCTGTGATTGATGGATATAAGGGATTTTTGTTTTTGGATAAGAAGGATATGCCGGAAGTTGCCTTGCATTGGGAAAAACATTTTGAGTGGGCATTGGCAAAACATAATCGAATCTATAAGGAACAATTACCAAAGATCACACCTCATGTTTGCAGACATACTTATTGTAGCAACATGGCAAAAAGCGGAATGAATCCCAAGACACTTCAATATCTAATGGGGCATTCTGATATAGGAGTTACCCTGAATACATATACGCATCTGGGAGCAGAGGATGCCAAGGAAGAACTTGGCAAATATGCTAAAATGGCTTAAAATTTTAAAATATTAATACAACTAAAAGACAACCTAAGTGGAAAAAGTCTTTAGTAAAATGAGAAAATCGAGCTGTTTTACTAAGATTTTTACTAAATTTGGATGACAAAATATACGAATTTATGCCACGATATGCGACGAAAACGAAGAAAACACTCTATCACAGCAAATCGTATAAAATGGCGTAAAATCAAGGAAAATCAGCATTTTCAAGGAGTTTTTAAGGCATGATTAAAATATTATTTGTGTGCCACGGCAACATCTGCCGCTCCCCAATGTCTGAGTTCATTCTCAAAGACATGGTAGAGAAACGCGGCATCAAGGACAAGTTTGAGATTGCCTCGGCGGCGACCTCGACGGAAGAGATCTGGGGTGGCAGAGGAAATCCAATCTATCCGCCGGCGCAGGAAGAATTGAGAAAACACGGAATCGGGAATACGGCATACACGAATTTTGCGGGCAAGCGTGCGCGGCAGGTTACAAGAGAAGATTACAATTATTATGATTATCTGCTCTGCGCGGATGCAAACAATATTCGTAATACGATAAGGATTACGGGACCGGATACGGATGATAAGATACATTTGTTGTTGGATTATGCAACGGATTCACTGAGGCAGGGAAAGTCGATCACAGATCCATGGTATTCAGGCAATTTCGTGGAGACCTATCGTGATGTTGTGATCGGATGTGAGGGATTCCTGGCATACTTGGAAAATATATGATGCATAAGACTGTGAAGGAATCAGCGAAGATCTGAATCCAGAGAAGAAGGACACAAATGAACATAAACAACACAATCGAGAAAAATTATCGTGAATGCCTGGCTTTCAACCGGGCAGCAGGCTATACAATCGATGAAACAGAGTTTGACATTACTGTAGCGCAGACGGCACTACAAGAATTATACCACTTATACGAAGCGGGCATTGCGTCCGGCAAATTCCAAAGAGACACAGACTATGTAGTCCGGGCGGAGGATATTGTCCGGGTCATTCGAGACAGGGAAGCCGAACAAGATAAGATGAACGGGAATTATAACGCTTGGCGCATTTGGCTTCGCTACTTTGTGTCGATGGGATATGACAGTTGGAATGAACTTTGGAGAGCAGTACGATGAGCGCAAAAGCAGATGATTATTACTACAATCAACTGAACAAGGAACAGAAAAAAGTATATTATGCCATGAAGGAGGGAATGCTGAAAATGCAGGATTCCTTCCCGGTACTGAAGCTGAGCAATAAGGAACTGTCGGATATCTATTTTATGATCCGAATGGACTGTCCGGAGATTTTTTATTCGGTGAAATTTTCTTATCGGTATTATCCGGATTCGACCATGGTGGAGTTTGTGCCGGAGTATCTTTTTACGAAGGACAAGATCAGGGAGCACCGGCAGGCGATGCTATCGCGCGTGAAGAAGCTGGCGCGGCAGGCGGAGAAGCTGGATGAAAAAGGCAGGGAGCTTTTTATCCATGATTTTATCGTGAATAATGTGAAATATGACAAATTGAAGAAGGAGTATTCGCATGAGATCATAGGGGCGCTTGGAAACGGTGTTGCGGTATGCGAGGGGATTGCCAAAGCGGTAAAGCTTCTCTGTGATGAACTTGGTATCTGGTGCATTGTGGCGCTTTCGGAGGCAAATCCGGAGAAAGGCATCAAGTACCGTCATGCATGGAATGTGGTTCGGATTGACGGCACCTATTATCATCTGGATGTAACGTTTGACAATACGCTGTCGAAGGATGATACGATCCGCTACGACTATGTGAATCTGGCAGACAAGCAGATTTTCAGGGATCATGAGCCGGTGATCTGGAAGGTGCCGGCGTGCACGGACAACGACCATTTTTATTATCGCGTGAAAAAGGTATCGTGGACAACCGTGGATGAGGTCAGAAATCGGACAAGACAGGCGGTGAAGAAGAATAAAATATTGCTTTTTCACTGGAGAGGCGGGTATCTGACAAAAGAGGTGCTAAAGGAACTTCTTGATGTGTTTCATGAGGAAGCGAAGGCGAAGGAGAAGCAGGCGTATGTGTCGGTCAACTGGCCGCAGGCCGTGCTTCGCGTGAGATTTAAAGAGGGAGTCGGTGAGGAACTGCTGGAGATGGAAGAAGCAGATGATTCCGTGAAGGATTAAATGAAACATTCCCTAATTCCCCTCTAGACATTCCGCGTGAATTGGCTGATAATAAACCCATACGATTTCGAGCAAAGGCAGGTAGATTTATGGATTACAAATATAATTCGATCAACGAACTGAATCACTTCGATTTTGCGGAGGCAGCAGTCGGCGATATCCAGATGGCGGACAATATGTTTCATATGGTGATCGACAACGTGAAGATTTTGCCGGAAAATTCGTTCAACCGCGATATTCGGACGATGCGCACGAATGAGATGCTTTTTAAGATTGAGGGCGCGGAAGTGATCTCCGTTGTGGAAGAAGGATACAATGAGTACGATGCGGACGGCAATCTGAAGAAAAAGGTTGCGGATGAGACGATCGAGCCAGACAAGTATAAGGACGTGGCAGATGCGCTTCTTGAGGGCGTGATCTATGAACTCAAGCTGGAGGGCGGCGTGTACGCGTTTGTCATTGACGGAAACAATGAGCGCACATATGAGATCAAGGTTGCAGGAAGCGGAGACAGTGAGTCCTGGAATCTGTTTTTGAACGTGTAGTATGAAGCGGGTTATTTTTCATATTGATGTAAATAGCGCGTATCTCTCGTGGGAGGCCGTAAGCCGGCTTGCCGCGGGAGATACTGTCGACTTAAGAGAGATTCCGGCGGCGGTTGGCGGAGACATCGAGACGCGCCACGGAGTGATTCTGGCAAAGTCGATCCCTGCCAAGAAGTACGGTATCGTGACGGGCGAGCCGGTCGTGGATGCGCTGCGCAAGTGCCCGGATCTGACACTTGTAAAGCCACATCATATGATGTATCATGAGAAGTCTAGGGCGTTTATCGCCATCCTGCGGCAGTATTCGGATGTGATTGAGCAGTTCAGTGTGGATGAGGCGTTCGTGGATATGACGGGAACGGAGAGGCTGTTCGGCACGCCCGTGGAGGCGGCGAACCGGATCCGGGAGCAGATCTACCGGGAGCAGGGATTTACGGTGAATGTCGGTGTGTCATCGAACAAGCTTCTGGCGAAGATGGCGAGTGATTTCCTGAAGCCGAACCGCGTTCATACGCTTTTCCCGGAGGAGATTGCAGAGAAGATGTGGCCGCTTCCGGTGCGGGATCTGTTCTTTGTCGGCAAGGCGGCGGAGCATCAGCTCAACAGGATCGGCATCCGCACGATCGGAGATCTTGCACACACGGATCCCAAGGCGCTGTCCTCAGTGATGAAAAAGCATGGAGAGGTGTTGTGGCGTTACGCAAACGGAATCGACGATTCAGCGGTTGAGGTGGAACCTGCGGATGCGAAGGGGTACAGCAATTCGACGACGGTATCGTTTGACATCACGGATGCTGCGGATGCGAAAAGTGTACTGCGTTCATTAACGGATAATGTGTGCCGCAGATTAAGAAGGGATGGTGCGCGCGCACGGACAATCACGGTGCAGATCCGTTACAATGACCTGACACGGACGACGCATCAGAGCGCGCTCGCGGCTGCGACAAATATCACGAAGGAGATTGAGAAAGCGGTCTGCCAGCTGTTTGATGAGATGTGGGACAAGACGCCAATCCGTCTGCTTGGCGTGTCTGCTTCGAATATTGCAAAAGGCGATGAGGGGCGGCAGATGTCACTTTTTGACACGACAGATTATGCAAAGCTGGAGAAGCTGGATCAGGCATTTGATTCGATCCGCTCGAAATACGGAGCGGGAGCGATCAAGCGAGGAACGGATATTGAGAAAAAAACGTGATTTCATAGCAGCAAACATTTGAGGGTACAGTTGGGCGTGGTTTGTTAGCAGACAGTAAAAAATGATAAAAGGATAAAGAAACTATGATTAAAGCAGTAATTTTTGACCTGGACGGAACTCTGATCGATACAGAGAAATACTATAAAGTGGCGTGGCGCTATGCGCTGGAACATTTCGGTTATCATCCGACGGATGCGCAGATTTTGAACTTTCGTTCCCTTGGCCGACCGTTTTCTTCGGCTTATCTTAAAAGTGAGTTTGGGGGCGAACTGGAATATCAGAAGTTGCGTGAAGTGAGACAAAAGAAATTTAACGAGCTGGTGGAACAAGAGGGAATTCAGTTAAAGCCGGGGGCAAAGGAAATTCTGGAATTTTTGCGAGAGCGGGGAATCGTGACAGCAGTTGCCACAAGCACAAATATTCAGCGGGCAGATGCGTATTTGAAACAGATTGGATTGTATGATCTGCTGGATCGGGTTATTTCGGCATCCATGGTAGAAAAAGGCAAACCGGCACCGGAGATATATTTACATACTTGCAAGGAACTGGGGCTGGATCCTGCAAATTGTATGGCGGTGGAAGATTCGCCAAACGGAATACATAGTGCATACGATGCCGGATGCAAGGTTGTAATGGTGCCTGATCAGACGCCTGCGGATGAAGAAATGAGAAAAATCCTATATGGTTATGAGGATTCTCTTTTTGGCTTAAAAAAATATTTTGCAAGTTTTTAAAATAGTTCTTGCATTTTGCTTTGCGGTATGGTAAAACAGAAACAAATAAAAAACAAATGCGTTGAAGGAGACTCCAATCATTGGGCGTCGACAGGAATACAGCGTCACCGACTGAGAGCGCTGTTTGAAAGAGATGATTGTGGGAACACTACCGGAGCAGGCGGGTTGAACAGATTCATAGAGGATCAAAAGTAGGTTCGTTCGTTCGCGCACGTTACGCGCAAGAGAGGGAAGATAAGTTATAACTTATTTTTCAATGCGGGTGGTACCGCGGGATTATTAGAATTTCGCCCCGGAGCAGTCAAATGCTCCGGGGTATTTTTGTTGGTTCAATTTCAGAATGTCATTTTCACGCACGCAAGATCATGATGGATGATTTCGGGGAAGTAAGAGACTTCCGGAAAGTATGGAACATCCGATGATTTTGCAGTGAAAGACAGAAAGCTGAAGTAACGGACAAAGTATTCATATCCCGTCCCGCACCAACAATCCCCATTATTGGGAAGAGAAGGAGCGTACAACAATGGAATATCTTACAGGAGTAACCAAGAAAGAAGCACTGGAAATCAGCGAGATCCTTGCAGGAGATTATGAGGGCAAGACGATCAAGGTTCGTGGCGCGATCCATACGATCAGAGATATGGGCGAGGTTGCGTTCATCGTCCTCAGAAAGCGTGAAGGTTTAGTCCAGTGTGTCTATGAAGAAGGCAAATCCCAGTTCGCACTCAGCGATCTCAAGGAAGCCGACACCGTTGAGGTGGAGGGAACCTACAAGAGTGATGAGCGTGCACCGCACGGATTTGAACTTCGTCTCGATCAGGTCAAAGTCTTTTCTGAGCCGGCAGAGGCAATGCCGCTTCAAATATCCAAGTACAAGTTGAATACTTCACTGGAAGCAAAACTGAATAACCGTGCCGTATCGCTGCGTAACATAAGAGAACGTGCTGTGTTCCGCATTCAGGAGGGAATTACAAGAGGGTTCCGTGATTTCCTGTACAGTCAGGGATTTACAGAGATCCATACCCCGAAGCTTGGCGCCAAGAGTGCTGAGGGTGGCGCAAACTTATTTAAGTTAGAGTATTTTCACCGCCCGGCAATCTTACAGCAGAGCCCGCAGTTCTACAAGCAGATGATGGTTGGCGTGTTTGACCGCGTTTTTGAGACCGCACCGGTGTTTCGAGCTGAGAAGCACAACACGAAGCGTCACTTAAACGAGTACACCAGTCTGGATTTTGAGATGGGATACATCGACGGATTCGAGGACATTATGGCGATGGAGACCGGATTTCTGCAGTATACGATGAAGCTTCTGGCAAGCAGCTACGCAGAGGAACTGAAGATCCTCGGAATCACACTGCCGAAGGTGGACAAGATCCCGCGCGTTCGATTTGATGAGGCCAAAAAGCGTGTCGCAGAGAAATACAACAGACAGTTCCGTAATCCGTTCGACTTAGAGCCGGAGGAGGAGTACCTGATCGGACAGTATTTCAAGGAAGAATACGACAGTGACTTCGTTTTCGTTACCCATTATCCGTCCAAGAAGCGTCCATTCTATGCGATGGACGATCCGGAGAATGAAACCTATACATTAAGCTTTGACCTCTTGTTCCACGGACTTGAGATCACGACCGGAGGCCAGCGAATCCATGATTACAACAAGCTGATGGAGAAGATCAACAAACGTGGCATGGAGACCGAAGGTATGGAAAGCTATCTGTCTGCATTCAAGCACGGCATGCCGCCACACGGAGGACTTGGAATCGGACTTGAGCGACTGACCATGCAGATCATCGGAGAGGAAAATGTCCGAGAGGCAACACTTTTCCCAAGAGATCTCAGCAGACTTGAGCCTTAGAGAAGGAGGAAAACATCGTGAATCATATCGGAACGATCGAACTTGCAACGGAACGTCTGACACTGAGACGTTTTATGATAGAAGATGCAGAAAGCATGTATTACAACTGGGCCTCAGAGGATGAGGTCACACGTTTCCTGACCTGGCCGACACACAAGTCGGTGCAGGACAGCGAGATGGTAATTGATCAATGGATCAAATCTTATGAAGATAAGAAAACTTACCAGTGGGCAATTGAACTCAATGACCTGGAGCAGCCGATCGGAAGCATCAGTGCTGTCAAAGTCGATGATGAGATTGATGCGGTGGAAGTTGGGTACTGCATCGGAACCAAATACTGGAACAAAGGGTATGCAACTGAGGCATTGGCAGAAGTGATTCGATTCTTTATGAACGAAGTTGGCGCGAGCCGCGTGTGCGCAAGACATGATGTGGCAAATCTGAATTCCGGGAAAGTGATGGCAGCCTGCGGCATGGATTACGAAGGAACGCTTCGTCATGCAGACAAAAACAACAGCGGAATCTGTGACGTGGCAATCTACGCAAAAGTCAAGAGTGCGGCAGTGCTTGAGGACGAGGAAGCAGAAGAGGTAACAACCGGCGGTGCAACCGTAACGAAGGTTGTCGGTGAGGACGGCATCGCAAGAAACGTGATCTCCGATGAGACGATGGAGTATGTCGGAATCCTTGCAAAGCTGGAATTAAGTCCGGAAGAATCCGAAGCTGCGAAGAAAGATATGGAAGATATGCTCGATTATATTGATCAGCTGAACGAACTTGACACAGCCGGAATCGAACCGATGTCGCACGTATTCCCGGTCAACAACGTATTTCGTGAGGATGTTGTGACGAACGGAGACGGAAGCGCGGCAGCTCTTAAGAATGCGCCTGTAGTCAAGGACGGCGGATTTAAGGTGCCGAAGACGATAGGATAATGTGTCAACTTTCGAAGAAAGTTGACATGTAGCATCTGCCCTTCGCGTGAGCGAACTTGCATGGTGGATGTTCCCTAGAAGGAGGATCATAGAATGAGTTTAATGAGTCTGACAGCTGTAGAGCTGGGAAAAAAGATTAAAAATAAAGAAGTTACCGTTGTTGAAGCTACCCGCGCCGCACTTGATGCGATTCGGGCAAAGGAAGAGAAAGTACACAGCTTTGTGACGGTTGATGAGGAGGGTGCCTTAAAACGCGCCGAAGAAGTGCAGAAACGGATCGATGAGGGAAAACTGACCGGACCGCTTGCGGGTGTGCCGGTAGCGATCAAGGATAACATGTGTACCGAGGGACTTCTCACCACATGTTCATCCAAGATCCTGTACAACTTCAAGCCGACTTATACCGCAGAAGCGGTAAAACGCTTAGAGGATGCAGGTGCCGTCATCATCGGTAAGACAAATATGGATGAATTCGCGATGGGAAGTACGACCGAGACTTCCGCATATGGAGAGACCAAAAACCCGTGGAATGAGGAACATGTGCCGGGCGGTTCATCCGGCGGATCGTGTGCAGCAGTAGCCGCTGAGGAATGCTCCTATGCGTTAGGTTCCGATACCGGCGGATCGATTCGTCAGCCGAGTTCGTTCTGTGGCGTGACCGGAATTAAGCCGACTTACGGAACGGTATCCCGTTATGGACTGATCGCATACGGTTCTTCCCTCGATCAGATCGGACCGATTGCCAAAGATGTGACGGATTGTGCAACGATCCTTGAGGCGATCGCTTCGCATGACACCAAGGATTCCACATCGGTTGCCCGCGATGATCTCAAGTTCACCGAGGCACTTGTGGATGATGTCAAAGGCATGAAGATTGGTATCCCGAAGGATTACATCGGCGAAGGCCTTGATCCGGAAGTCAAGGATGCGATCCTTTCCGCTGCAAAAGCGCTTGAAGCAAAAGGCGCGGTCGTGGAAGAATTCGACCTTGGCCTTGTGAAATATGCAATTCCTGCATATTATGTGATCGCGTGTGCAGAGGCAAGCTCCAATCTGGCACGTTTCGACGGTGTCAAATACGGTTACCGCACCAAAGAATATGACGGCCTTCACAATATGTATAAGAAATCACGTTCGGAGGGCTTCGGACCGGAAGTAAAGCGCAGAATCATGCTTGGTTCCTTTGTCTTAAGTTCCGGATATTATGATGCTTATTATCTGAAAGCGCTCCGCGTAAAGGCACTCATTAAGAAAGCCTTCGATGAGGCTTTTGCAAAATACGATGTCATCTTAGGACCGGCGGCTCCGACCACGGCGCCGAAGCTTGGCGAGAGCTTAAGTAACCCGATCCAAATGTATCTCGGCGATATTTATACGATCTCTGTAAACCTCGCAGGACTTCCGGGCATCTCCCTTCCATGCGGAACGGATTCCAATGGACTGCCGATCGGATTACAGTTGATCGGAGACTGTTTCAAAGAAAAGAATATTATTCGCGCGGCATACAGCTTTGAGCAGACAAAAGGCTACAAGCACAGCCCGCTGTCGGACAAAGCCGGTGAAATCAGTAAAACCGGCGCAGCAAAGTAGGAAGGAGGAGAAGAGATGAGTAAGAATTATGAAACTGTCATTGGACTGGAGGTCCATGTAGAATTAGCCACGAAAACGAAGATCTTCTGCTCCTGCTCAACCGCATTCGGCGGAGCACCGAACAGCCATACCTGCCCGGTTTGTACCGGCCAGCCGGGTTCCCTGCCGGTTTTAAACAAGCAGGTTGTTGAATATGCGGTGGCGGTAGGTCTTGCGACCAACTGTCAGATTACACAGTACAGCAAGTTTGACCGTAAGAATTATTTCTATCCGGATAACCCACAGAATTATCAGATTTCGCAGTTGTACCTTCCAATCTGCCGCAACGGCAGCGTGGAAATCGAGACTTCGTCCGGCAAAAAACAGGTGCGTATTCACGAGATCCACATGGAGGAAGATGCCGGAAAACTGGTGCATGACGAGTGGGAAGATGTCTCTATCGTAGACTTTAACCGTTCCGGTGTGCCGCTGATCGAGATCGTATCCGAGCCGGATATGCGCTCTGCGGAGGAAGTGATCGCATACCTTGAGAAGCTTCGTCAGACGATCCAGTATCTCGGGGCATCTGATTGTAAGTTAAACGAAGGTTCCATGCGTGCCGATGTCAACATCTCTGTCCGTGAGGTCGGTTCCCCGAAATTCGGAACACGTACCGAGATGAAGAACTTAAACTCATTTAAGGCGATCACCCATGCCATCGAAGGCGAGCGTGAGCGCCAGATCGAACTTCTTGAGATGGGACGAAGCGTTGTGCAGGAAACCCGTCGTTGGGATGATAACAAAGAATCTTCTCATGCAATGCGTTCCAAGGAAGATGCACAGGATTACCGCTATTTCCCGGAGCCTGATCTCGTACCGCTTGTAATCTCCGACGAGTGGATTGCCAAGATTAAGGAACGCCAGCCGGAGCTTCGTGATCAGAAGCTTCTTAGATATAAGAAAGAATACGATATTCCGGACTACGATGCACAGATTCTTACCGCATCTAAGCATATGGCGGATATCTTTGAGGCAACAACAAAGATCTGCGGAAAGCCGAAAAAAGTATCCAACTGGTTGATGGTTGAGACGATGCGCCTGTTAAAGGATCGTGAGATGGAGCCGGAAGATATCGGATTTTCCCCGGTCAATCTGGCAAGCCTGATCGAGCTGGTCGACGCCGGTACGATCAACAGCAGCGTTGCAAAGGATGTATTTGAAGTCATCTTTGATAAGGATATCGATCCGAAACAGTATGTTGAAGAAAAGGGATTGAAGAGCATGAATGATGAGGGTGCGCTTCGCGCGACCATCGGGCAGATCATCGCTGACAATCCGCAGTCTGTAGAGGATTATCACAATGGCAAAGAGAAAGCGATCGGATTCCTTGTCGGACAGACGATGAAGGCGACCAAGGGCAAAGCCAACCCGGGTATGGTCAACAAACTTCTCAAAGAACTTTTATAGACGGTTAAGACCACAACAGGTTTTACAGATGCAAACGATAGAGGATGAAATATTTAAGGACCATCTCAGTAATGAGATGGTCCTTTTTACAACCATAATTTATTCCATTTGTAAAAGAAAAAGGAAAACTTCGCAGTAAACTTGTCATTGCGGGCGGCATCCGTTATACTATTAAATTGAAACGGAAGAGTGAAAAGGAGACGGATAATGTCTGAAGATCAGAATAAAAATATAATAGACGATACAAATAAGAATAATGACTACGAGGACATCTGCTACATCTGCCGCAGACCGGAGAGTGTTGCGGGGAAGATGATCCATATTCAGCAGGGCATCTGCATCTGTAACGATTGTATGCAGAAGACATTTGATGCCATGAACAGCAGTGGATTGAACATGGGCGGATTCAACATGAACGATCTGATGAACATGGGAAAGATGCCAAATATCAGCATGATCAATCTGGCGGATCTGCAGGGAGGTATTCCCCAGTCACAGAAGATCAAGAAAAAGAAACCGAAGGAAAAGAAAGAAGAGGCGGTACTTGATATCCATTCGATTCCGGCACCGCACAAGATCAAGGCAAGCCTTGATGAGTACGTGGTCGGACAGGAGCATGCCAAGAAAGTGATGTCGGTTGCCGTATACAACCATTATAAGCGCGTGATGTCTGATGATCAGGACGGCGTGGAAATCGAGAAGTCCAATATGCTTATGATCGGACCGACCGGTTCCGGTAAGACCTATCTGGTAAAGACTCTGGCGCGTCTTCTCGATGTGCCGCTTGCGATCACCGATGCGACTTCGCTGACGGAGGCCGGTTATATCGGTGACGATATCGAGAGTGTTGTCAGTAAGCTTCTGGCAGCGGCAGACAATGATGTGGAACGCGCGGAACACGGTATCATCTTTATCGACGAGATTGATAAGATTGCCAAGAAGCGCAACACGAATCAGCGTGATGTCAGCGGCGAGTCGGTGCAGCAGGGAATGTTAAAGCTTCTGGAGGGCGCGGAGATTGAGGTGCCGGTCGGAGCAAGCAGCAAGAATGCGATGGTTCCGATGACAACGGTGGATACAAAGAATATTCTCTTTATCTGTGGAGGAGCGTTCCCGGAACTTGAGGAGATTATAAAGGAGCGTTTAAATAAAGAAGCTTCCATCGGATTCCGCGCGGATTTAAAGGACAAGTATGACGATGACGAGAACCTTCTTATGAAAGTAGCCGTTGAGGATGTGAGAAAATTCGGTATGATTCCGGAGTTTCTGGGACGACTTCCGGTGCTGTTCTCGCTTGAGGCTTTGACCGAGGATATGCTGGTCAAGATTCTGCAGGAACCGAAGAATGCAATCATCAAGCAGTATCAGAAGCTGCTCGCGATGGATGAGGTGGATCTGGTATTTGATGAGGGGGCGCTTCGTGCAATCGCCAAGAAGGCGCAGGAGAAGAAAGTCGGAGCGCGTGCGCTTCGTGCGATCATTGAGGAGTTTATGCTGGATATCATGTATGAGATCCCGAAGGATGACAATATCGGGCGTGTGACGATCACGGAGGATTATGTGGAGAAGAAGGGCGGGCCGCTCATTGAGATGCGCGGACTGGCTGGGATTCCGGAGCATACGACAGAAGGTTAATCCTATCATAGAGATATATAGCATAGGCGATGCATCAGAGATGCACCGCAGGCGATACATCAGAGATGTATCACGGAGGAGGATACTATGAAAATAGTGCATTGCGCAGATCTGCATCTGGATTCGAAGATGACGGCGAATCTGACGAAGGAGCAGGCGAGGGAGCGCAAAAAGGAAATTTTACGAACCTTTACGAGAATGGTAGAGTATGCCGCAAAGAACGATGTGCGCGCAATCCTGATCGCGGGCGATCTCTTTGACACGAGAAATGTGTCTGCCATGGCGCGCAACACCGTGCGCGATATGATCTGTACGCATCCGGAAATCGATTTCCTGTATGTAAGAGGCAACCATGACAGTGACAACTTTTTGTCCAAGATGGAGGAAATTCCGGAAAATCTTCTGCTTTTCGGGGAGGAGTGGACCGCATATCGTTATGGTAATATTGTGATCTCGGGATTGGAGCTAGGGGCGCGCAATCAGGTGACGGCATATAATTCGCTTGTGTTAAACCATGATGATTTCAATATTGTGACACTGCACGGTCAGATCGGCAATTACAGAAGCAAGGAACAGGCGGAAAGCATCAGCCTGAATGAACTGAAGAATAAGAACATTGATTATCTGGCATTGGGACATGTACATGGATTTGTACAGGATGCACTCGATAACCGTGGAGTTTACTGCTATCCGGGCTGCCTGGAAGGCAGAGGTTTTGACGAGTGCGGAGAAAAAGGCTTTGTCCTTCTGGATATCGATGAGCAGCAACATCGTGCGACCACAACCTTTGTGCCGATCGCGGCAAGAACCTTATATACCCTGGAGGTGGATGTCACCGGCGCAATGACAACGCAGGAAGTTGCAGGACGCATGGAGCAGGCGATTACAGAGACCTCTTATCCGTCCGGAAGCATGGTCAAATTTGTGCTGACGGGGGATGTGGAAGTGGACAGCGAATTTAACTGTGAATATCTGCAGGATCTTTTTTCCGATTATTTCTATTTTGAGAAGGTGTATGATCACACGCATCTTCGTGTGGACTACAGTGATTATGAGAAGGACGCTTCACTCAAAGGCGAGTTTATACGGATGGTGTTAAGCTCCGATCTGAGTGAGGATGAAAAGACGCAGGTGATCCGATGCGGAATTATGGCTTTGTCAGGGGAGGAGATCTAAGATGAAATTATTATCTTGTCATATTGACAATTTTGGTAAGCTGTCGGATCTGTCCATTGATTTTGCGGATGGAGTGAATCTCTTCCATGAGCCGAATGCATGGGGCAAGAGTACCCTCGCAGCTTTTCTTCGGGTTATGTTCTATGGTTTTGACTCAAAAAAGGAGTCCGGTTCTTTTGACAAGGAACGGGTCGTATATCGCCCTTGGCAGGGGGGCACGTTCGGAGGCGAACTTGATTTTGCATATCAGGATAAGACATACCGTATCAGTCGGACATTTGGTAAGACAGAGAAGACGGATGTGTATCATCTGTATGATCTGTCAACAAATCTGGAATGCCATGATTTCTCTTCGGAGATCGGAAGCGAGATTTTTGGTCTGGACAGTGCTTCGTTTAAGCGAAGTGCATTTATCGCGCAGAATGATTGTGAGAGCGGTTCGACCGATGCAATTAACGCAAAACTCGGTAATCTTGCGGAAAATACCAACGATATCAATAATTTTGACAGTGCGACAAAGAGGATTCATGACCGCATGAACAAACTTTCGCCGGATCGTGCGACCGGTTCGATGAAAAAGCGTAAGAACATGATCACTCTTTTGACGGAAGAACTCAGAAGTTATGACGCGGCGGAGTCTGCGGCGCAGGAATTATCACAGAAGCTTGCGGACAAGCAGGCACAGAGAAAAGAACTGTCAGATATTCGAGGACAGTATGCCAAGGCGTTACAGGTTGCCAGTGAGGAGAACCGCAGGGAGAGCCTTAAACACAATTATAAACTTCTTTGTGACGAAGTAGAACACGGAAAAACAAGTATTGCACAGTATACGGATGTATTTCCGGAGCGTGTGCCGGAGGACGAAGAGTTTCAGCAGAAAAATCAGGATGTGCAGATGATGGGCGTACTTAAGACAACACTGTATAATCTTGGCTTGACGGATGAGGAAAAGACGCAGTATGCCAAACTCGTCGACATGTTTGAGGAAGGCTGTCCGGATGAGGCTCAGATCCGCGATATGGATCAGCAGCTTGAAAAACTCGCCAAGCTGCGTGAACAAAAAAGTCAGCTTGAGACGAAAATCTCTTATTTTGAAGCGATGGCGATGAAGCGGGAGGAACCGGTGGTCTCGGTAAAAAAGAGAATTGGTATGATCGTACCGGCAATCTTACTGTTTCTTGCAGGCATTGCGGCGGCGGTAGTGGGATTTGCGGTTCCGGATGTTGCAAAGTATTCGATGTTTTTTATCGGAGCAGGCGCATTGGCGGTTGTGATCGGAATCTTTTTGCTTGCGATGCGCAAGGCTTTGGCGGATCGGGATGTGCGGCGTGCGAAGGAACTTCGCCTGCAGTATCAGGAGGAAGAGCGCAAGCTGCGTGAACCGGTGGAAGAAATCCAAAAGACGATGGATGAGGCATCCGGGGAAGCGGAGCGTATTCAGCAGAGAGCACAGAAATTTTTAGAAAACTATCATGTCGCTTATGACGTAAGAGATGCCCGCTCAAGTCTTTATGAATTAAAGAATCAGATCCATGAGTATGAGCGGCTTAAGACGCGTGCAGCGAAAAGTGAGGCGGCAAGAGAAGAGTTTGACCGTATCCGGGAATCGCTTCTTGCGTTTGGCAAATCGACCGGAGTGGACTTCGGTGAGGATATTGCGGCGGGATTGAGCCAGTTGCAGATGAAGGCCGCTGAGTACCGCCTTGCGGTAAAGGCGTATGAGCAGGCGTGCCGGAAGAAGGAACAGTTTGAACAGGAACATCCGATGGAGGAAATTACTTCCATTGAGAAGTGTCCGTATACACTCGATGAACTCAATGAGATGATCCGGGATGTGGACGACCGGATCGAGGATGTCCGTGATGCGATCGAGCAATATACCCATCAGCTGGAAGATATGCAGGAGCAGCTGGATGTCCGGGACGAAAAGCAGGAACAGCTTGAAATCTGTAAGAGAGATCAGGAACTGGAAGCCCAGACATATCATACGCTGCAGCTGACACAGGAATTCTTACAGACTGCCAAGGAACAGTTCTCGGCGCGATATCTTGGTCCAATCGAGAATGGATTTGGCAAGTATTATGAACTTTTGACCGGTGATGCAAGCGGTAACTGGATGGTCAATGCCAATATCGCGGTACAGATGAAGGAACAGGGAGAACTGCGTGAAACCAAGTGGCTGTCGGCAGGGTATCAGGATCTTCTTGGCATATGTATGCGCCTGGCTTTGGTCGATGCGATGTATCCGGAGGAGAAGCCGTTCCTTGTGTTGGATGATCCGTTCGTTAATCTGGACGAAGAGAAGGTAAGACATGGAAATGAACTGTTGCAGAAGATTTCCGGAGAGTACCAGATTCTGTATTTTACCTGTCATTCCAGTCGAATGTCGGAAAATTAGGACTGTCTGAATGTCATCTGTCCGGCAAATGGAATTGCGGACGAGAACAGAATGCGACGGATATTTTAAGGAGAACAGTCATAGAATAGTCAAAAAGAGATACTATGAACTGTGATGCCTTCATTAAATCAAACGATACTTATGATGTGATTATTCCGCGGGAGTCGCTGGAGCGTTATCCTTCCGAACCCGTTTGCATTCAACACATCAGCAACAATCTGGATATTCATTATTATGAGCGGGGCAGTGTACCGCCGCTTAGCATACAAACATATACCTATACTGCAATCCCCAAATGTTTTGGTCTGCTCGATACAACTGCACTTGAGGAGAGCGGTATACTGCAGTTGCAGAATCAGCCGGCCCTGTCTCTACGTGGACAGGGCATTCTTGTCGGATTCATCGACACCGGAATCACCTATACCAATGCGTGCTTTAAAGACCGTGCAGGGACAACACGAATACTTGCCATATGGGATCAGACCGGGACACCGGATACGGATGGAAATTGGAAACCACCGGAAGGTTTTGCGTATGGCGTGGAATACACGAAGGCAGATATCGATGAGGCGCTTGCTGCGGATGATCCGTATGCGATCGTTCCGCAGAGAGATGAGAACGGGCACGGAACTTTACTTGCAAGTATCGCCTGCGGAAGCGAGGATGCGGCTGCTGATTTTATCGGGGCAGCGCCGCTTTGCGATATTGCGATGGTAAAAGTCAAGGAGGCAAAGCAATATCTGCGTGATTTCTTCTATATTCCGGGAAGTACGCCTGCCTATCAGGAGAATGACATTATGGCAGCCGTCGTATACCTGGAACAGAAAGCCAGACAGTTGCAGAAGCCGCTCGTTATCTGTCTTGGGATGGGAACGAATAATGGAAGCCATTCGGGCGGAAGCGAGTTGGAAGAATATCTGAATGCAGTCGGGACCTTGTATCGCAGGTGCGTGGTGATCGCATCCGGAAATGAAGCGAATGCAAAGCATCATTTTCACGGAATGAGCAATGTCACATTTGGGCCGTCGGGCAACAACGCGAGGAATGCGCTACAATCCAATCCGGTGGAGGTGGAAATCGATGTGGAGAACGATATGCCGGGGTTCTATCTGGAATTATGGGCATCCGCACCGGAAGTATTTGCCGTGTCTGTGACTTCACCGTCGGGAAGACGACTGCCACAGATTGCTGCAAGAGTGGCGGCGCATCAGGAGTATTCTTTTGTGCTTGAGGGTACGAGCGTGGAGATTGACTATCGGTCGGTAGGGAGAACGAGGGGGGATCAGCTTGTGTTTGTCCGTTTTGACAAGGCTGCGAGAGGAATCTGGACACTGTCGGTGTATCCGGACACAACGATTACCGGAAACTTTCATGTGTGGCTTCCGATGAAAGGGATGCTGCCTTTCGATGTTTTTTTTCTTCGACCGGATCCGGATATCACACTGACGAGTCCCTCGAGTGCACAGATTCCGATTACTGTGGGCGGCTATCAGGTGGCTGATAAGGGGATTTATATGGATTCCGGCAGAGGTTTTACGGTGAACTCGGTGGTGAAACCGGATTTTTGTGCTCCGGCCGTCCATGTGCAGGGCGTAGGCACACGGGGAAATTATGTGACCGCAAGCGGCACTTCCGTCGCAGCAGCGATTACTGCAGGGGCGTGTGCGCAGCTCATGGAGTGGGGCATTTTCCGGCAAAATCCGCTTTCGCTCAATTCCGTGGAAATCGGAAATATATTGATTCGCGGATGTGACAGAAACCGGGATACGGTTTATCCGAACACCTCATGGGGATTCGGGAGACTGAATGTTTATCAGGCATTCCTTACTGTTTAGAAATTTTTTTGAAATAGGGCTACCGCAATCCCACTGGCTTTAGACGGTGGGTTAAGGTAGCC
>OBLI01001864.1_pt1 | contig 19263 bp, 21 predicted proteins | sample 1519701 | NCBI WGS metagenome assembly OBLI01 (sample SAMEA3663005, study PRJEB22513) | pig gut metagenome | biome: pig gut; feature: pig-associated habitat; material: faeces | place: France | collected 2012
GGGACACAGAATTCCTGCATACTACTGTGATGAATGTGGGGAGACTGTTGTAGTAAGAGGCGGTATGCCGGAAAAATGTCCAAAATGTGGATGTACACATCTGACACAGGATGAAGATACTCTGGATACATGGTTCAGTTCAGCATTATGGCCATTCTCCACACTTGGATGGCCAGATCAGACAGAGGAATTGGATTATTTCTATCCAACCAATGTACTGGTAACCGGATATGATATTATCTTCTTCTGGGTAGTACGTATGGTATTCTCTGATATGAACATACTGGAAAGGCTCCTTTTGATACAGTATTGATTCATGGCCTGGTTCGTGATTCCCAGGGAAGAAAGATGAGTAAATCCTTAGGAAATGGAATCGATCCATTGGAGATTATCGAACAGTACGGTGCAGATGCCTTAAGATTTACACTGGTTACCGGTAATGCACCAGGAAACGATATGCGTTTTTATATGGAACGTGTGGAAGCAAGCCGTAACTTTGCCAATAAGGTATGGAATGCATCCAGATTTATGATGATGAATTTTGAACAGGCAGATTTCTCAGATGTAACCCTTGCTGATCTGACAAGTGCAGATAAGTGGATCTTATCCAAATTCAATACTGTTGCCAAAGATGTAACGGACAATATGGAAAAATATGAGCTTGGAATTGCAGTTCAGAAGATCAATGACTTTATCTGGGAAGAATTCTGTGACTGGTACATTGAAATGGTAAAACCTCGTTTGTATAGTGAAGAAGACGAAACAAAAGCAGCTGCTTTGTGGACATTGAAGACGGTTCTTGCGGAATCTCTGAAAATGTTGCATCCATTTATGCCGTTTATTACAGAAGAAATATATTGCAATTTAACAGATGAAGAATCCATTATGCTGGCACAGTGGCCGGAGTACAAGGAAGAATGGAATTTTGCAGATGACGAAACAGCAGTGGAAACCATTAAGGAAGCAGTTCGAGGTATCCGTAATATTCGCGCAGAGATGAACGTATCTCCAAAGAAAAAGGCAAAGGTATATGTTGTTTCCGAAAATGAAGCTGTTCGGAATATCTTTAAAAATGGAGAAATATTCTTCGCAACCTTAGGCTATGCCAGCGAAGTCATCATACAGAAGGATAAGAGCGGTATTGCTGATGATGCTGTTTCTACAGTAATTCCAGAGGCAGTCATCTATATGCCATTTGCTGAACTGGTAGATATAGCGAAAGAGTTGGAACGTCTTGGAAAAGAACGTAAAAAACTGCAGGGTGAGATTAAGCGCTGCCAGGGAATGTTAAGTAATGAACGTTTTATTAGCAAAGCTCCTGAGAAGAAGGTTTTGGAAGAACGTGAAAAATTAGAAAAATATACACAGATGCTTGCACAGGTTGAAGAGCGTCTGAATCAGCTTGAAGCTTAATAAGGTGATATTATGAAGTATACGGAAGCGGTCCGGTTTTTTGATGAAATTCCATACTTTTCAAAGGATCCTTCCAATGATAATCTTGCAAAAGTGTTAGAGCGATTAGGAAATCCGGAACGTGGGATGAAGTTCTTCCATGTGGCAGGGACCAATGGAAAGGGCTCCGTCTGCGCGTTTCTGGATTCCATCTTAAGAAAAGGCGGTTATAAAACCGCTCTTTTTACGTCTCCACATCTGGTAAAAATCAATGAACGGATAAAAATCGATGGAAGAGATATATCGGATGACGATTTTGCATATTATCTTGAAAAGGTACAGGAAGTTGTAGAAGAACCGCTATCATTTTTTGAATATTTATTTTTAATGGCATTACTGTATTTTTCTCGTGAAAATGCAGATTACTGTATATTAGAGACAGGTTTGGGAGGAACCTATGATTCCACCAATGTAGTCACACCAGAGATTTCGGTGATCACCTCTATTGGACTGGATCATATGAAGATCTTAGGGGATACTTTGGAGAAGATTGCTTGCGAGAAGGCAGGAATCATTAAGCCGGGGAAACCAGTAGTGTATATGCAGCAGGATTCGTCAGTAAATCAGGTGATTGAGGAAAAAGCTGTGAAAAATCGGTCGAAAATCATAAGACTTTCGAAAGAGGATATTAAGATTCATGAAATTGGTCAGAAAGGTATTGCTTTTTTACTAGAAAGTGGTTATCATAGATTCGACGATTTGGTAATCGCTTCACCTGCTGTGTATCAGCTGTGGAATGCGGATCTAGCTGTGCATGCAGCAAAAGAGGTGATACCAGAAATTCCAAATGAGGCGGTCAAAAGTGGAGTAAATGCCATGAGATGGCCGGCACGGATGGAAGAGATTGAGCATCATGTGATTTTAGATGGTGCCCATAATCCACATGCAGTAGATGCATGGATAGAAGTATTAACAACTCAATATGCTCATGTGAAGAAGGACTTGCTGTTTGCAGTAGTTGCAGATAAAGATTATGAAGAAATGATTAAGAAAATCTGTCAGAACTTAAGATTCCGACGCATTACGATTACGGCAATTCCGAGAGAACGAAGAGCAGATCAGTTACATATAAAAAATATATTCGAAAAATATACAGATAGGGAAGTTGTTGTGGAAGAGGATGCCATCTGCGCATATCAGCAGGCGGTAGAAGGAAAGGAAGATTACCTCTTTTGTATCGGATCCTTATATCTGGCTGGAATGATAGAGCGATTATTAGGAGGAGAGCAGTATGATTCATTTTGAACAGGAATTAAAAAAGTTTGCAATAGATTTAGATAAAAAACAAATTGAAAAGGAAATGATGGCGGGCAAGAGCCAGGAAGTGCAAAATAGCCCGGTTCAGCAAAATAAGGTAGATCAGGTCATAAAGCGTTATAGACTGGCAGTAAATTATTGCCAGACCAATAGCTATGATCTTGCTTACATTCAGATCAAGAAGGTAGTCCGTCTGTTACCAGAGCATGTGGATGCGCAGCTTCTGGCTGCATTAGTCTGTATCCACGAAGGAAAGCAGGAACAGGCCCGTCAGGCTATCGAACAGGTTTTGAAATTAGATTCCAACAATGAGACAGCGCATTTATACATGGAAGAGCTGACTGTCAAACCGGAGCCAGAGGAAGTTCAGGTTACAGCAGAAGCAGAACAGCCAGAAGGTAAGGCAGAAAAAGCAGAGCAGCCAGCCCTCAGAAAAAAGGCGAAAAAGGCAGCACCAAAGAAGACGGTAACACCAGTGAAGACAGCTAATGGAAATGATTATGAAGAAGTAACCAGCAACAAGAAGAGCTTCATCTATTTGGGAATTGGATTTCTGATCGGAGTTGTTGCCATGTTTGTTCTTGTTCTTCCGACTGCAAGAAATTCCGTGAAGAATGAATATGTCAGCGAAGCAGATAATTATAAGGATCAGTTAACAGCAAAGGATACAGAAATCAAATCCTTAAAAGAAGAATTAAGCAATGCACAGGCAGATACAAAGGCGGCAAAGGAAGAAGTACAGAAATATAAAAATGGCGATGAATCTTTAATTAAGGCTGCAAATTATTATAACAGCAATAACAAGAGTGAGGCTGCAAAAGCGTTGGCAGGCATTGATGAGAGTGTTTTAAACGATGAGGAAAAGACCTTATATGAAAAGATCAAGAGTGCTACTTTTGATAAGACAACAGCAAGCATACTTTTCTCAGAAGGAAAGGCTCACTTTGACGATGCGAAATACAAATCAGCAATTGAAGAATTATCTGCAGCAATTGAAGCAGATGATACCAACCCTTCTTATTATTACTGGCTTGGAAGAGCTTATGAAGAAAAGGGACAGACAAAGAGTGCAAAGGAAAAATTTAATGAACTGATCGAGAAGTTCCCAACCAGCAATCAGGCAAAAGATGCCCAGAAGCGTTTGGATGGTATGAGCAGTAAATCTTCTGACAGTACAAAGGAAGACTCTGCAACAACAAGCACAACAGAAAAGACAAACTAAATATTTGATTATAAAAACAGATATAAAAGGAGAACGAAAAAATTTTTCGTTCTCCTTTTTTCGTGTTTTTTTGTAGGAAGAATACGGTAAATTAAGAGAAGCCTTAGGACAGGCATGACAGAAAGGAGAGACAGACAATGGCAATTGGATATGAAATGGAGGGAAAGACCCTTTGGATAAAGCTGGAGGGAGAGTTGGATCATCATTTGGCTCAGCAGGTAAAAAGAAAGTGTCAGATGATGATGATTTCTTATCCGGTAGAGAATATTGGATTTGATTTTTTAAAAACCGATTTTATGGACAGCTCTGGCGTAGGGATGATCATGGGGAGATACCAGGAGGTTCATGCGGTAGGTGGACATATTTACATTCGGAATGTCAATCGGAATATTGACCGAATCATGACGATTTCTGGGTTGTATAAGATCATTCAGCAATAAAAGAGGAGGATAAGTATGATACGTTTTGAATTTGACAGCCGTTCAGAAAATGAGGCTATGGCGAGGGTAGTAATTGCTGCCTATTTATTAAGGGAAGACCCTACCATTGAGGAAATGGCGGATGTAAAAACGGCAGTATCAGAAGCAGTTACCAATGCCATCATCCATGGATATGATGACGAGAATGGCAAAATTGTTATGGAGGCAGAGTTGAAAGATCACTGCCTGGAAGTGACTATCATCGATTATGGAAAAGGAATCGAGAATATTGAAAAGGCAATGGAACCGCTTTATACGACAAAGCCGGAAAAAGAACGGGCAGGAATGGGATTTGCATTTATGGAAGCATTTATGGATGAGCTCTATGTGGAGTCAGAGCTCTTTCATGGAACAAAGGTTAGAATGAGGAAAAAGGTGAGTCAGTGGAGCAAAGAGAATTAATCAGGCGTTCAAAAGCAGGAGATAAAGAAGCCAGAGAAACGCTGGTTTTGAATAACGTAGGATTAATTTGGAGTATTGTAAAAAGATTTTCCAATCGAGGATATGAGCTGGAGGACTTATTTCAGATTGGCTGTATTGGTTTGATGAAGGCCATTGATAAATTCGATCTCTCCTATGAGGTGAAATTCTCTACGTATGCCGTCCCCATGATTTCCGGAGAAATCAAGAGATTTTTGCGGGATGATGGTATGATCAAAGTGAGTCGTTCTTTAAAGGAACATGCTTATCGGGTCAGTCTGGCAAAGGAACAGTTCCAAAAGAAATACCACAGAGAGGCAACCGTTGAAGAAATCTCCAGTGTGACCAGACTGCCAGTGGATGAGATTGTGGTAGCATTAGAAGCTAATCGGGAGGTGGAATCCTTAAACAGAACGATTTATGAGGGAGATGGACATGACATAGCCATGATGGATACCATTGAAGAGAAAACCAAATGGGAAGAACAACTGATGAATAAGATGATGCTGTCTGATCTGATTCAGTCTTTATCCAAAGAGGAGCAGGAATTGATCAGACTTCGATATTTTGACAACAAGACACAGAGAGAGATCGGCATTATGATGGGAATTTCGCAGGTCCAGGTATCACGAATGGAGAGAAAGATTCTCTTATCTTTAAAAACGAAGATGGAGGCAGAAAAGAGCGGCTAAGTCCCAACTTGCAATTTGTGAAAAACTATGCTAAGATAACCTAAGTATCGATTCTAGCTTAATTTTTAAGAAATCAACAGACATTCGTCTGATTTTTCCAAATTGCAGAAAAGGAGAATATAATATGGTATTTGAGGAAATGTCCCTTGTTGCTTTAAAGCAATATGCAAAAGAAAAGGGAATGAAAGGTGTTTCTGCCTTAAAGAAAAGTGCGTTGATCGAGCGCCTGAAAGAAGAACAGGAACAGGAAGAGCAACAGCAGGAAGGAAAGAAATCCAGGGACACAAAAGATACAAAGGAGAAAAACCAGAAGCTTGCGGAATTAGACAGTGGAGAAAAAGCAAATGGAATTTTGGAGGTTATGCAGGATGGATATGGATTTATCCGTTGTGAAAACTATCTTCCAGGAGAAAATGATGTATATGTATCTCCGTCACAAATTCGAAGATTTAATTTAAAGACCGGAGATATTTTAAAAGGAAGTATTCGGGTAAAGACACAAGGAGAGAAATTTAGTGCTCTCTTGTACATCGATTCCATCAATGGTTATCATCCTTATGAGGCGCAGAAACGAAAGAATTTTGAAGATCTGACACCGATTTTTCCAAATGAGAGATTTTCTTTAGAAACTGCCAGTTCGATGATTCCAATGCGAATGGTGGATTTGCTGGCACCAATTGGAAAAGGCCAGAGGGGAATGATCGTGTCACCACCAAAAACAGGAAAGACAACATTGTTAAAGCAGATCGCCAAGAGTATTAGTAAGAATTATGAAGATGTGAAATTGATCGTACTGCTGATCGATGAACGTCCGGAAGAGGTAACGGATATTCGGGAATCCATTGCAGGTCCAAATGTGGAAGTTATCTATTCTACCTTTGATGAATTGCCGGAACATCATAAGCGGGTATCCGAAATGGTACTAGAACGTGCCAAGCGTCTGGTAGAGCATAAAGAGGATGTGGTTATCCTTCTTGACAGTATTACAAGACTGGCCCGTGCTTATAATCTTCTGGTTCCACCGAGTGGACGTACACTGACGGGTGGTCTGGATCCGGCAGCTCTTTATATGCCAAAGAAGTTTTTCGGTGCAGCCAGAAATATGAGAGAGGGAGGAAGCCTTACGATCCTTGCCACAGCACTGGTTGAGACTGGAAGTAAGATGGATGATGTCGTATTTGAAGAATTTAAGGGAACTGGTAATATGGAGTTGGTGCTGAATCGTCATTTATCTGAAAAACGAATCTTTCCAGCCGTGGATATCGCAAAATCAGGTACCAGAAGAGATGACCTTCTGCTTTCTAAGGAAGAACAGGAAGTAGTGTATGCATTGCATAAAGAGTTATCCGGTTCCAAAGCAGAAGATATTCTGGAACAGATGTTACATTTGTTTAAGAGAACGAAAAATAATAAGGAATTTGTGGAATATACAAAGCGTTCTCTGCTTCGATCTTCTAAATAGGTGAAAGAAAGGACTTGCAATCCACATAGGTGTGTGATATAATTTAAAAGCTGTTTATAGCAATTAATTGAAACTAATAGAATTTCGTTTCGCAAGTACGTTGGCAAAATCCAACGAAATATGATGAAGAGGTGAAAAACATGCGTGAAGGAATCCATCCAAAATATTATCAAGCAAAAGTAGTTTGTAACTGTGGTAATGAATTCGTAACAGGTTCTACAAAAGAAGATATCCACGTAGAAATTTGTTCAAAATGTCATTCATTCTACACAGGACAGCAGAAAGCAAATCAGGCTCGTGGACGTATTGAAAAATTCAATCGTAAATACGGAACTAAGTAATAAGAATGTTAACAAGAGTAGGTTGAGATATATATCTCAACCTATTTTATTACATAAGAAATTCCTTGAATTTCTTATGTAAGGCGGATAAGTCCGCTTAGTTTAGGAAAAGGCACAGAAGAGGTACTGTTTGGAGAAAATAGTTATGAAAAGAACAAGCATTGGAGGACAGGCGGTTATTGAGGGTGTAATGATGAAAAATGGAAAAAAATGTGCCATTGCAGTCAGAAAGCCGGATCATACCATTGAGGTAAAGACATCTGTCCAAACCAGTATTGCAGAAAAGTATAAAATATTAAAGCTGCCGATTATTCGTGGAGTTGTTAATTTTATAGAATCTATGGTAGTCGGAATCCAGACGCTGACATATTCTGCCAGCTTTTATGAGGAAGAGGAAGAAGAAAGCAGCTTTGACAGATGGTTTGAAAATACCTTTAAAGAAAAAGGAGAGTCCATCCTTATGGGAATCACAGTATGTATTTCTCTGGTTTTGTCTATTGGGATTTTTATGATTCTTCCCTACTTATTAACGGGATTCTTAGAGAATCAGTTGAAAAGCCATACGCTGGTGCTGGCATTAGAGGGAGTGGTAAGAATTGGCATCTTTCTTGGATACATTGTGCTGATTTCACGAATGAAAGACATTCAGAGAGTATTTATGTATCATGGTGCAGAGCATAAGACCATCAATTGTCTGGAGCATGGAGAGGATTTAACGCCGGAAAATGTAAAAAAATATTCCAGACTGCATAAACGCTGCGGAACCAGCTTTTTATTTATTGTAATGTTTATCAGCATCTTTTTCTTCTTTTTTATTCGGGTAGATTCTATTTTGCTAAAAGTTGTGTTCCGATTACTGCTCATTCCTGTCATCGCCGGAGTTTCCTATGAATTTATCCGGTTTGCCGGGAAGAATGATTCCGGTTTGGTAGGAATATTGAGCAAGCCGGGAATGATGCTTCAGAAGCTGACAACAAGAGAGCCAGATCTTTCGATGATCGAAGTTGCGATTAAGTCAGTTGAAGGCGTCATTGACTGGAAAGAATATGTAGAAGCCATGAGAAAGGGAGAACTAGAAGACTGATGAAGCGATATAAGAGCATTTTGAAAAATGGAGAACAGATGCTTATGAATGCCGGAATTCACAATGCGGTTGGAGAGGCATGGTATCTTTTTGAGGACGCATTTTCCATGGACCGTATGACGTATTATATGGAACAGGAACGGGAATGCATGAATCCGGAAGAAATGGAAAAATACCAGACGTATCTTCGAAGAAGGATAGAGGAACGAATTCCACTTCAATATCTCCTTGGAACACAGCAATTTATGGGACTGGATTTTCAGGTATCTCCTGCAGTTTTGATACCAAGGCAGGATACGGAAACGCTGATCGAGGAGATTATTCATCAGGCTGCAGGTGTGAGAACAGTATTGGATATGTGTACTGGGTCCGGCTGTATTGCCATCAGCCTGGCACATTTTATGGATCTGGACCAATGTGTTGGAGCAGATATTTCAAAAGAAGCATTAAACATTGCAAAAGAGAATGGAAAATCTCTGGCACCTATGGTAGAATTTATTAATAGTGACTTATTTGATGAAATAGAAGGCAGATATGACCTGATCGTATCAAATCCACCCTATATTGCATCAAAAGAATGCAGGGAGCTAATGCCAGAGGTAAGAGAGCACGAACCAATGCTTGCTTTAGATGGACATGAAGATGGCCTGCATTTTTACCGTCGCATCATTCGGGAAGCACCCGAATATTTGAATGACTCTGGATATCTGTTCTTTGAAATTGGATATGATCAGGGGAAAAGTGTTCCGGCGCTCATGAAGGAAGCCGGATTTATAGATATCGTAGTGAAGAAGGATCTGGCAGGACTGGACCGGATTGTATATGGAAGATATGAAAGCAGATGATGAAGGAGGATCACTATGTTTGATAAGTTAGAAGATTTGGTTGACCGTTTGGCTTCCGTATTGGAGGAGCTGAATGATCCCAATGTAGTAAATGATCAGAAGCGATTTCGTTCTTTAATGAAGGAACAGAATGAACTGGCTCCGATTGTGGAAAAATATAATGAGTATAAAGAGGCAAAGCAGAACATTGAAGAAAGTCTTGAAATCTTAGAAGAAGAGACTGACGAAGAGATGAGAGAGCTTGCCAAGGAAGAATTGGCAGAATCCAAGGCAAGAGTAGAAGAGTTGGAAAATGAGATTAAGATTTTATTGATTCCAAAAGATCCTAATGATGATAAGAACGTTATCGTTGAGATTCGTGCCGGTGCCGGCGGAGATGAAGCGGCATTATTTGCTGCAGAATTATTCCGTATGTATCGGAGCTATTCTGATAGCCGCAGATGGAAGACGGAGATGATCAGCGTCAATGAAAATGGAATCGGGGGATTTAAGGAAGTTTCCTTTATGATCACCGGCCAGGGCGCTTATTCCAGATTAAAATATGAAAGTGGAGTTCACCGCGTACAGCGTATTCCTGCGACAGAATCCGGCGGACGTATCCATACGTCTACGGTTACCGTAGCGATTATGCCGGAGGCAGAAGAAGTCGATGTGGAAATTGATATGAATGACTGTCGTTTTGATGTGTTCCGTGCATCTGGAAATGGTGGACAGTGTGTCAATACAACAGACTCTGCAGTACGTCTGACTCATATCCCAACGGGAATCGTTGTTTCCTGTCAGGATGAAAAGTCACAGCTTAAAAACAAGGACAAAGCTATGAAGGTACTGCGTGCCAGATTGTATGAATTAGAATGCCAGAAGGCACATGATGCAGAAGCAGAGGCAAGAAGAAGTCAGATCGGTACTGGAGACCGTGCAGAAAAGATCCGTACGTACAACTTCCCACAGGGACGTGTGACAGATCATAGAATTAAGCTGACATTGCATAAACTGGATGGTATTTTAAATGGAGATTTGGATGAAGTGATCGATAGCCTGATCGCAGCTGATCAGACAGCAAAATTAGCAAAAATGCAGGAACAATAAAATGAAAGATGGATATATTAAGGTGGCAGCAGCAACGCCAAAGGTAAAAGTTGCTGATTGTCCATACAATACAAAATTAATCATAGAGGAAATGGAAGATGCCAGAGAAAAAGGTGTAAATGTTCTGGTTTTTTCTGAGCTTACTATTAGTAGCTACACCTGTGGGGATTTATTCCTTCAGGGACCATTGCTGCGGGATGCAAAAAAGGGACTCTTGGAGGTGCGGGAGGCTTCTAAGGGAAGTAGTATGGTGGTCGTAGTTGGAGTACCATATGCAGTTGGACAAAAGCTGTATAATTGTGCTGCGGTCATTCAGAATGGAAGCATTCTGGGATTGGTGCCTAAGACTTATCTGCCAAATTACTCTGAGTTCTATGAAGCCAGACATTTTGCCAGAGGCTCAAAGAAGGTGAAGGAGATTAGAATCGGAGAAGAGATGGTTCCATTTGGAACTAATCTGCTGTTCCAGTGTCAGGAGATGGAAGAATTGGTCATTGCATGTGAGGTATGCGAAGATTTATGGGTTCCATTGCCTCCTAGTACCAGACATGCACTGGCAGGAGCGACTCTGATCTGTAATCCATCCGCCAGTGATGAGACGACGACAAAAGAAATCTATCGTAGAAATCTGGTTTCTAATCAGTCTGCCCGACTGATTTCTGGTTATATCTATGCCAGCGCAGGAGAAGGGGAATCTACACAGGATGTTGTCTACAGTGGACATAATTTGATCTGTGAGAATGGATCTATTCTGGCAGAGGCAAAAAGGTTCACCAATGAGACCATTTATGCGCAGATAGACCTGCAGAGATTATCTACAGAGAGACGTCGTATGACTACCTTTTTTGATGAAATCGAAGAAGAATATGTAACAGTCCCATTTTCCATGGAAATGAAGGAAGTAGAATTGGAGCGGATCTATCCGAAGACTCCATTTATTCCATCTGATCGGAAGGAAAGGGATAAGCGCTGTGATGAGATCCTCACGATTCAGGCTATGGGACTGAAAAAGCGTCTGGAGCATACCAGATGCCAGCATGCAGTGATTGGAATTTCTGGAGGCTTAGATTCTACATTGGCCGTTTTGGTAACAGCCAGAGCCTTTGATATGCTGGGACTGCCGAGAGAAAACATGATCTGTGTGACAATGCCTTGTTACGGTACCACAGACCGTACCTATCAGAATGCCATTACCTTAATGAAGCGTCTTGGAGCTACCTTAAAGGAAATTAACATTATCAAGGCTGTGGAACAGCATTTTCAGGATATTGAACATGATGAGACGATTCATAACGTAGTCTATGAAAATTCACAGGCCAGAGAACGTACACAGATACTGATGGATCTGGCCAATAAATACAATGGTATGGTCATCGGTACTGGAGACCTGTCAGAGCTGGCGCTCGGATGGGCTACTTATAATGGAGATCATATGTCCATGTATGCAGTCAATGTTTCTGTACCGAAAACTCTGGTAAGATATCTTGTGCTATATTATGCAGAAACCACGGAGGATAAGGCATTGACGGATGTGCTCATGGATGTGCTGGATACTCCGGTAAGTCCTGAATTACTGCCGCCGGTAGATGGAGTTATTTCTCAGAAGACAGAGGACCTGGTCGGCCCTTATGAGCTGCATGATTTCTTTTTATATTATGTCATGCGTTTTGGGTTTGCACCGAAGAAGCTGTATCGAATGGCTAAGCATACCTTCCAGGGCGAATATGATACGCAAACCATTTATAAATGGTTAAGAACCTTCTTCTGGAGATTTTTTGCACAGCACTTTAAACGTACCTGCCTTCCAGATGGACCAAAGGTGGGATCAGTTGCTGTTTCACCAAGAGGAGATCTGCGTATGCCAACGGATGCCAGTGTGAATTTATGGATTCAGGAATTAGATGAATTGAAAAAGGAATTAGCAATCGAATAAATGTTGATAAAAATATCAAGAACGCAGCTAGCGTTCTTGATATTTTCTTTTTGTAGCAAGTCCGCCGCGAAGATGACGTTGAGCCTTATTAAAATCTAAAATTGCATTGACCTCTTTGGATAATGCAGGATTGATTTCAGGAAGTCGATCGCGCAGGTCTTTATGGACTGTAGATTTTGAAATTCCAAACTGCTTTGCAGTGGCTCGTACGGTTGCCTTATGGGCGATGGTATAATCAGCAACGGTCAGGATTCGTTCCACAATATAATCTTGCATAGGTTTTGCTGCTCCAATAAACTTGTTACAGTCTATGCGAAGAAAAAATGAAATATGAAAAAAGCAGTACGCAACCAACGTACTGCTTTTTTATATTAGCGCGGCATAAATTTGTAGAAAGGATGATTTTTTAGCCGTTGCTAGCAAATAATTCCTTTTCATAAGCCAGGAGCTGTTCCATAGGCTTAGAAATGGTTAAATTCTGACGTATGCTCATTCGAAGGTTAGAATAATCGGTTTTAAAGGAAAATCCTTTTGGAGCAAAAAAATCATTGGTAGTGTATGGTTTTCTGCTCATAGCTACGTCAAATACAATATCTAGAAATTTATTCTGATGAAAGGTTTTTCTTGTAAATTCTTTTCGATATGCAGGAATCAATTCATGATTCACAATGCTTTCGTAAAAAGAGAAAAGACGTGTGTCTTCACTATGTTTTAAAAATTCATAATTACCATTGAGAATGTCATTGGCCTGTTCCTTTGTGATGGGAATCAGCTCCTTGGTTACGACATTCATATCTTTTTGTTTTTGTTCTACATAAACATCTTCCATGTCTTCCATTACGATGGAATAATCAATAGGGGAATCAATAATGTCGCTACGGAAGGTAACCTTGCGTATGTAGGTACTCATCATGCTCTTAGTCTTATCTTCCAGCTCAATAAATTCCCGTTCTTTTTGTTTGTACTCAGTCATGTTCGTTGTACGAACGACTTCTGTGTACATAATCTTGCTCATGAAGCAACCTCCCATCTATATTATTATAACAGATTTTTCCTATAAAAAATGAAGTAAAATTTGTAAATTTTAGATAATTTTTTATGAAATAATTCTATATATAACAAAGTGATTAGACAAATTGATTGATTTTTGCCTGATATTTATAATCAATTTTGGAAAGCTTCTGAATAATCTCTTCTTTGGAAACTTCCATATCTTCACAAAGACAATCCAGCGAAGGATAACAGTCTCTTAACTTGGTATTAATGACGCTTAACAGCATCACCGGATCATTTGGTAATGAATTCATAAAAACCTTCCTTTCATATCAAATATATATTATCACATAAAAGTCTTTTTGTCTTAAAAATAGACAAAAAATTATGAAAAATTTTAGAAAAGAGTAGCAGGAACTGTGGAAAGTAGGTAAAATAGGGGAAGAAAAGGAGAGAAGGATGCAGATATTTTTCGTGAGACATGGGAATACAGAGGAAAATCAAAAGCGGCTTTATTACGGGAAGACAGATACGGGTCTTTCTCTGGAAGGTAAAAGGCAAATGGAACAGATGGCAGGATTTATAAAGGAGCAGGATTGGGACGCCGTTTATGTCAGTCCATTGGGAAGGACGGTGGAATCAGCCAGGATTCTTCTGCCAGATAGTCCGGTGATCAAAGATTCCAGGCTGGAGGAAAGGAATTTTGGCATCTTTGAAGGAAAGTCATATGAGGAAATCCGGCGGGAATATCCAGAAGAGTCTACAGAATGGGAGAAAGACTGGATGGGTTATTCTATTCCGGGTGGAGAAAGCTTTCTGGAGGTACAGGAACGCACAGAGGCTTTTGCCAAAGAATTATTAGCCAAAGAATTTGAAAAAGTATTGATCGTATCTCATAAGGGAACGATGATACAATTATTATTAGCGCTTCTTGGAATGGATAAAAAACAGTACTGGAAGTTTACCTTAGAGCAGGAACGCTATTCAGTCATAGAGATATCTTATGGAAACCCGGTGCTTAAGGCATTGAATCAGAAAGTGTGAGGAAAGAATATGGATTTATTTGATTATATGAGAGAAAAGACTATGGAGCAGGAGTCTCCGCTGGCACAGAGATTACGACCGTCAACCATTGAAGAGGTCGTAGGTCAGGAACATATTATCGGAAAGGATAAGCTTTTGTATCGGGCCATTAAGGCAGATAAGATCAGTTCGATCATTTTCTATGGTCCTCCGGGAACTGGGAAGACCACATTGGCCAAAGTCATTGCCAACTCTACACAGGCTGAGTTTATTCAGATGAATGCTACCACATCAGGAAAAAAGGAAATGCAGGAGGCTGTGGAGAAGGCGAAAAATAATCTTGGAATGTATCAGAAAAAGACGATTTTATTTATTGACGAGATTCACCGATTCAATAAAGCTCAGCAGGATTATCTGCTGCCGTTTGTGGAGGACGGAACAGTGATTCTCATTGGGGCAACGACGGAAAATCCGTATTTTGAGGTAAATGGAGCGTTGATTTCACGGTCGAATATCTTTGAGCTACACCCTATTTCAAATGAAGGCATTCGTACATTGATCGAAAGAGCTGTCTATGATGAAGAAAAAGGAATGGGAACCTATGGAGCACAGATTGATGAGGATGCATTGGAATTTTTGGCAGATATGGCAGAGGGAGATGCAAGGACCGCATTAAATGCCATTGAGCTTGGTATATTAACGACAGAACCATCTGCAGACGGCCGGATTCATATTACATTAGAAGTAGCAGAACAATGCATTCAGCGGAGAGCCTTTCGTTATGACAAAGCTGGAGATAATCATTATGATACGATTTCTGCTTTCATAAAAAGCATGCGGGGATCAGATCCAGATGCGGCCGTTTATTATTTAGCTAAGATGCTGGATGCCGGGGAAAGTGTTACCTTTATTGCAAGGAGGATAATGATTTGTGCCTCTGAAGATGTGGGAAATGCGGATCCTCAGGCACTTCAGGTTGCAGTTGCGGCTTCTCAGGCTGTGGAACGGATCGGAATGCCGGAAGCGAGAATTATTCTGGCTCAGGCGGTTACCTACGTGGCTTCTGCACCAAAAAGCGCTGGCTTTGATTCGGACCAAAAGGGTATCCGGGGTGCCGAATCACTTAAAGGACGCTCATTATAAAGGGGCAGCAAAACTAGGACATGGCATAGGATATCGATATGCTCATGATTATAACAACCATTATGTAAGGCAACAGTATCTGCCGGATGAACTGGTTGGAACAAAGTTCTATCAGCCAACGGAAAACGGATATGAAAAAACAATTAAGGACCATTTGCAATTTTTAGCGGAACAGGCGGATGAGGATGGCGATGCCGGCAATAATTAGGGGCAGAGTAAGAATCATTCCGAAAAATCCCCAGAAATCAGGATTTCCAGTCAGAGCATAAAAGATGACAATACCGATTAGTACCATGATTAGGAGCAGTGCCAAGATGGCAAGAAATTGTTTGATTTTTTGATTCATAATGTGTATACCTCCGATTATTTTGCAATAATGGTAACATAAAAGGCCGAATAAATCTATGTCAAATTTATTCGGCCTTGCCCATCTGGGCATCATCGGGGGAGGATAAGTATTTACTTTTTCTTTGGTGATAGTAATATTATAACCAGGGAAATTGTTTTTATACAGGAATACCAAATTTTCTTCTTTAGAAAAGTGGTTGAAAATAAAAAAGAAGTCTGTTATAGTTAGCATAATAGGCTTTTTCTTTGGCATTTCAAAGAGGCACTGTTACAAGAAGATTAAATTATAAAGGAATAGGACGGGAAAAGATATGGCTTTATTACAGGAATGGCGTGATTATGCATATGCACACGACGATAATACACAGGCAGGACAGCAGTTCTGGTTAAATTATTTTGCTGTTGAAAAAGGTATTTATGAAAAGCTTTTATCCAACAAGGATGTTGTGGAACAGGGAACAGTAAAGGAACTGGCAGATAAGTTTGAGACAGACTTGCAGCTCTTTACTGGTTTCTTAGATGGAATTAATGACAGCTTAAAGACAGAAAATCCAATTGATACTATGGAAGAGGATACTGTAGTAAGCTTGGACATTGATTATGAAAAACTGTACTATAACATGGTTGCATGTAAGGCAGAATGGTTATATACATTAGAACAGTGGAATGATATCCTGACACCAGAACGTCAGAAAGAATTGTACAAGCAGCAGAAATCGTCTACAACAGTTGTAAAGGGCAAGAAAGTGGGAAGAAATGATCCATGTCCTTGCGGCAGTGGTAAAAAATATAAAAAGTGCTGTGGAAGATAAGAAATCAAAATTATTTTCTTAAGTTTAGGAAAAAGGCAGAAGCGTGTATGCTCCTGCCTTTTTCTACATAATGACAAAAATGAGGAAATGTGATATGATATAATCAATTATTAGGAATAGGAGATAGAGCGTATGATTAGATTTGCAACCATTGGCACGAACTTTATTGTTGATTGGTTTTTAGGTGGTATGCCATTATGTCATGAGATGGAATATGCGGCAGTTTATTCCAGAAGCATGGAAACAGGAAAGATATTTGCTGACAAATATGGAGTACAGACGGTTTACGATAATCTAGAAGATCTTGCAATGGATGAAAGCATCGATGCTGTATATATTGCAAGTCCGACCTATTGTCATTTCCAGCATGCGATGATGATGTTAAATCATGGAAAGCATGTACTTTGTGAGAAACCAGTGGCTTCCAATGGAAGGGAATTAGAGCTTATGCTTCAGGCGGCAAAGGAAAATGATGTAGTCTTTATGGAAGCCATGAAGTGTGTATTTACTCCTGGATATCAGGTGATTATGGATCAGATGCATAAGATTGGAACTGTACGCCGGGCAACAATCCAATATTGCCAATATTCATCCAGATATGACAATTTTAAGAATGGAATTATTGAGAATGCATTTAAGCCAGAATTATCCAATGGGGCCATTATGGATATTGGATGCTATTGTATTCATTTCCTCGTAAAATTGTTTGGTATGCCGGAGTCTATTCAGACAGACGTGATCAAATTATCCAATGGATGCGATGGAGCGGGAACCATTCTGGCACATTATGACGGGATGCAGGCAGAGGTGATCTATTCTAAGATTTCCAATACGCAGATTCCAAGTCAGATTCAGGGAGAGAAGGGATGTATGATCATTAATGATGTGCCTCATCCAAGAGAAATTAAGATTATTTATAATGATGGAACTGTTGAGCAGTTTGAGGTAGAGCGGGCTGAGACAGAAGTATTTCGTAATAATCTGGTATATGAAGCACTGGAATTTCAGAGATTGGTGCTGGAACATGAAGTGGATCATCCGCATAATAAGAATTCGATAATGGAGATGCAGGTAATGGATGAAGCCAGACGCCAGATGGGAATTTATTTTCCGGCCGATAAGATTATGGAGGTGTAATGCATGAAGAAACGATTATATACACTTGGATTGATTATGAGCTTGATGATTCTGGCATGTGCCTGTGGAAAAAAGACAGAGGAGGCATCTTCTGAAAAGGAGAAGACGACTGCTAAGACCACGGCAGCCAGTGAAACAACAGCGGAGCAGGAGGAACAGGAATATAAGAAGGTGGACATTCATTCCGCTTCTCAGGTAGACCAGATGTCTGCTCCAGAGAAGGGGGAAACCATTGCCGTTGTGAAGGTAAAAGATTATGGTGAGATGAAATTTAAATTTTTTAATCAGGATTCACCATTGGCTGTCGAGAACTTTGTAACACTGGCATATAACGGATATTATGATGGGATTACCTTTCATCGGGTCATTGACGATTTTATGATCCAGGGAGGGGATCCTACCGGAACCGGAATGGGAGGAGAAAGCATTTGGGGCAAAGAGTTTGAAAATGAAACCTCTGATGAGCTGCTTCCGCTTCGTGGTGCATTGTGCATGGCCAATGCAGGGAAGGATACCAATGGAAGCCAGTTTTTTGTCGTACAGAATAAAGAAGTAACGGATCGAAGCTATGGAGGAAAGACCGCAACAGAGGAACAGAGAGAAAAATTCCAGGAGTATGGAGGATATCCATATTTGATGGATGATTATACAGTATTTGGGCAGTTATATGAAGGATTTGATGTATTGGATCAGATTGCTCAGACAGAGACCGATGCCGATGATAAGCCGTTAGAGGATGTGGTCATCGAGAGTATTACGATTGAGGAAGCACAGTAATGCTGACCATTGGAATCGATACGAAAAAAAAAGAGCCGATTTATGAACAGATTTATAAATATATCCGAGATGAGATCAAGCAGGGAACGCTTTCCTGTGGGACTAAGCTGCCCTCTTCCAGAAAGCTGGCAGAGCATCTGGATGTAAGCAGGAATACAGTAGATCTGGCATACGGACAGCTGCTATCAGAAGGCTATGTGGAATCACAGCCGAAGAAGGGATATTATGTATCTGCTATGGATGATATCTTCGATTTTGAAGTGGAGCTTCCACAAGAGGAAGAAGCTTTAGAAGATGTGAGCTGTTATCCGTATGACTTTACTTCTTCCGGGGTAGATATGGCACATTTCCCATATAATACGTGGCGAAAGCTGATGAGGGAGGCTTTGATGGATGATAATTCAGAGCTTTTTCAAACTGGAAAATCCAGTGGTGATTATAAGCTGAGGGAAGCCATCCGGAATTATCTTCATCAGTCCAGAGGTGTTGTCTGCACAAGTAGCCAGATTATTTTAGGGTCAGGAATGGAATACTTGTTGTTGCTCCTGTCGCAGATTTTGGAGTTCCCGTATACGGTAGGAATGGAGAATCCAACCTACATGCAGGCATACCGGGTTTTTAGCCAGCTGCATTTTCCGATAAAGGCCATTTCCATGGATGATCATGGAATGAAAGTGGAAGAGCTTAGAAGATCAGGAGCACAGATTGCCTATGTGACTCCATCACATCAGTACCCGACAGGAATTGTTATGCC
>OBLI01001866.1_pt1 | contig 19256 bp, 11 predicted proteins | sample 1519701 | NCBI WGS metagenome assembly OBLI01 (sample SAMEA3663005, study PRJEB22513) | pig gut metagenome | biome: pig gut; feature: pig-associated habitat; material: faeces | place: France | collected 2012
GATGCAGGATAGGGTCCTCCATGCTGTCCAGAGCCGCTCGCATTTCCTCCACCGTCCAGATGGTGCGCTCCTGTGTGGACTTCTTAGGGCTGTCCACAGGGACCGGGCTTTTGACGAGGATGCCCCACTCTACGGCGTACTGAAACGCTGTACCCAGCAGCCGATGCACTTCGTGGATCGTCGTGCCAGAAAGGAACCGCTGCTTCTGCTTTTCGGTCAGTTCTTGCTTCTTTCCCTCGATATACGAGCCACAGGGCGTTTTGCTCAGGGTCGTATAAAGATTCTCCATGTGATAGGGTCTGAGTTTCTGCATCTCCATATCACCGATATAGGGGATAATCAGATTCTGGATGGTGGAAAGGTTGGATTCGTAGGTCTTGGGAGCCCACTTGTGTTTGCTGCACTGCTTGGGCAGCCAGTCCATCAGGAACTCTGCCACCGTCACCGAGGACGGGATCAGGAAGGTTCCCGTTGCCAGCTCGTGTTCGATTTGTTTCTTTCGGTTCGTTGCCTCCTCTTTGGTGGGAAAGCTCTCCCATTTGTCGCAGCTCTTGCCGTGTTCATCTTCGTAGGTGTAGCGGACGCTGTAAGAGTTGCCACGCTTCGTAATATATGCCATACTGTTGCCTCCTTATCAAGCTGCCCGGTTGAGCCACGCATCGAAGCTGTCCTTCGGTACACGGATGCTTCCGCCTACCCGCAGAACACGGAATTCGGTGGTGTTGTTGCACAGGTTGTAGGCAGAGCGCAGGCTGATGGCCAGCATTCGTGCGATCTCTTCCACCGTGTACACCAGCTTCGTGGTTGCCGGGCTGTCAGTCGGAGACTTGACGGCATTGGTTTGAGTGACCACCTCCATTGTAGTCGTAGTTGAGTCCTTTTGCAAGAACTTATTCGTATAATTTTCAGATTTCACAGTTTCGGTCATGTCAGGCCGATTCAAATTCATAGGCAGACCTCCAATTCCTTGTAGCCGGGTGACTTTTGCACCCGGCAATTTTTGTTTTCCAATGTTTTCAGTTTATCCGATCAAGCGTTTCATGCGTTCCAGCTTTTCCTGCGCAGTTTCCTTGCGGAAACTTACACCGATACAGGAGATTGGGACGCATATTTCCAGCAGGCGGTCGTAGATGCGGGCATGGGCTGTATCCTGTGGGCACCGTATCTCGTCCAGCGTCAGGTTGGTGGTGACGATCAGCGGCTTTCGGCTGCGGTATCGGCTGTCTACGATGTTGTAGATCTGTTCCAGTGCGTACTCGGTGCCACGCTCCATGCCGAAGTCGTCAATGATGAGCAGGGGATAGCAGCAGAGCCTGTCCACAATATCATTGCGCCCGGAAAAGCTGTTGTTCAGCTCGTTCAGGATCCGGGCAAAGTTCGTCACACGCACAGGCATCTCCTGCTCCATCAGAGCGTTTGCAATGCACCCGGCAAGGAAACTCTTGCCGGTGCCTACACCGCCCCAGAGAAGCAGCCCAAGGTTCTCTGAACGCATGGTCTGCCATTGCTCCACATAGCGGTGTGCATAGTGCATCTGAGGGCTGCGGCCATTGTCGTTTTCAAATGTCCAGTCCAGCATTGCCGGGTCAGAAAATCCCTCGGCTTTCAGCCGCCGCACAAGGTCGATGTGCTTTTGTTGGTTAATAAGGGCTTCCTGCTGTTCTCTTTCCGTGCGCTGGCAGCTGCATTCGACGGGATGCTTGTTCTTGCCCATCAGGACAATGCCCTTTGCAAAGAACGCTTCTTTTGGGGTGTGACATTTTCCGCAGTAAAGCAGACCGTCCTCGCCATAATAATCTTCGATATTTTCGGGAATACTGGATGGGAGCTGTTCCAAAATTTTTTCTATCGTCTTTATAGGCTTTCTCCTTCCTTGAATGTGTAGTCTGGGATGCCCGGTGTCGATTTTTGTTCTGTTTTCTGCCGCTTTGTCCAGATGCGCAGGGTGGCGGCATGGTCGGCGTACTTTCTGCCGGTGGACTGGATATAAGCTGAAAGCTGCTCGATCAGATCATCCAGCCCGGAAAAGTCGGATTTGAGCCGCTTATACTCTTTTTCCGTCAGAAAGACATTGCGATATTCTCCAAAGGTCAAATGAGCATCTGTTGTTTTTATCAGGTGGTTATCTTTCAGGTCGTTCTTATTACGTTGGTTAGGTGTGCATTTTTGCGCAATCATGTTGCTCATTTCTGCACAGTCATGCTCGGCATTTTTGCTTACTATGACAGTGCAATTTTGCGTAGTATGTGGAACCTTGAGCAGAATACGGCTGGGCTTGGAAAATCCACTGCGGATACGTTCCACGAGTTGTGCATTTTCTAGTTCAGTAAAAGAGCGTGTTATGCTGGAAATGCTGCATCCCAAATCTTTTGCAAGACTGGAAAGCGGATAGAGTACATAAATGCGACCCTGTGCATCGATCCAGTTGTTCTTTTGAGAAAGCGTTGCCCGGTCCAGCAGCAGGGTGTAGAGCAGCTTTGCTGTGTGGCTCAGGTCTGTATCCAGCAGAAAGCGGGCATAGGGTAGATATCGCGGTAAGGGCGTAGTGACAGTCAGGTAGTCGGAAATAGAATTCACCTCCAGCGTTTTATATCAAAAAATGGCGCAAAGGTTTGCACTCCTGCTCCGGGCAAGCTGACAGACAAAGATTTGTGAATTTCTGCCCGCAGCTCGCTCGGTTTTTTCAGTGGGCCATTTTGACCCACTGATTCCGTTACGGGTAAAAACAAGTGCCGGGTGGCGGCACCTGATTTTCAATGACCTTGATGCGTTACAGATGGAATCAGTTGGTCATTTTGGCCAACTGATTTTTACGGAGTGGGAGTGACGTGTTACAGATAAAACCGGAGTTATCAAAATGGGAACTCCGGTGGCTCTGCCACGGATGCAATCAAGTTATCATTTTGATAACTTGATTTTGATACGGCTACAATCAAGTTCCCGAAGTGGGAACTTGATTCGGCAGGAGTTGCAAATCAAGTTACGGAAAGCGTAACCTGATTTCAGATGACAGCCCAAATCCCCACTTTGGGGATTTGGGAGTGAGCAATTTAAGCATTACGGTTTTTTGGCACTTCCCAGAATGGGAAGTGCCACTTTACTGAACAAAAGCAAGCGTAGATAAGGAACTTGACAAACTTTATCAAGCTCCTCAAAGAGAAGCGTGAGCCGTTACTTTACGCTTGCGGTAGTCTTTCTGCCGACAGGCGTTGCTGCAATATCTGGCATCCGCCCGAATCGGCAAGAACTGCTCACCACAGCAAGGGCAGGTGTAGGCTCCGCGCTCAATGCGCTTTTTAAGACTTTTTCGCAAGTTCAGCATCCGGTGACCGCAGGTCTGGAAGCTGCAATATTTGCGGTTCCGGGTCTGGGTGTAGATGACCTTGCGGCAGCATTCACACTGGATTCTGTGCACACTGGGGTCACCGTCAATGAAATATTCCATCAGGGTGTCCTGATTTTCACGTTCCCATTGTTCTGTTGTCATAGGCATCCTCCTTTGGCTGTTACGGGTGTGTGGTGGATAATGAAAAGCATTATTTGCCCCAAATGTTACGGGTATATGGTGGTTATCAAAATGGTAACCACCACTTTCACACAATAAAGCGTTACGATTGTCTGGTTGGTGATCAAAATGATCACAAACTAAAATCTGTGCGTTATGGCTGGGTGGTAAGTGGACAATTTGTCTATTTACTACTTCCAAGTGGTGAGTTACGGTTTTCGTAACCCACCACAGAGTGACCGTGTTACGGTAATTTGGTAAGTACTGAAAAGCAGCACTTACCAGATTTCACCGTGGCTTGACAAAATGTCAAGTCGAGGTTAAGCGTAACATGGATAGAATCAATGTGTTCAATTTGAACACATTGAACGAGCTGTAACGTAGAAGATGTTTCTGGTGAATGACGCTTTGTGTCATTCACCACATCAACTGGCCATTTTGACCAGTTGATATTGGGTGCGCCGTTCTCCCTGCATGGATTTCCTGCCCCCTTCCAGCGGCGTTTCCCGGCTCTCCCTTGCGGGGTCATCGCCGTGTATCCCATGCAGACGGTCATGCGGTTTTCAAGGTTCGTTGCTGATTTTGCAATAAAAAATCGCCACACAACAACCTGAACCTGACCATCTCTTCCGGGATGGCCTTGGTTCGGGTTTGTTATGTAGCGATAAGAAAGTCAAAAACTTGCTCCGGCTCCTTCGGGAGCCGAGCTGGAACTCTAAGTAAATATGTTATATTAAATTGTTGGAATAGACTACCACAAAAATCGAGCTGTGTCAACAAAAAGATTTAAAAATACGCCACTTTCGGCGGGTTGCAAGAAAAGGCGATGAAAACTTTGGCAAAAAGAGAGAGGGCTGGACGGTACCGGCCCCCTTGTGGGTCATAATGCCTTTAGAGGATAAGATGCACGGTCAGCGCAATTTTGTGCTGAATGTCGGGTTTGGGAGAAACCCAACAAGCGTTTTTGAATTCGGATTTGTAAAATCTGATTCAAAAATTGCGAGTTGGTACCGGCTTGCCCTGCTTGCTGCGGATGCAAACACGAAAATTTTCTAAGAAGAAAAATAACCGTCCGCTTCAAGTTGAACTTAAAAACGGACGGTCTTGACTACAAAATGATTTTCAAATTTGGAAAGCGCATTGAGAGGCTTCATAGTTGTTGCAAGCAATGCAGACGTATATACATCTGCTTATTTTGCTCTGCAAAATACTTGTTGGGAATTCCCAAACCCTTTCAGAACTGCACCGTTTTGGCGCAGGCTTTAAAAGAAACTCGTTCATATTTCTTTACGCCATTGATTGCACGAATTCAAAATGCTATAATTTTAAGAAAAGAAACAATGTTTTTGGTGTTTTCGCCCAATTGGTTGGAGAGGTATTGCAATGAATGCGGAAGTTAATGTAATGAGCGTGCTGATTCGGGAATTTCCTGATAAGAAAATCTTCTATGATGAGTATCAGGTGCTGAAAAGAGATGAGACGATTTGCCGAGAACTTTATAATCTAGCATTCCATAGTGGAATAGATATGAGCACAGAGTGGACAGGACGCAAAGCATGGCTGGAGATGCAGGGCTTTGTATTTCCCGACATGGAAAGAGATGTGTTTTGCAAGCCATATTCCATTACTGAATGTCAGTTTGCAACTCTTGATGAACTTATAGAATTTGCTTATAACAAAGTGGCGCTCTTAGGCGAGGTTGTTGTTTCGGAAATCTTTGGCGATGAACTTGAAGCAAGAGGTCAATTAGCGTTTGATAAACTTATTCGACACAAACAGTGTTTAACCCCCTTTGAGCAAAAACTGCTTGTTTTCCATATGGTTCAAACGATTCGAGATTGGGATGCGGATACGGAGGATTCTGATTCAAGGTTTTGGAAACGTGTCTTTACATCTTACGGTGCCATTGACTTATATCAAAGTACACAGAAGCCATATTTGACACTTTGCTCGCTTATAAAACAGGTTCTGGAACGAAATAAGCGTTATTTTGTTCCTACGGAAAACTCAAAACGCTACTATGTATCTATGATGACGCACGCATTGGCACCAAAGCAGAAAACGGTGGCATTGCTTCGAGTGCTTTTTGGATTTTACGAAGATAGTCTTCAGTACCAGTACCGTCCAGATGATGATGTCGCTTTCGAAGTTTTTGTTAATTCACTTAAAGGACGTTGGAATGATAACATTCATGGAACAGAAGAAATTAGATCGGACGTTGTTAGTCCTGGCATAAAAACGTTGACCGAAAATCGGAAACAGTATATGATCAAGCTGTGCAATACACTGCTTGGAAAAATCGATTCGCTTATTGCTGGTGATTCTTCTGAACTGTATCCGAACCTTTTCTACTGGGATAAATTGATTGTAGACTGGTACAATGATCAGGCACCTTATGAACGCGCACAGCAAAGGCGTATCCGGGCTGGAAGTGCCAATGAATATGTTGCACTTCGCAAGAATCAGGTTCAAATTCAATATGTCTTGGATCAGGAAAAACAGGTTGGGATTCAGATTCCCGCTATCCGGTATGATCGGCAGTACAAAACAGCGCCTGTTGTTAAAATTTACCATGCAGGTCAATTGATCGATGAACATATCAAATTGCGTCTGTATAGAGACGAGTTTTTTCTCAGAAGCAGCAAGATGGTTTTGCCGCTTCTGCAATATCGCGATTACCTGAAAACAGATTTTTCGTTCCGAGTTGAAATTTGGACAGATGGCGAGCTTTATTATAGTACAGACCAAAAACTTAACTGCGCTTGGATCTGCTTTAGTGAAAGTGGTAAGGTCAGTGATACATCAATCGAATCAGGATATTTGCTTTTGCCCTATAATAGTGATTTGGAGTGCGCAGATGACCAATTAGAGCGTGTGAATTACGATCTGGAACTTTACAGAGTCAACTTTTCTTGTGCAGATCGGTTGCGCGTAAATGGTATAGACCTCTTTTTCAAAGACGGAAAAGCGCAGAAGCTTCGCTGCAGTTTTTCCGTGTCGGCAATGCAGAACGCTAGCTATTTCAATGGGCAAGATGAATCTCCAATCATGGTCTATGCTGCACCGACAAAAATGAGAATACAGTTTTCGGAGAAAAAGAAGTGGGAATCGTATAGACTGTATTTGGATGGTGTTATGGTATCAATCGAGCAATATGTTCAGGCCGAGACCATTCAAATAGAGCTTTGTCCAGATGGGAAATTACACAAAATTGAACTTCAGGAATTGTTGTCAGAACGTATTGCATGCGAGAAAAAATATCTCTGTATTCCTGGCTTCTCAGTTGAAACGGATCGGCCGATTTATTTGGATGAACCCAACTCAGTGCAGATCAGCATTCCGGCAATCGGCATAGAAAATGCATCTTATCAATCCGAAGCAGGAAAACAAACGATTGAAGTGCCGTATGAGAATGGCACGATTCGTTTCAGCATTCCTGTAGTGCGGAGTGAATTTATGGGTGAAAATGTTTTTACCCATAAAGAATGGATAGAATGGTATGAAAAAGTTCCTCAAAATGCTGTTCTTCGAATTGCCACACCGGAAGGGTGGTCTTGCAAGGTACGCTTAGGAAGTCAGCAACTTGCATTTTCTTCTGCTGAAAAAGGTTATGAAGTCGGAAACTATTTGAAAACCTATAACCATGAAGAACGTGAGGCTGCTTATTTGTTTCTTGACATTTTTAGAGATGGAACAACGGAAGCATATCGGTCTTGCGCACTTGCTAAAATTTGCTTTAAGGAATACTTTATAAAGCCGCCATTTGAAATTAGAGATGATGCATTGGTATGGTGTGCTGGAGAAAACTATATTGGAGAGCATGGAAAAGAAAAGTATCTATCCGCAGAGCTTTCCGTTGCAAACGATAATGTATGGACATATACTCTAAAAACAGAGCCGGAGTTTGTTGAGCCTCGGTTTGCTAAAAAGATTCCAGAAGGGGAATATCCGTACTCGGTTTATATTGAAAAGGCTGAGCAGAAAAAGTCTATCTTTGGAAGGAAAGAAGAAACCCAGAAGATCCTGATTGGAAATTATCGACTGACAATTGGTGAGCCGAACTCTTTTAGATTCAGAGATAAATGTTTGATATTATCGAGTGCACTCTGTTATGATCCAGAAAAGGGAAAAAGCGAAAAAATCTCTCTCAAAGAACACGCACTCAGAATAAGAGCACTGTGTTACCTTGGCGTTTCGGAATTGCCTTATGAGAGTGAAAGCGCATACCCCTGTTACCGTGGAACGCTGGAATTTTATGATGGAAAGAGTGACTTCTGGAGGGCGTTCAACACGGATTTAAATGACAGCATTTTTGAACCCATCAACCCAGTTAACATTTGGATCATTGGAGAAAAAGAATGTGTCCTGTATCCGCAAAATTATGATGATGCAAGTATCATCATTGATCCAAAGTATGAAAGTATTCGAAATAAGCGTGAAAGTGCATTGAATCCAATGGATCGTAAACGTGGAAAATTGCCCGATAGTTTTAATTATACCGTGGAAGTGGAGTGATAACGATGTTCAATCCAATTGTAGCTTCGGAAAATATCAAAGAAAGTTTTGTCGATTATATTACGACTTCTTTCGATTTTCAGGACGAAACCTATGCACGAGAATTGCGTGAAGAACTAAATAAACCCGGCATGATTGCCAAAGGCCCCTATATTGAGTTGAGCGGTTCTTATGAAACGACAAAAAGCATTCATCAGCTGATTACAGAGGGCGTGGCATCGCCGCTGTTTGATCAACTGGAACCTTGCCCGGAAAAGGATAAGGAAATTCCCTTGGATAGACCCCTGTATGCACATCAGGTCAAAGCGTTAGAACGTGCAATGGAACACAAGAACCTTGTTGTTACAACTGGTACGGGTTCTGGTAAAACCGAGTGCTTCCTGATACCTATTGTCAACAGTCTGCTTCGAGAAATCGAGGCAGGCACGTTAAGCAATGCGGTCCGTGCTATTGTCATTTATCCGATGAACGCTTTGGCAAACGATCAGATCGAGCGTATGCGTGATTTGCTGAAAGGGTATCCGCAGATTCGCTTTGGCCTCTATAATGGTAACACCGAATACACCGAGCCTGAAGCTCGAAGCCAGTATCATCGGATATATGGGATGGAGCCGTCCCCGAACGAAGTGATCTCCCGTGAAAAAATGCAGAGTAATCCGCCGCACATCTTGATTACAAACTATTCCATGCTGGAATATATGATGCTGCGTCCGAATGATGATAAAGTTTTTACAGGTGCAAAGCTGCGTTTCATTGTCTTGGATGAAGCACATATTTATAAGGGTGCAACGGGCATGGAAACTGCGCTCCTGATGCGCAGACTTAGGGCACGAATTGATGCCGCTCAAAATGTGCAGTATATCCTGACAAGTGCTACGCTTGGCGGAAAAGATGCCGATGCTCAGATCGTTTCTTTTGCGCAGCACTTGTGCGGAGTGAGCTTCACACCTGATAATATTATTCGTGCCAGTGTGCGTACGCCGGACATGAAAGCATTTGATTCCTTTCCGATGGAAGCTTTTCATGAAATAGCCTCAAATAAGTATACACCGGGAGAAGTGCTGCAAAAATATGGTATGGATTATGCCCCTGATGCGGCGGATGAGGAAAAACTTTTTGAACTGTGTCTTCACAGCAAGCTATTCCATTCAATTCGGTCGTTGATTCAGTCCAATGGCCCGATGACAGTGAGTGAGCTGTATCAAGCTGCTGTAAAGGATAATGAACTGACAAGCCAGCAAGATTTGATTGATTTTATTGATGTATGTTCTCGCGCAGAAAAAGATAAAGCCAGCCTGATCAAGGCGCGCTATCATTTCTTTGTACGTGCATTGGAGGGAGCATATATCACATTGACAGATCCCAAGAGACTGTTTCTCCAGCGAAAGAAAAAGCTGACAGTGGGAGATCAGGATATAGCTGTCTTTGAATGTGCCATTTGCAGCCATTGCGGAAGAACGGCAATTGTGGGAACATCGGACGACGACACCTTACATCAGGTTCAAAAGCAGTGGGATAATGCAGAATACTATATTCTGAAGGAAAATGAAGCGGAAGAACTAATGGATGAAGACGGCACAGAAGATGTAGAGGACGCAGGTAAAGGCGAAAACGACTATGTTCTGTGTCCGATCTGTGCGCGGATCGATACTGCCATGAATGTTCAACTGGAGGGCTTATGTGAACATGATAGGTCGAAATATCTCTATGTGACGAAGTGCCCACCATCCAAAACAAGCGAATCACCTTCTGCGAAATGTATTGCTTGCGGGTTTGGACGGCTACGCAGGTTTTATCTTGGCAGTGAAGCGGTAACAGCAGTTCTCGGAACAGAGCTGTATGAGCAGCTTCCAGAAAAGGAACAGAAAGCAATCCCGCCAGAGGAACGCGTTGTGTCGTCTGGCATTTTTGGGAAAAGCAAAACACAAACATCCAAAACTGTTTCCAAAGCGCGTCAATTCCTGTGCTTCTCGGATAGTCGAAGCGAGGCAGCGTTTTTTGCCAGTTATATGGAAAAATCCTACGAGGAATTTTTGCGCCGCCGCGGCATTTGGCACGTGGCGGAAGAGTTAAAATACGAGGGGCAGACAAATGTTCCGGTCAGTGAATTTGTCAAGCGATTGACGGTATATTTTGAAAATTGCGGCACATTCAAAGAATGGAATAAGCAGCAAGAGCCCTCCTCGGCATCGGATTGCAAACGAAATGCGTGGATTGCTATCCTGAACGAGATGTTTAATGCTCGACGCTCCAGCAGCCTTGCATCAATGGGTTTGCTGTCATTTGAATTTGCGAAAAATGAGGATATGGAGCGGGCGGCAGACGCATACGGAATTTCTGCATTGGACATGAAACAGCTGCTGAATCTGCTTGTTTTGGACGCAGTTTACAGTGGAAGTTTGAATGCAAAAGAGGCTAATTTAAGCCCTGCGGACCATGAATATATTTTCTATAGCATGGTGGAAAAGCAGCTTAAACTCGTTAAAACAGCGGAAGAAGCCAAGAAAAGTTGGATCATCGGATGGATGGCGCGCGCTCGTGGAGAGAACGGATATTATTATAATGGGAGACAGGAACGGGTTAAACGAGCATTGAATCTTTCCGCAGAAAAGGCAAATGATTTTTTGAAAAATTATTGGTTGTTTTTAACAGATGGAAATGAAGGCGATAATTATACCTTTGAGGCTAGCGATTTTAATATCCGGTTAAATGGTGATCCGAATCTGAAATTTTATCGCTGCAAGAAGTGCGGAAAGATTACAGCGCACAACTGTCTGAACCATTGCGCCTCTGTCAAGTGTTCTGGTATGTTGGAACCGTATGACCCTGCTGAAAAATTGGCTACAAATCACTACGCTAAACTATATCAGAGTGAGAATATGAAGCCGCTGTATATCAAGGAACATACGGCACAGCTGTCCAGAGACCAGCAGACTACCTATCAAAAAGCCTTTGTTGACAAAAAGCTCAATGCGCTTAGCTGCTCCACCACATTTGAGATGGGCGTTGATGTTGGTTCGTTGGAAACCGTTTATATGCGGGATGTCCCGCCCAGTCCGGCAAATTATGTGCAGCGCGCAGGCCGTGCAGGACGTTCCAAGGATTCTGCCGCATTTGTCATGACTTACGCAAAACTGAGCTCACATGACTTTACTTTTTATCAGAATCCGACAGACATGATCAGCGGAAAAATCAAAGCACCCGTATTCGAACTTGAAAATAAAAAGGTTGTATACAGACACATCTATGCCGTTGCGCTTGCAGATTTCTTTGCTGATCATCAGGAAGTATATAATAGCAACAATGCGACCGTTTTCTTGAATAAAAATGGTTATGAACAGTTTAAGACGTATTTACAGGAAAAACCGGAACGGCTGCTTCAGCGTCTGAAAAAATCCATTCCAGAAAATATCCATGCAATGATGGGAATTGACACATGGGAATGGGTAGAGCATTTGACAGGTGAAGATGGTGTTCTAAATATAGCTGTAAATGACTACCTTGACACACTAAAGGAGTATGAGAAAAAGCTAAAGGAGTATAGTGACAATAATAAATTTGAAGAAGTGGGAAAATGCAATAGCCAACTGAGAAGATTTCGGATGGCAGAGGAAGATAATGCAGGCAAAAGAAACCTCATTGAATTTTTGGTGCGCAGCAATGTCCTTCCAAAGTATGGATTCCCAGTCGATACGGTAGAGATGCTCACGCGAATCGCCGTAGGAGGAAATGGAGATAAAGACCTTCGCCTGATCCGAGATTTACAGATGGCAGTTGCAGAGTATGCGCCGGGTTCACAGGTCGTTGCAGATGGAAAAATGTATACCAGCCGGTATATTCGCAAGCTGCCGAAGAAAGATGATAATAGTTGGGAAATCGGTCATTTTAGTATTTGTCCAAACCAAGACTGCAAACAGGAAAACTTTACAAAGGAAGATGTTTCTCAAGGTCGTGAATGCGTTTCCTGTCATAAAAAAATCCCCAAAAACGCTTGGAAACAGACTCTGGAACCTCGAATGGGATTTATTGCAGATCTCAAGACAGAGGAAGTTCCTATGAAGCGTCCCGAAAGGGAATATAAATCGGAGGACTATTATGTAGGTGACACTTCCCGCAACCAAATTGGTAAATGGGTGTTTGAAGCAAACGGGCATAAAGTGGAGGTGGAATCCACAACAAATGACACACTGGCAGTTATCGTAAAAGCAGAATATGCTGTTTGTCCGGTATGTGGTTATGCAACGGAGGGAACAGCTGAATTCAAAATTCCGCATAAGACGGCGTTCGGATATAATTGTGTATGCGGAAAAAAGCCGACCAAAACATTCTATTTGTCGCATGATTTCAAAACAGATGTTGCAAAGCTGACGTTTATGCATTCCGCAGCAAGTGATTATAACCGAATGCTTTCGGTTATGTACGCACTGCTGGAGGGGGTATCGCGTCAGCTTGGAATTGAACGTACGGATATCAAGGGAACACTGTTCCGTGAAGTAAAAGGCGGGTACCAAATCTACTCGATCGTTCTTTATGATGCAGTAGCTGGCGGTGCTGGTCATGTGCGCCGCTTGGTGACGGATGATGGCAAGGTTTTGAATACTGTTATCGAGAAAGCAATCGCAATTTGTGAAGGATGCGATTGCGATGGTTCGTGCTATAAGTGTCTGCGCAATTATTATAATCAGAAATATCATGATCAGATCGACCGTATGGAGGCTGCAGCCTTTTTGAAAGAGTGGCAGAATTTGGTGGCTGCCACCAATACAGAATCTTCAGCAGATATGCTTGGTATGGGTAATAGCGAACAGCAAGGCTCCACCTGCCAAAAAGGAAGCCGTGCACTTATTATCCCGGAATACCCGGAATATGATCGGATGACATCTTCGGAAGCTCTTGCAGAATTGGCCGATCCGGGCAATGGATTGTCAGAGGAAACAAATGAAAAGCTTCAGAGAATCATCGACATGATAGCGGAAGATGATAAAAAGAATGCTTGCATGGATATTGAAATGCCGCTGAATAATGGGGGAAGTGTGCGCCCTGATATTATTTGGCCGCAGCAAAAAGTTGCGTTGTTTACCGCAGCAGACCAGTATGAGCAATTAAGCGAGTATGATTGGACAAGCTTTTTTTTGGACGAACATTTTGTGCCGGAAGAACTGCTTCAGTGCATCAACGAAAAGGAGTAAGAATAAATGGCAAGGATGATTCCCGAAATACCGCGCGAATTTGACCCTTCAAGTCACGAAGCCACGGCTTTTCAAGCACTCAGCCGCCTGCCAGACGATTACTATGTGTTTCATTCTCTATCGCTGGTGACAATCAATCACAGAAACTTCTTCAGGGAGCGGGAAATTGACTTCCTTGTAGTGAACCAGCAGAAGGGCATTTTGTGCATCGAAGTGAAAGCAGGCTCTAGGATTCACCATGAAAATGGTCAATGGTGTTACTCGAATGGAACATTGATGCCGCACGATGGTCCATATAAGCAGGCAGAGAGCGCCAAACATTATTTAATGTCAGCTTTCGATGAGCAGCAGGACAATAATATTCGAGCTCTCAAATCAAAGTGCAAATTCTTGCACGCGGTGTGGTTTCTGGATATGCCGAGAAGTCATTTTTCGCAGCTGACATTGCCGACGGAAGCTGACCGAAGAATCACACTTTGCGGAGATGATCTGGAAAATCCGACACCTGCAATTGAACGGATTTTCAGGATAGAGGTCAGCAATGCAACGCAGCCATTGCTGGATGGCGAGTTCAGGCTGCTGATGGAAAAGTTCTTCGCGCCAAGGTTTGACCTGATTCCAACACCTAAATATCAGAACCAGCGGATGCTGGAAGGATTCAATAAGCTTTTGGTGGAGCAAACACGGATTCTGGATTTTCTGGAGGAACAGCCTACAGCCGTCATCAACGGAGCTGCGGGAACAGGAAAAACTATGATCGCCGTGGAAAAGGCACGGAGAAATAGTGTTGCCGGAGAAAAGGTTTTGTTCTTGTGCTACAATCGTCTTTTGCGAGATAATCTTGATCAGACGCATAGGCATTCTGAAGATGCAAGCTATAATGAGCAGTTCGGAAATGTAGATTTCTATACGATCAGTGGTTTGGCGCAGAAATATGCCGGCTCTTATGATGATTGGGAGGGACTGGAAGAATGGCTTTATAAAGAAGGCTTCCCGTATAAACACGTCATTATTGATGAAGGACAGGATTTTGCACTTCTTCCGACAAAGGAAGAAAGTGATAGAAATGTTGAAATCATTGATGAACTGCGTGAGGCGGCTTTGCAGTCTGGTGGAACATTTTATCTGTTCTACGACCGAAACCAAGCAATTCAAGGTGAACGTAATCGGACATACGATTTGCCAAGTTACATTACGGATAGTGATTGCAGATTGACACTTTACCAGAATTGTCGGAATACCAGTGCGATTTCCCAGACTTCCTTAACACCGCTTCAGCTTCCACAGAAACGGTGGAGCGGCTCCAAAGTTATAGATCCTTGGTCTGTTCGGGTGGAGAAACCTGTATTTCATTTGCTGGATGATGAATCATTGATTGTGGAGACGGTCAATAAAGTGCTGGATGACCTTCAGGCAAAGGATGTAACGGATATTGTTTTATTGACAGTTGGCACGATGGCTTATACTGCGCTCCGCGATGGACTGGAATCGCTTGATGAAGGTGCAGACAAGTACTGGTACTATTGTTACAAACGTAAGCGTTATCGCATGACAACTGCACAACGCTTCAAGGGGCTAGAAGCAACAGCAATCATTATGGTGGATTTGAAACCCGATTCGTTTGCCGGAAAGAATAGTATGGTTTTTTATGTTGGTGCATCGCGGGCAAAGCTGTTTCTGGATTTTGTGGCAGTTATCCCGGAAGGCGAGTATAAGAATGTCATCCAGTCGGTGAAGGAAACGGAGCCGGTCAATAAATCCGCAAAGAGATTGAGGAATGTTATACAAGATTTATTCCATGCGAAGGTCGAGGATACACGGTTGTCGTCTGTTTCAGAAATAAATCCTTAATAATAATCCGGCACTCCAAGAAGTGCAAGTGCGGTTCGTGGAGTGCCGGATTCGTTGGAAAATAAAATGGAGCAGGGTGACGGTCAATCTTCCGGTCTGCCGTGTTCGCAGTCAAGCGAGAGGTAATGTTCGATCTCCCCACCCAGTACAAGCTGTGCGTACTCCAAGGGTTTATTGTAGAGCAGCCAGTCCAGTTCTGCCCGCTGTGCCGGGGTGTTGCCGTACTCGTCCTCAATGGCAATGCAGTCGATGGCAACAGCAGAGCCGTCCGCAAACTGGGCTTCCACCCGGTTGGTGTCCATATTGTAGTGGCAAGAAAGCAGTTTGTTCATAGTCGTGTCCTCCATGACTTGATTTTGATGTTCGGCCACTCAAACCAATGCCGTCAAGCCGGTGGGGGATAGAGCGATTTTATTTGTCGGGGAGTAAGTGCACGGTTTCTGCACGGATTTTGCACGGTTTCAAAATGTGCAGAGGGTGCTTTTCGTTGCAAAATCCGACAAAGGGCGCAGAAATTACTGGGTAAAAAATCACGTTGCCTTGATAAAAAATAACGATGACTCGAAACTTCCATAAATTGAGACGAACCGACGGCTTGCTCTCTTAATCAGTGGGCCCAGGGTTCGAGTCCCTGGAGGTGCACTCATAAAAGAGCGTTAAATCGTAAGATTTGACGCTCTTTTTCGTTTATGTACCCCGAAAAATCGGGATCTGCACGGTCAGGGCACGGTTTTTTGCATGGTCGGGATTTTCGTAGGAATCCTCTGCATGGGCTGGAATTACTTTGAAATGCGTGGTAAATTTTGCATCAGGTCAGCTGAGCCAGACGGAGCTGCGCCTTTACTTCGGGGTCTGCATTCTTCAGCAGTTCCAGCAGAGCAGTCATAGAGATGGTCAGTTCGCCTGCGGCGGGTACAGCCTGCGGGCTGGGGTGCCGGGCTTGGCGTAGAATCCTTCCTCAAACTTCCTACCCAACTCCACACGGGAGGACTGCTGGATATGGGCGTAGGTGTTCACCAGCACATCTGCTGTAGCGTGTCCTGTGGTGCCTTGAACGGCTTTCACATCGCCGCCGGAGATCATCAGCTGATATGTGGCACTGGAATGACGCAGACCGTGAAATACAATACGAGGGAACTCCGGGTGTGCGTCCTGCCATTGGAGGAACTTCTTGCGAATCAGCACCGGCTCCACCGCCAGACCGTTGGGCAGACGGAACAGCATGCGCTTTTTACGGGCGGCTGGATTTAAAAAACTATTGTTATTTTTGGCGAAGAGTGATATTATCACTATCACAAAAGAATGTTTCTATTAAAGAAAAAATACGCGCCGCCAGCCATTGAAAAGAGGCCGGACGGGCAGCAACGGTAAATGCAATGGAGATTTTACTCACAGGTTTTACAGCATTCCTGACGCAGGAGTGGATCGAGACGGCATTCCCGGATGATCATGTGCTGACCACCCACACAAAAGGGGAATCGCTGCTGGACACCCGGATCAAGACGGTGATGCTGGAAAGCAAGCAGCTGTTGGATCAGCTTGCAGAAACCTACCAGTTTGACCGGGTTGTCTATTTTTCTGAATATCTGCTGCCACACGAGAATCAGGAAGGTGAACTGGACCGTCTGCGCTGGGTGCTGCAATCCTGCCGCGAGCGGGAGGTGGAGCTGTTGTACCTCTCAGGGCCGGAGGCAGCATTGACGCCGTCCTCCGGCAAAACGCTGCTGGCAAATGCGGCAGAGGAACTTTGCTTCCATTACGCTAAAACCAGCAAACTTCAGGTCAAGGTGTTCCGCCTACCCTATCTGTATGCCGTCTCGGCCAGCGGTGCGGAGCAGTTTGCACGGCTGTTCGAGCAGATATCTTCCGGTACAGTTCAAATGGATGAACAGGCCGCGCAGCCGCTGCTTGCGCTCTGTGCAGAAGAACTGGCTGATCTCGTTGCCCGGGTGTTCGATACATGGACGCCGAAGCCGGAGCGATTTACGCTGCCGGATGTTTTTGGGAATACGCAGGAGCAGCTGGGCGAGGTGCTGCAAAAGCTGCAGCCCGGGCTGCAGGTGCTGTACGGCACCGATACCATCCAGACCTATCCCGCAGCGGATAATACTGTCCGCCGCAGGTATGGTTGGTTCCAGCGGTACAGCATTTTGGATGATCTGCCCGCGATCTATAATGTGTGGTGTGCCCAGCAGACAGAGAAAAAAAGCTTTGCACGCAAAACGGTGGATAAGATCCGCCAGAGCCCGCGTCTGCTGCGGCTGGTAGAGATCGCTGCCGCGTGGTTGGCCACGGAGCTGCTGGTGCGTATTACAGGCACGGACGCGCAGTTCCAGATGATCGATTTCCGGCTTATGTTCGTCGTGCTGATCGGCACAGTCTACGGCCTCAATGCAGGTGTGCTGTCTGCTGTGTTGGCATCTGTTTCTCTGGCAATGGGCTATCTGCGGCAGGGCACTACCCTGATGCTGCTGTTTTATGCGCCTGCCAACTGGTTGGCGTTCATTGTATATTTTGTAGTGGGAGCGTCCTGCGGTTATGTGCAGCTGCGTAATACAGAGACCGCCCGTTTCGTGCAGGAAGAAAACAAGCTGCTGTGTAAGCGGCTTGAATTTACCCGGAAACTGTATCAGGATACGTTGGAGGATAAACAGATGTTCCGCCGCCAGATCCTTGGCCGCCGGGACAGCTTTGGCAAGATCTATGCTGTGACCCAGCAGCTGGATATGCTGCAGCCGCAGGAGATCTACCGCAAGACGGTGCAGATCATGGAGGATGTGCTGGAAAATCACAGTCTCACCATCTACCGCATGGAAAAGAATCATGTCTTTGCCCGTCTTACCGCTGCCAGTGCCGGGATGATGCCGGAGCCGGCGCACTCGCTGGAGGTGGAGCAGTGGTTGGATGTGATTCGTGCTATTGAGCAGGAGGGCCTGTGGGTGAACCGCGGCCTCCTCCCCGGGCGGCCTATGTACGCCGCAGGTGTGCGGCAGAACGGCAGTCTTGTGGTGCTCATCGGCCTGCGCACGGCCGGTGAAGAGCAGATGAACCTGTATTATCAAAATCTGTTCCGCATCCTCTGCGGACTGGTGGAAACAGCACTGGTGCGCGCTTTTGAGTACGAGAGCGCCGTGCGGGAAAACTGGTATCTGCCCGGTACCTGCCTGCTGCGTCCGGCTGTGTTTGCGGAGCAACTGGCTACAGCCTGTACCCTGCAGGAAGAAAAAATGGCGCATCATCTGCTGCTGCAGGTGACGGGAAAGTTCAAAGATCGGGCCGAACTCAACGACCGGGTGGGGCGCTCCATCCGCAGTACCGATGTAGCAGGCGTTGGAATAGACAACGCCGTCTACCTGCTGATGAATCAGGCCGGTGAAGAAGATCTGCCGCTGCTGACCCGGCGCTTGGGTGAAAAAGGGCTTCATGTCACTGCGGTGCCGCTGGATGAGCAACTGCGGCTGATCAAGACTGCAAAACAGGAGGCACCGCATGTGTAACGGGTTCTGGCTTGGCCTTGTGCTGCTGACGGTGCATCTGGTTGTATGCGGGGGCCTTTGGCTGCTGGCCCGGGCACGGACACTGGAGGTGGAGGGATATTTTGTTCCGGTGATGCTTCTTGTGCCGCTGTGGGGGCCGCTGTGTGTGCTGTTACTCCACACGTCCAATCGCCTTACAGGCGAGTGCTCGCGAGAACAGATGCTTGAAAAGCTGCGCATCAACGAAGAAATACATAAAAATATCCTTGTGGCAGATGACGAGGGTAAGGAGGCGGTTGTTCCGCTGGAGGAAGCCTTGCTGGTAAACAGCCCTGCACAGAAGCGGAAGCTCATCCTCTCGGTGCTGACGGATGATCCCGCAGGCTATTACGACCTGCTTCAGCAGGCCCGCATGGATAACGACAGCGAGGTGGTTCATTACGCTTCCACGGCGCTGTCGCAGATCACCAAGGAGGCAGATCTGAAATTACAGAAACAGGAACAGCGGTATGCTTCTGCCCCGGACGATGCCGCCGTGCTGGAAAAATACTGCGATTATCTGGAAAGCTATTTGGAAAGCGGCTTTGTGCAGGGCAAAGCGGCGGAGATCCAGTATCACCAGCTGGAGCAGCTGCTGAAAAAACGGATGTAAAATCTCGGTGGACTCCGCAGCTGTACGCTGGAATGCAGGCTGGCAGATGTGCAGCTCAGTCTTGCGGA
>OBLI01001867.1_pt1 | contig 19242 bp, 15 predicted proteins | sample 1519701 | NCBI WGS metagenome assembly OBLI01 (sample SAMEA3663005, study PRJEB22513) | pig gut metagenome | biome: pig gut; feature: pig-associated habitat; material: faeces | place: France | collected 2012
TCCCCCTCCCTCTCTCTCCTCGCTTATCTTCCATTCCCCCGTGCGGAGCAGTTTGTCTTTGGGTGTTACCCTCTATCCCCGCGCGGAGCGCTTTTGTCTTCGGGTGGCGAGCGAAGCGAGCTTTTCCCCCTCCTCGTGCCGGATCCGTCTTTCGCAAAGCCGCTTGCGGCGACCCCAAGAAGTCGACCCCAAGAAGTCGACCCCAGGAAGGTCTCTCACACACAAAAAAAAGGAGCGTATCGCAATCGATACGCCCCTTTTTTATAGTCTCGATCCTGCCGAGATAGGTCGTTTTTTACTTGTTCACTTGGAAGCGATTGTTGCCATCCACCAAGAAACCGATTGCCTGCTTGGCTGCTGCCACGCCGGCGTTGTAGTTGGCCTCTGCTGTCTGCGCGCCCATCTTCTTCGGTGTGAAGAAGACGCGTGATCCAAACTTAGACTCAAATTCCTCTGCCGCATCTGGCTTGATGTCGGAGATATACTTCAAGTCTTGACGCTCTTCGAGTGCCTTGATAAGACCTGCCTCGTCGATCACCTCCTTGCGAGCGGTGTTGATAAGCACGCCATTCTTCGGCATCTTCATAGCCAAGTCATAGCCGATTGAGTTCTTGGTCTCGGCTGTGGCAGGGATGTGAAGTGATACGAAGTCGTTGGTGAAAAGCTCTTCGGGTGAATGCACCGGCTTTACTCCTGCCTCTTCCATGGCTGCATCGGGCACAAATTTGTCGAGTGCCTCGATCTCCATGCCGAAACCCTTGGCGATGCGCGCTACATTGCGACCCACCTGACCGAAAGCATAGATGCCAAGTCGCTTGCCCTTGAGCTCTGTGCCTGACTTGCCATTATACTGGTTGCGACACATCATCACTGCCATACCGAACACCAACTCGGCTACGGCGTTCGAGTTCTGGCCGGGTGTGTTCATCACGCAGATGCCATGATTGGTGGCTGCCTCAAGATCGATGTTGTCATAGCCGGCGCCGGCGCGTACGATTACCTTCAACGCAGGCGCTGCATCCATCACCTCGCCATCGATTTTGTCACTGCGCACGATGAGTCCATCGGCTGTCTTAACTGCCTCAAGAAGATCGGCACGTGTGCCACCCTCCACAAGGTTCATCTCGTTGCCTGAACTTACGATCACTTCTTCGATAGCCTTAACTGCTGCCGCTGCAAAGGGCTTCTCTGTAAATACCAAAATCTTCATGTCTGTCCGAGATTTTTAGTGCTTTGCTTCGTATTCCTTCATTACGGCTACAAGTGCCTCTACGCTCTCCTTGGGAAGTGCATTGTAAAGAGATGCTCGGAAACCTCCCACCGAACGGTGTCCCTTGATGCCCACCATTCCCTTGCTCGATGCATAGTCGAAGAAGTCTTTCTCCAATTCTGCATATTCGGGATTCATCACGAAGCATACGTTCATGATCGAACGGTCTTCCTCGGCTACGGTGCCACGGAACAATTTATTGCGGTCGATCTCGTCGTAAAGGATCGCTGCCTTCTCAAGGTCGCGACGCTCCATTTCCTTGATACCTCCCTGCTCTTTGTAGTAGCGGAGGGTCATCAACGCTGAGTAGATGGGAAGCACAGGGGGGGTATTGAACATCGAGCCTTTCTTGATGTGAGTGCGATAGTCGAGCATTGTCGGGATGGCACGTTCCACCTTGCCGAGTGCATCCTCTTTGATGATCACAATTGTTACGCCTGAGGGTGCCAAGTTCTTCTGTGCTCCTGCATAGATGCACTCATATTTCGAAGCATCAAATTCGCGTGAGAAGATGTCTGACGACATGTCGCACACTAAGGGTATCGGGCTGTCGATGTCCTTGCGAATCTCGGTTCCGTAGATAGTGTTGTTCGATGTGTAGTGGAAGTATTCTGCATCTGTAGGAATTACATAATCCTTGGGAATGTATGTGAACTTCTTATCCTCCGACGATGCCACTACCTCTACCTCGCCGAAGAGTTTTGCCTCTTTGATGGCGTTGGTGGCCCATGTGCCGGTGTTCATATAAGCGGCTTTCTTGTTGAGCAAGTTGTAAGGCACCATGCAGAATTGTGTGCTGGCTCCACCTCCCAAGAAGAGTACATGGTATCCCTCCGGAAGCTGGAGTAACTCTTTGGTAAGAGCTGCTGCTTCGTCGATCACTGCTTGGAATTCTTTACTGCGGTGAGACACCTCCAATATTGACAGACCGGTGTCTGCAAAGTTCAACACTGCGTCTGCGGTCTTCTGAATCGTGTAGGGAGTCAAGATACTCGGACCTGCATAGAAATTGTGTTTCTTCATGATTCTGTTAATCTGGATTTAAGTTTAACTTGTTTTTATTTTTTTTGTTTGTTTTTGTTCTTTTTGTCGGCTTATTTCGCCTTTCTTTAACGTTTTGCTATATGTCCCTTTAACGAAGCCCTCAATAGCTCTACGTTTCTTTGCAAAGATAGGTTATTTTAATCAATCCACCAAACTTTTTCCCAAAATAAAAAAAGCCTATTCCCCCGATTACAAAAAAAGAGAGCCTCGTCCATAAAAACGAGCCTCTCTTTTTTGTCTCCCGCGCGGAGCGCTTTTGCCTTCGGGTGTTACTATCCCATCCCGCGCGGAGCAGTTTGTCTTCGGGTGTTACTATCCCATCCCGCGCGGAGCGCTTTGTCTTCGGGTGTTACTATCCCATCTCGCGCGGAGCGCTTTTGTCTTTGGGTGGCGAGCGAAGCGAGCTTTTCCCTTCGCCGGCCCCGTCTCTCTTATTCTTTCTCTTTGATGCCAAAAACTGCCAAGGCGCCAAGCACGCAAAGAACGCCCGACATCAACAGCATGAACACTGTCGAGGGAACTCCGGTCTCTGCCACCGGTGCCATCTTTAAGATGAGTCCGCCACACAGTGCCGCAATAATCTGAGGAATGCAGATAGTGCAGTTGAAGAGTCCCAAGTAGGCGCCGATATTGCCTCCCTTCAGCGCGTTGGTCAATATGGTAAACGGCATCGCCAACATGGCTGCCCATGCGCAGCCTGCCAAGCCGTAGCTTGCCAAGAGAAGCCACTTGTCGGCGATGAAGTAGATCGACATAAAGCCGATCGCACCGATCAGCAAGCTCACTGAATAAGCCACCTTACGGTTGCGGAATTTAGGCAATACTACTGCCCACAACACTGCTACAAGTCCCTGAACGGCAAGAAGAATACCATTCCAGTTGCCAGCCTCTTGATATTCTTTCGACTGGGCATTCAGCACTGTTGTATATGAGGCCTTGATCTCCGATGCATCGGCCGACGGCATCTCGGTGACTTGCTCTTTCTCGTAGGTGCCATCTTTATCCTCTTTGACGATATGTGCCAAGCAGAGCTTGTTATCTTTGGTCACTTGTGAGAGTGCCGTTACGGTCGCTGCCTCGCTGGATACGGCCATCTCAACGCCATCTACGAGGATGGTCTCTCCTCCCTTGGCAAAGACTTCTCCCGGATTGGTCTTCGCTATGCCCGATTTGTAAACGATCTGTCCGCCGCTCACTACTGTATCGCCGGATGCTGTCACCACCTCTTGGGCAGATATCGCTTTACCATCTATGGTGATGCCCGAGATCGTAAGTCGTCCATCATTCACCACCAAGGTCTCGTCGGCAAAGACATATTTGTCGCCATAGCTCTCGCCGCCGATCTCAAGCGATGTCACTTTCTGCGTAGCCGGTGCATGGAACGTGCTGCCCGCGATGCCATCCGTAGAGTAACTCCACATGAACAGGAATGCTGCCCAACAGAAGAATTGTACCAATCCTACGGTCCAGAACACTTTCGGAGCATGTACCAAGAGCTTGAACATCGAGCTGAAGAAGTTGCCTCCCTTCTTTTCGTCGCTCTCTTCCGGAGCGCCGTTATATTCTGCATACTCTGCCGGCGGCATCTCTTTTACCTTCCAGAAGGTGTAGAACACGCACAGCAACAATATCGCTGCTCCTAAATAGAAGGCCCAAGTCACTGTCGGTGGTACTTCTCCCTCAGGAGCCGTGTTGCTCAAGAAGTATGCCAACACGATCGGGGCGATATAGCCCACCACCGAACCGGCATTACACAAAAAGCTTTGGATAGAGTAGGCGAGTCCTTTCTGCTTCTCGTTCACCATGTCCCCCACAAGCATCTTGAAGGGTTGCATAGCCATATTGATCGACGTGTCCAAGAGCATCAGCATCACCAAGCCGAACATGATCGCCGATGACACTGTGAATCCAAGGCTACCGGCGTTCGGCAGGAAGCACATCACGATGATGGCGATCGCTGCTCCCAAGATCAGATAGGGGAGACGTCGGCCAAATCGATTCCAGGTCTTATCGCTCGCCGTACCAATGATCGGCTGCACGATCAGACCCATCAACGGGGGTAAAATCCAAAAATAACTCAAATCATGGGGGTCAGCGCCGATGGTCGAAAAGATGCGACTCACCTGCGAACTCTGCAAAGCGTATGCGATTTGCACCCCGAAGAAGCCGAACGATAAGTTCCAAAGCTTCCAAAAACTTAAATCGGGTTTAGTCTTCATATATATGATATTAGTTTCAAAATTAACGCATAAAATCCCTTCTCAATCCCCCTCCGGCGTCAGCGTGCACTCTTCTCCTGGATAGAGTAGAGCCACGCGATTTCCTCCGGCCAGCGACTCGGATCGGGAGTCTCAAGAATCAACGGCACTTCCTCAAAGCGAGGATCATTCACAAGTCGCCTGAAGAACTCCTCCCCAAGCGACCCCTTGCCGATCAGCTCGTGACGGTCGACTCGCGATCCCAACGTCCGCTTGTTGTCGTTAAGATGAACAGCCCGCAGGTAGTGCCCGCCGATGATTCGGTCGAAGGCTTCCCACGTCTCCCGATATCCCTCCTCTGTTGCCAAGTCATAGCCGGCAGAGTGGCTGTGACACGTGTCGATACACACTCCGATGCGGCTCTTGTCTTCAACCTTGTCGATGATATGTGCCAGGTGTTCAAATCGAAAACCAAGATTCGTGCCCTGTCCCGCCGTAGATTCCAACACTGCCGTAACTCCCGTTGTCGCTTCGAGGGTAAGATTAATACTCTCGGCTATGCGGTCTAAGCAGGATTCTTCGCTCATCTGACCTAAGTGACTGCCAGGGTGAAAGTTCAGCATCGTCAACCCCAACGCCTCGCAACGCTGCATCTCTTCTAAAAAGGATTTCCGTGATGTCGCCAATTTCTGATCGTCAGGACTCCCCAAGTTGATCAGAAAGTTGTCGTGGGGTAAGATCACCGACGGATCGTAGCCATGCGCCCTACAGTTCTCTTTAAACTGCTCGGCGCGCTCGGCGCTAATCGGCTTCGACGACCACCGGTTGCTGTACCCGGTGAAAAGCGCAAAGGCTTTCGCCCCGATCTTCGCCGCCTCAAGGGGCGTGTTCTGTACTCCCCCTGCCGCACTTACATGTGCTCCTATATATTTTGCCATTATTTTAAGTTAGTTCCGGTTCTTTAAATCAGTTCTTTCCCCAAAATTACTATTTATTTTTGAATTATTCCCCCGTTTTAGTGATTTTTTGCTCAAAAAAATGTTATATTCGCGTTTTATAACGCGCTCTAAGTTTTTTTGATATGTTTCTTTCCAAGTCAAAGTTGGCTATATATTCATCGCTTGGCACCGCCAAAATGCGCCGTAAACACTCTCTTTTCGCTGTCGAAGGGGAGAAGTCGGTCGTCGACACCCTCTCGGTCTTCGACCCCGTGGCTATAATTCACCTCGACGACTACGACCCGGTGCGCCTCGCCCTCTCTTCAGCCGCTTCCCACTCCCCGGCGAGCGGATCCGGTTTGTCTTCGGGTGATACTGTCCCCCCGGCACTCTATTCTGTAGACTCATCCACGATGCGGCGCCTCTCGAGCCTCTCGACGCCCCCGTCGGTGATGGCGATCTATCGCCTGCCCGTCGATGATTTCGATTGCACCAACCTCCCCCGCCGACTCTATGTCGTGCTCGACGCTATCCAAGACCCCGGAAACCTCGGCACCATCATCCGCACTTGCCATTGGTTCGGAATAAAACATATCTTCGCTTCCCGCGACACGGTCGATCTCTTCAACCCCAAAACCGTCATCTCCACCATGGGCTCGATAGCCCATGTCGGTGTGCATTATTGTGACCTTCAAGACCTGTTCGCAGCCAACCCCGACATGCCCGTTTGCGGAATGCTGCTCGATGGCGAGAATATTTACAAGGCGACACTCCCCGACCATGGATTCATAGTAATGGGCAACGAAGGCAACGGCATCTCGCCCGCCATCCGTGCCCGAATCACTACCCCCCTGCTCATCCCCCCTGCTGATGCCGACCACAGCGAATCGCTCAACGTAGCCATAGCCACAGCCATAACCCTATCCCATTTCCAAGCCCACCGCTAAGCCCCCCTAAGTCCCCCTTTTTCAGCTCTCTATCCCCCCCTCCCGCGGAGAAGTTTGTCTTCGGATGTTACCGTCCCCTCCCGCGAGGAGCAGTTTGTCTTCGGGTGTTACCATCCCCTCCCGCGCAGCAGTTTGTCTTCGGGTGTTACTATCCCCTCCCGCGGAGCAGTTTGTCTTCGGGTGTTACTATCCCCTCCCGCGCGGAGCAGTTTGTCTTCGGGTGTTACTGTCCCTTCCCGCGCGGAGGGTTTTTGTCTTCGGGTGTTACTGTCCCATCCCGTGGAGCAGTTTGTCTTCGGGTGTTACTATCCCCTCCCGCGCGGAGCGCTTTTGTCTTCGGGTGGCGAGCGAAGCGAGCTTTTCCCTAATACCGCCTCCCCCCATTCACCTGTGGCATGAACGCCTCTTCCAGATGCTCTAACGTGTAGCTCTCCGACGTCCCCGTGATCGCCACGATGTCGAAACGATAGGAATACATCATCGGTAGCATCCGCAAGTAGGCATCACCGGCGCGTACTGTCCGCTGCTGCTTCCGCAAGTCCACTGCATCCACTGGAGCTATGTTGTCGCCTCGTCTTGCTTTTACCTCCACAAAGATGATCGTATTATCCTTCTCCAAGATCAAGTCGATCTCATATTTCCCCATCCGCCAGTTACGCTCCCGGATCGTATACCCCTCTTTCAGAAGATATTCCGATGCAATCTGCTCCGCCTCTTGACCCCATTCGAGGTTCTCGCGACCCAGCTCTTCTTTATCTTGTCTACTCATGATTGGATTATAATAAGAGCAAGTAGCGATATCGTATATTTTATGGTTTTCATATTGTGTATTACCTCTATGACGACATTTAATAAGTGACCTAAATGTTATTGCCCTTGTTGTAGTGTGGTAGGCATAGCCACCCCCGCATGGAGGGGCTATGCCGTCTGTGTTTATTAGTGTTATACTGCTTTGAAACTCATGTCAAGACCTTTGACGCTATGGGTCAATGCCCCGACTGAGATGAAGTCGACACCTGCCTCGCCGTAGGCGCGAAGGTTGTCTAAGGTGATGCCTCCGGAGGATTCTGTCTCATATTTACCTCCGACGAGTGCCACCGCTTCGCGTGTCAATTCGGGCGTGAAGTTGTCGAACATGATCCGATCCACGCCCCCGTGTGCCATCACCCTGCGGATGTCGTCAAGGTTCCTGACTTCTACTTCGATCTTAAGCTTTTTCCCCTTCTCGCGACAATATTCGTTGGCGCGATCGATGGCTTTCTCCAAACCTCCCGCGAAGTCGATATGGTTGTCTTTAATCAGTATCATGTCGAAGAGGCCGATGCGGTGGTTGGTGCCCCCGCCGATCTTTACGGCATCTTTCTCAAGCATACGCATGCCGGGTGTGGTCTTGCGTGTATCCAAGACACGCGTGTGAAGTCCCGAAAGCTCGCGCTGATAGCGTGCTGTCATCGTAGCCACACCGCTCATGCGCTGCATGATGTTGAGCATCGTGCGCTCTGCTATCAGCAGTGAACGGATGCTGCCCTCCACTTCGAAGGCGATGTCTCCCTTCTTCACTTGCGTTCCATCTTCTATATATGTCTCCATCTTCAAGTCTGGGTCGACTTTCGCCAATACCATGCGTGCCACGTCGACACCCGCTATGATGCCATCCTCTTTGATGATAAGGCGACTCTTGCCGCGTGCCTCCGCCGGGATGGTGGAGAGGGTGGTGTGATCGCCATCTCCCAAGTCTTCTGCGAAGGCTAAGTCGAGCAATTGGTCGATCAGTTCTTCTTTCGTTTTCATCTTTATCTCGTTTTTTTATTATCAAGGGGCGTGTACCTTGCGGTAACGCGCCCCCTTTTTGGGTTTATTTTATTCCATCGCGTTCCAAAAGTGCATCTACGGTCGGCTTCTTGCCACGGAACTCTACATAGAGATCCATCGCATCGACTGTGTCGCCCGATTGAAGCATCTTCAGAAATTTGGCTGCTGTCTTCTTGTCGAAGATGTTGCCGCTCTCTTTGAATGCCTTGAAGGCATCGGCATCAAGTTCTTCTGCCCATTTGTAGCCATAGTATCCTGCTGCATATCCCCCGGAGAAAATATGACTGAAGGAGGGGGAGATGAAGCTTCCTGCCACAGGCTCGAACACCTTGACAGGCTCGATGGCTTTTGCCTCAAATTTCTCTACATCTGCCGAGGCGCGTAGGGGAGTGGTGATGCTGTGATAGGCCATGTCAAGATAGCCGAAGGAGAGTTGACGCATTGTGCTGTAGGCTGCACCATATTGTGCCGACCTTACGAAGTTGTTGAGTAGTTCGGTCGGTATCTTTTTGCCCGTCTTGTAGTGGCGTGCGAAACCATCCAAGTATTCTTTGCGGGTAAGATAGTTCTCGTTGAATTGTGAGAACAGCTCTACGAAGTCATGGTCGACGTTCGTGCCGCTCAGCGACTGATATTTGGCCTCCGATGACAGTCCATGCAACGCATGTCCGAACTCGTGAAGGAAGGTCTCTACCTCTTCGGCTGTCAGCAAAACTGCCTCTTTGCCCACAGGCTTGGAGAAGTTGCACACGATCGAGATCAAGGGGAGGATCTTCTTGCCGTCATCGGTCTTGCTCTCGGCGCGGAATTCTGTCATCCATGCGCCGGGTCGCTTGCCGGGACGATAGAAGAAGTCGGAGTAGAGGATACCCAACACTTCCCCCGAACTCTTATACACTTCATATACTCTTACATCGGGATGATATTTCTCGACGGCTTTTGTCTCTTTGAAGGTGTAGCCATAAAGCTTGGTAGCCAATCCGAACACTCCCTTGATTGTGCTGTTAAGCTCGAAGTAGGGCTTCAGGTCTTCGGCGTTGAAGGAGTAACGCTCTTTCTTGAGGCGCTCCGACCAGTAGCTGTAGTCCCATGCCTCCAACTTGAAGTCTGCACCTTCGCTCTGACTAGCAAAGGTCTCGATCTCGGCGATCTCTTTGTGCATTGGCTCGGTGTAGGCCTTACGAAGACTCTCCAAGAAGTCCATCACTGTGGCAGGTGTCTTCGCCATAGTCTCTTCAAGGCTGTATTCAGCATAATTCTTGCTCCCCATCAGTTGGGCAAGCTCCAAACGTATGTTGGCGATATCTTTGAGTATCTGAGTGTTGTCAAATTCCCCGTTGGTGTTCTTCGAGCCGTTGAGCTCATAGAGCTGCTTGCGAAGGTCGCGACGATCGGAGTAGGTCATAAAGGGTGAATAACTCGGGCGATAGATGGTCACCAAGTAGAGTGTGCCATCGTCGCTCTTACCCTCCTGAGCGAGCACCTCGGCTGCTGCCGCACGATATGCCTTCTTGATCGATTCAGGAATGCCGCTCAGATCAGACTCTTTGAGCCACATGCGTCGCTTAGGATCGGACATGCCGTTGGTGACATTCTGCGAGAAACGCACATTCATGTCGGAGAGCTCGGCTGACAGCCTGCGATATTTTTCGCGATCTTCTCCCTTCAGATTGGCACCCGAGTGTGCGAATCCTCTATAAGTCTTCTCTATAAGTCGTAGGTCTTCGCCGGTAAGACTATTATCCTCCATCCGGTGGTCGTATACATATTTGATGCGATCCCACAGACGCTCGTTGAGCACGATGTTGTTGCTATGCTCCGAGATGATTGGGGTCAGCTTGGTGATAGCGTTCATAAGTGCGGTGTCGCCCAAGGCACTCTCCAAATTGTGAAGTGCCAACATCGAACGATTTGCCACCTCGCCGCTGCGATCGAATGCCACGATCGTGTTGGCGAAAGTCGGGGTCTCGGTCTGACTGCATATTGCTTCGATTTCTTGACTGTGCAACTTAATGCCCTCCAACACTCCCGACTCATAGTCAGCAGCGGTCAGATGGCTAAAGGGCATTGTGCCGTAGGGGGCATCCGAACCGCTGATCAGCGGGTTCGTTGCCGATGTTTCGATTGCAGGTGCTATTGTCATAATAGTTGTTATAGCAATACAATTAATAAAATTTCTCTTCATTACTATTAAAAGTTAAAAATATTATTCCGGTTTCCATGGTATCACTAAAAAAATCCACCCCAATCACTTCCCAAGTCTATCCAATTACTCCCCAAAAACATCCAATCCACCCCCAAAAAAACGCCCCCAATTCCTTGGGAAAAAAATACCCACGGCAAAGATAAGAATTTTTATCCATATCTCCACCATGGGTCATATTATATTTTGTTAAAGAGCCTTTAGCCCCTATCCCCGCGCGGAACAGTTTGTCTTCGGGTGCTGTGTCTTTCGGGCGTCACCCCCTCCCGCGCGGAGCGCTTTTGTCTTCGGGTGTTGCTGTCTTTCGGGTGTCACCCCTATCCCCGTGCGGAGCGCTTTTGTCTTTGGGTGGCGAGCGAAGCGAGCTTTTCCCTCAGCCTCCGGAGCGGAGCGAGTCTTTGTTTAGCCGCCAAGATAACTCTTCAGCAACTTGCTCTTTTGTCCCTTAAGTCGTCTGATCGCCTTCTCCTTGATCTGACGCACTCGCTCGCGAGTCAAATCAAACTTTACGCCGATCTCCTCAAGTGTCATCTCCTGGCATCCGATGCCAAAGAACATCTTGATGATGTCGCGCTCTCGATCATACAACTGACACAATGCCCTGTCCACCTCTTTCGATAGTGACTCCTGATTGAGATTGGCATCAGCCATTGGACTGTCCTCATTGTTCAGTACGTCAAGTAGCGAGTTGTCTTCTCCCTCGACGAAGGGCGCATCCACCGAGATGTGACGCCCCGACACCTGGATAGTGTCCGACACCTTGTCCACTGGCATATCCAACCGCTCGGCAAGCTCTTCCGTGCTCGGTCGACGCTCATTCTCCTGCTCAAATCGCGACATCTCTTTCGTGATCTTGTTCAGAGATCCTACCTGATTCAAGGGTAACCTTACTATACGAGATTGCTCAGCCAATGCCTGCAAGATCGACTGACGTATCCACCACACTGCGTAGGAGATGAATTTAAACCCTCTCGTTTCATCAAATTTCTGTGCCGCTCTGATCAGTCCCAAGTTCCCTTCGTTGATCAAGTCCGGTAGACTCAACCCCTGGTTCTGGTACTGCTTTGCCACCGACACCACAAATCGCAAGTTCGCCTTCGTTAGCTTCTCGAGCGCTGCATGGTCTCCTTTCTTTATTCGCTGTGCCAATTCCACCTCTTCGGTTACTGATATTAGCTCTTCGCGACCTATTTCCTGCAAATACTTGTCGAGCGATGCGCTCTCGCGATTAGTAATTGATTTTGTTATCTTTAACTGTCTCATGTCCTTTTCCTGATTAATCAGATCTGACCATCGTCCTATTATCGATCCGACACTTCTCTCTATTGTGACAAATTTTCTAATTTATTACAGTGCCTGTTACACTCTCTTTGACAAAAATGTCACACCTAACATGTCACTCCATGTCAATGAGTGCCACTATTACCGACAATAAACCAAGTCCTCGTATAGCCTCAATTGCCATATTCTCAAGAACTTAACTATGTAGTCAACAGCAGATCCAATCCGAGCAAACTTATTTACTCTTTATTATTAACAAATAAAACGCCAATTTATTATATAAAACCAAAAAAAATTTTTAAGCTCCCTCCATCGTGCCCTCTTGCTCCTGTGTGAGAGCATTAGCTCGATAAAAGCCCCCCGGTTATACTAACCAAGCCCCCTCCGCCGTTACATATATAATATGGAAGAGATAAAATTAAACCCCCACAACAAGCAGGAGTACCCTCCCATGCACTCCGCCGAACATATCCTCAACGGCGAAATGGCACGCCGTTTCAACTGCGGCCGAGCTTTCAAAGCCCATGTCGAAAGAAAAAAGTCGAAACTCGACTACCACCTCCCCATGCCCCTTTCCCCGGAGCAGATCGAGGAACTGAATGCTTTCGTCAACGCTGTTATCGACGCCGACGTCGAGGTCTTCGAGGAGTTTATATCTCAGGAGGAGGCGAAGTCCCGTTTTGACCTCCGTCGTCTTCCCGATGATGCCTCCGATATGGTGAGAGTGGTCCATATCGGCGAGTATGATGAGTGTCTCTGTGCCGGCGCACACGTTAAACATACCGCCGAAATTGGTCGCTTCTACATCTCCAGCGCTTCATACAATGACGGCGTCCAAAGATTAGTCTTCAGACTCTCCGAAAATAATTCCTAATTCCAAAGGCCCCATGGTAGTAGAAATCGACAATCCAAACCATGAGATCCTCCGCCTCTTCGGCTCTATGACCGAGGCGCAACTACGCTCGCTTCACGAGGCAGAGCATGGTCTTTTCATCGCCGAGAGTCCCAAGGTGATTCGTGTCGCCATCGACCATGGTTTCATGCCATTCGCCATGCTCTGCGAGCCCCGACATATCGTGGGTGACGCCGCCGATATCATCGCCCGATGCCCCGATATGACCATCTACACCGGTTCGCGCGATCTCCTCGCTTCGATCACCGGCTATACCCTCACTCGAGGTGTCCTCTGCGCCATACCCCGTCCCACTCTCCCCTCTGTCGCCGACATCTGCCGCAACGCCCGCGTTGTGGCCGTGCTCCAAAGCATCACCGACACCACTAATATCGGTGCCATCTTCCGTTCCGCCTCTGCCATGGGTGTCGACGCCGTTATCCTCTCCGCCGATGCCTGCGACCCCCTCAACCGCCGTGCCGTCCGTGTCTCTATGGGCACCGTATTCACCATCCCTTGGACCCTCTCCCCCGACCCGATGGCTGATCTCCATAACCTCGGCTTCACTACTGCCGCTCTCGCCCTGCGACATGACGTCATGACCCTCGATGACCCTCGACTCCAAGAAATCGACAAAATCGCACTCTTCTTCGGCACCGAAGGTGACGGCCTACCCCTAAACATAATACAAGCCGCAGACCTCGTGGTCAAAATCCCCATGCACCATGGCGTCGACTCCCTCAATGTCGCCGCAGCCGCAGCCGTCACTTTCTGGCAATTAAGAAAATTCTAAGCCTACCGTGCCCGCCGATTCCATCGGCGGGGCTTCAATACAGTTATCTCCATGGCAAAAAAGACCACCCAAAGCAAAAAATCTCAAAAGCCAAATGCCCCAAAAGTCTCCGAACAAGTCAAACCCGGTGGCGTCTCGTTACGCGATTGGCAAGTAGCTCTCCGTCGGCAGACGGCTGCAAAGGGAAACCTTAACGTTACTCCCGTCACTTCCGGCTTCGCACGTGGCGAGTTCTTCGTTAGCAATCATGAAAGTCGCCGACGTTATAAGGTGGTGTGCCGTGGCAATAATAGCCCATGGAATTATTGCTCTTGCCTCGATTTCAAAACTTCCCAACTCGGCACGTGCAAGCACATCGAAGCCGTAAAACTCTGGCTCGATAATAACCCCCGACGTGCTGTTAATACTCCTCCTCCATATACCTCCGTCTATCTCTCCTACATCGGCCCTCGCACCGTGATGCTCCGCATTGGCAGTGAGAATGAGTCGGAGTTCCGCCGACTCGCTCGCGAGTTTTTCGACGATGAACTCTGCCTTCGCCCCGATGCCATCACCCGCTTCCCGGAGTTCCTCAGCCGCGCTTCGAAGATCAACCCGATGTTCCGCTGCTATGACGATGCCCTCGATTATGTTATCGAGATGCGCGATAGCCGCGCCCGTATCGCCATGGTCCGTTCCCTATCCGATGCCGACCTCGATAAGGTGCTCAACACCTCGCTCTTCCCCTATCAGAAGGAGGGCGTTCGCTTCGCCGTCGAGAAGGGTAGGTCTATCATCGCCGATGAGATGGGCCTCGGCAAAACCATCCAAGCCATCGCATCCGCCGAAGTGTTGCGCCGAAATGGCTTCGCAGAGTCGGTTATCGTGGCTTGCCCCACATCCCTCAAATATCAGTGGAAACGGGAGATCGAACGCTTCGCCGGCGCCGAAGTCACAGTCATCGAGGGTGACTTCGGCAAGCGTAAGGCGCTTTATCAGTCAGATGCCCCCTACAAGATCGTATCTTACCATGTCCTCAAAAACGACATCTCCAAGGAGGAGGGGCTCGAAACCGATATCTTCATCCTCGACGAAGTGCAACGCCTCAAAAACTGGGACACCCGGATAGCCATCTCCGCCCGTCTCGTTAAGTCGAAGTATGCTATCGCCCTCTCCGGCACACCCCTCGAAAATAAAATCGAGGAACTCTATTCCGTCATGGAACTCGTCGACCAGTATTGCCTCGCTCCATATTATGAGTTCCGCCATCGTTACATCCTCCAAGATGAGTCGGGAAAGGTGATCGGTTATCGCAACCTCAATGAAGTCGGTGAACGAATCGCCGGCCGTTTGATACGCCGCCGCAAATGCGACGTCGCCATCCAGCTGCCACGCCGTCAAGACAAGATTCTCCTCGTGCCCATGACTCCTCAGCAGATGGATGCCCACGAAGATTACAAATCGACCGTCGCCCAACTCATCGCCAAATGGCAACGTAATCACTTCCTCTCCGAAACCGACCGCCACCGCCTCCTCGTCTCTCTCAACAAGATGAGAATGGTGTGCGACAGCACATACATCCTCGATGAAGAGTCGCGCCATGACGTCAAAGTCGACGAAACCATCAACATAATCTCCGAATTCCTCGACAGCGACACGGTCGGCAAAGTCGTAGTCTTCAGCCAATGGGAGAGGATGACACGTCTCATCGCCGCCCAACTCGAAAAGAGAGAAATCCCCTTCCTCAACCTCCACGGAGGTGTATCCTCCGTCAAGCGCGGTGAGATGGTGGCAAAATTCCAAGACGACCCCGCCCAACGAGTCTTCCTATCCACCGATGCAGGCAGCACCGGACTCAACCTGCAAAGCGCATCGCTAATCATCAACGTCGACCTCCCCTGGAACCCTGCACTGCTCGAACAGCGCATCGGTCGCATCTACCGCTACGGTCAGACCCGCAACATCCAGGTCGTCAACCTCGTAGCGGCAGGCACCATCGAAGAAGGCATGATAGCCAAACTACGCTTCAAACAAAACATGTTTGAAGGCGTCTTAGACGGAGGCGAAGACACCATCTTCATAGGCGACAAATTCACCAAAATAGTAGACATAGCAGAAACAGTAATAACCGCCTCAGCCGAGGCTCCGACTCCCACTCAGCCAGCCGCAGCTCCGGCTCCCGAGCCAGCCGCAGCTCCCGAGCCCACCTCAGCTCCCGCAAGCTCCGACAAGACACCCGCCCCCGACGACCTCCTTCAGCAGGGAGTCTCCTTCATAGCAGGCCTCGCAAAGACCCTAAAATCTCCCGAAGCCACAACAAAACTAATCTCCTCAATAATAAAAGAAGACAAAGAAACAGGCAAAACCTACCTCAACATCCCCGTCCCCGACAAAGACTCAGTCCAACAAGCCCTAACCCTACTAACCAAGCTCCTATCCCACTAACCCCCCTCCTCACCGCCTACCCTCAGCCCTCCTCCTCGCCGCCCCGAGCCGGCGCGAAAGCTACCGTGTCCGCCGATTTCATCGGCGGATACCCCCCGTCCCCCGCCGCCGACTCAAAGCCCCGCGCCCCGTCCCGACTACAACTGCCCTCATAAAGAAAGAAAAACAAAAAAAATCCGGAAAAAAGAGCATCTAATCCAAAAATTATGACTAACTTTATGGATATTAATATATCCTTTAATTTTCTTATGAATATGGTCGATAAGTTTCGGATCCTGATCGTTCTGTTTGTGCTTATTCTTGGTCAGTCGGCGGTGTCGGCGGCGGTGTATAAGCTGGAGGGGATGGTTGGCGGTAAGTATGCTATTGTTATAGAGTTGGAGGAACATGAAGACGGTTTCATTTCCGGTCGCTATGCCTATAAATCGACTCTCCGGAAGAACGGTGATGTTGAATGCTCTTGGCTACAGATAAATCCTAGCTATGAAGCACCAGTGACGCAATGGACCATCCGCGACTGCAAACCTGATGTGGTTGAGGAATGGTATAATGTGAACTTCAACGACCGCAAACATCTTACAGCCCGGATGAAGAACACAAAGGGTAGGAGCTATGACGTATCTGCTACGGTAACTGCATCGGCTTCTGGCAGTCCATCCACCATTGAATATTTCAAGAGCCACATCGGTGATTGCCCGTCTGACTTCCATATGTTCTTCGACCCGTTCATTCAGCAACGTCTTGAAGACTTGATGGGAGAGAAGAATTTCAACTATATGGCTTATATCTATCAGACCCAGGGCGGCATTGAATACACCAAAGGTATGTTCTATGGCTCTGCCTTCATGGCCCATCAGTGTTGCGACCCCGCTACGGTCTGGGCATACGATACCGACAACAACTCCTTCTACGTCTGGATACGCAAGGACGGCAAGGACTATTGGTGGTCAGAGTCCGGCAACGTCCCCTACAAGTTCCAAGAACTCGTAAGAGCCACCATCTAACACCCTCAAGCAGCACAGCAAAAGATCCGTGTTGATCCGCATAATCCGTGGTTTAATCCCTCGGGTGGCGCAGCATCAGGAAAATCGATTAAAGAACGCGCTCTAAATCTGAGGTTTATATCATATCTATCGTTGTAGGGCGGCGCTGTGGATGAAGTCGATGATGTCAGCGATAACTTCGGGCGACATGGTTTCTTCGATCTCGGCATATTCTGCCACTTCGCCCGTGACGGCATGCTGCATGAGGTGGTTGAGCCCGGTATATTCTTTGGCGTTAACTCCCGGACATAATTCCCGGATACGCGCCATGTTGACCGATGATCGCACTTGCGTGTCAAGTGTGCCGAAGATTGCCATCAGCGGACATTTCATGTCGCGCAGGTAGGGCGCTGCATCAAGCCCGACGAAACGTCTCACCCAGGGTGTCGTCGACGCTGTCGAGGTGGCGCGCAATTGTGCCATCAGCATATCGGGAAGTTGCGAAGCGCGCTCTCCGGCGATTGCATCGAAGTCGAGTGTGCCCCCTGCGGCTATCACGTCGAAGGCCTCGTCGATAATGGCTAACGCTGTGGTTATCACTTCTTTGCTCATGCCGGATTGCTCCAACGTGTGACGATTCTGATCCAAGATAATCTCCCGACATGGCACCGCCGGACCGGCTATCGCCACCGACATGTCTACCACACCCTCCGAACCAAGCTGATAGGCGATATAGCCCCCTTCGGAGTGCCCGATGATGCCGACTCTGCCTCCGAATTGAGTGCGTGCATAGTCCACTACGCGAGCTGCATCGAGTGCTAAGGTGTCGGTGGTGGCTGTTGCGAAATCTCCGGTCGATTTGGCCACCCCGCGATCGTCATAGCGTATAGAGGCTATGCCTCGGCGTGCCAAGGAGTCTGCCAGCACTGCAAATGGCTTGTGACCCATCAGTTCTTCATCGCGATTCTGTGGCCCGCTACCTGTTACCATCACCACCAGCGCTTTCGGATCTGTCGGCATACACATCGTGCCCGCCAGGAGTGCTTCGCCCGAGGGTATCGCTACTTCCGATACGGAGTAGGGTAGATCTGTCTTGGCTTCCGGTTCTTGATATTCCAATAGCATGGGGAGTCGTGCCGGACCCTGCTCGAAAGTCCCTTCGATGCGTTTGCCTTCGATGCGTCCCCTCATTTTGATGCTTGCCATCGTTACCTCCACTGCTACCGAATCTGTGGTGAGATAGTCAATCCGGGTGGCAATCCCATACGCTCCCTGATCGGGCGAATCAAAGGTGCATACACTCTTGCCCTCGGCATCCTGTGAGAAGTTGAGCACTATGGCAAGGCGGGCGCGTCCCAAGTCCAGCACGCCGCGCCATGCCCCCTCCAACGCCGAAGCCGAGGTGGCCACCAATGCCAATATCATACCAAATATCAATCGCTTCATAATCATCAGTCTTTGAGGGAGTAGGTGATGGTGGTGACTACTCGGATCTTCTTGATATAGGGGGTGTTGGCATCGCGATCTTCTACCGAGAATTGTCCCTGTGAGGCGCTCTGGATGCGGCTTAACTTGCTCTTGCTCACGCTGGCAAATTGCTGTGCCGTAGCGCTCGCATTCTTGATCGCTTCATCCATCATCTCCCCTTTGATCTCTACCAATCCGGTGTAGTCATAGCGGATTGGATTCTCGTAGTCACCGCTCACGATGGCGATACCATCTTTGAGCAATTCTCCCTGGCGTGCCAGGATCTTACGCACCATCTCTACCTTACTCGATGTCACAGTGATCACCGATGTTATGTTATAGCGATATGCCGACTGATTGCCTACATAGCGCTCCGCACTCATATCGATCACCACCGGTGCGTTAACGCTGATCTCTTCGTCGCTCAGACCTCCGGCCTTCAAGAATTTCTTGATCGACACGGTGGTGCTATTGATCTTGGCATAGAGCGTAGGCAGATCGTCGCCTATCTCTTTCGACACTATCGGCCATGTCACCAAGTTGGCAGGCACCTCCTTCTCCGCCAAACCTTTGACGGTGACCAACCGATCTTTCTCGACAAAATTGTCGATTCCACTCTTCAGACAAAAGCCCAATATTGCTATACCGACAGCCAAAATAGCCGCCGCAATAATACGTGTAATATTCATATCCGCTACAATTTAAGTTAATAATTTAAATTAAAAACACACAATCCGGCAGCCGATAAAGCCCCGCCAACATAAAAATCTATTCAAACCACAAATATAATCAAATTCCCACAATCTCCAAAAAATTTCAACCTCATATCTGCGTAGCCAAAAATCAGCGCAAATTCGTGGCTCAAAGAGCCTCGATAATACTCCCCGAAAAACGAACCGGACAGGAATGCGGGAGTTTAGGAGTTAATCGCAATTTTTTTTTTGTAAATAATTGACTTTAAATTTGGTAGAGTCAATTTTTATTTGTAAC
>OBLI01001868.1_pt1 | contig 19218 bp, 17 predicted proteins | sample 1519701 | NCBI WGS metagenome assembly OBLI01 (sample SAMEA3663005, study PRJEB22513) | pig gut metagenome | biome: pig gut; feature: pig-associated habitat; material: faeces | place: France | collected 2012
ATAAGTCTTACCGGAACCTGTTGGTCCCAACATAATAATGTTACTCTTCTGTAATTCAACGTCCAGATCTTTCTGAGCCATAACACGCTTATAGTGATTATAAACTGCTACAGACAGAACCTTCTTTGCTTCATCCTGACCAATTACATAATCATCAAGAAAGTCTTTAATTTCTACCGGCTTCAAGAGATTAATGTCAACGCTGTTGCCAACCGGCTCATCTTCATATTCCTCTTCAATAATATCAGCACAGATATCTACGCACTCGTCACAGATATATACACCTGCGGGTCCGGCGATCAGTTTTCTGACCTGATCCTGTGTCTTATTGCAAAAGGAACATCTTACCTTTCCATCAGTGCTTTTTCCAGCCATTCCGCTTCTCCCTTTTTACTATCTAATAAAATTTAGTCTTCCTTTTCCTTACTGTCAGACTTATAAGTAATTACCTGATCGATCAAGCCATATTCCTTGGCTTCCTGTGCAGTCTTCCAGTTATCTCTGTCTGTATCTGCTGCAATCACATCATAAGGCTGATTACAGTTCTCTGCAAGGATCTTATTCAACTTCTCTTTGGTCTGTAAGATATGCTTTGCAGCAATCTCAATCTCTGTTGCCTGACCCTGTGCTCCACCTAAGGGCTGATGAATCATGATCTCTGCATTAGGAAGAGCATATCTCTTCCCCTGTGTACCACCTGCTAACAGGAAAGCGCCCATGCTGGCTGCCATACCGATACAGATTGTGGATACATCACACTTGATATAACGCATGGTATCATAGATAGCCATTCCGGCAGTAACAGAACCACCCGGGCTGTTGATGTAAAGCTGAATATCCTTGCTTGGATCTTCTGCTTCCAAGAATAAAAGCTGTGCGACTGTCAGACTGGCAGTTGTCTCATTCACTTCTTCCCCAAGAAATATAATACGCTCTTTCAATAATCTGGAATAGATATCGTAGGAACGTTCTCCTCTACTCGTTTGTTCAATGACATACGGTACTAAACTCATGTGACTTACCTCCAGTTCTACTTTTTCTACAACCTATCAGTTTTATTTCTTCTCTTTTGCCTGTGCAACTACGAAGTCAACTGCCTTTCTGATCTTGAGGTCAGACTTGATTGCCTTCTGTTCAAATGCACCGATCATATCTTCCATTTCTTCTAACTTCATAGAATATGCATCTGCCATCTTCTGAAGTTCTGCCTTGTATTCTTCTTCTGTTACATCGATCTTCTCAGCTTCTGCAACTGCTTCCAATACAAGTCTTGTCTTGATTCTCTTCTCAGCCTGAGGCTTCATCTGCTCTAAGAACTTCTCACGTGTAAGACCTGTGAACTGGAAGTACTGGTCAATAGAAAGACCCTGCATCTGTAATCTCTGAGCAAAATCATCAGCCATCTGTCTCTGCTGTGTCTGAATCATAGCTTCCGGAATTATCATCTCAGCGCCCTCGATGATAGCGTCGATTACCTTATCTTCCTTCTCGTTCTTAGCGTCGATTTCTTTCTTCTCAGCTAACTGCTTCTTAACATCTTCCTTGTACTCAGCTAATGTATCAAATTCAGATACTTCACTTGCGAATTCATCATCTAATGCAGGAAGTTCCTTCTCCTTGATTTCCTTAACTGTACACTTGAATACAGCTGCCTTGCCAGCAAGATCTGCTGCATGATAATCTTCTGGGAAAGTAACGTTTACTTCTACTTCTTTATTCAGCTCAGCGCCAACTAACTGCTCTTCAAATCCAGGAATGAAAGAACCGGAACCGATTGTAAGAGGATAGTTCTCGCCCTTGCCGCCTTCAAATGCTACACCGTCAACAAAGCCTTCGAAGTCGATTACTGTCATATCGCCATCCTTAACTGCTCTGTCTTCTACTGTGATAGTTCTTGCATTGCTTTCTCTTTCTTCGTTGATCTTAGCATCTACTTCTTCATCTGTTACAGTAAGATCTGCCTTCTCAACCTTGATACCCTTGTATGTTCCAAGCTTAACTTCCGGCTTCAGTGCTACTTCAGCTGTGAAGATGAAAGGCTTGCCTGCTTCTGCCTGAACAACATCAATAGTAGGCTGGGATACGATCTCTTCTTCACACTCATCTACTGCCTTAGCGTAAGCAGAAGGAATCAGGTTATTAGCTGCTCCTTCATAGAATACTTCCTTGCCATACATCTTCTCGATCATCTGGCGGGGAACCTTACCTTTACGGAAACCAGGAACACTGATCTTGCTCTTTTCTTTCTGATAAGCCTTCTCAATTGCCTGCTCAAACTCTTCAGCAGATGCCTCTATTGTAAGCTTAGCCATATTTCCTTCTAACTTTTCAACCTGTAAACTCATTTCTTCTCTTTTCCTCCTAGAAATTATTTTCACCTTGGTGATTCACATAACGCATCTGTAACTATTCAGCCTTACCATAGTTACATGCGAACCTGTCCTGAACTGTTACCTGCATTCTGATCAATCTATCGTGAAATATACGGCGTACTGACATGCGCCCATACTCACAGTCATTCTACAATTATAGCATAGCAATTTTAAAAAGGAAAGTATTTCATAATTTTTTTATATAATATATACTTTTTATTTTCTTAATCACTTTCTTTTCTGCTGTAGATGACCTTACTGGCAACACCGGAAAGCATGCCTACCTTGCCTGAAAGTGCGCTGATTTTCTCCTGTGGCGCATCTATTACGACACTGATAATGTTCATATGCTTCTCCCGGTAGGGCACACCCATTCTTCCTATTATATAGTCACCATATTCATGCAGCAGGGCATTCAGTCCTGCCACAGACTCCTTATTCTCTACGATAATTCCCATAAGCGCAACTCTTGTCTCCATCTTAATCCCCACACCTTTCAACTGTCTGCACATTCTGTCCGATATGTGTCGCAATCAGAAGCGTACGTTCCTTCCGATATTGTTCCATATAACACTGCACACGCTGCATTGTATCCTGATCCAGACCTGTAAAGGGTTCATCCAGCAGTAAGATATCACTTTGTGATGCAAAGGCTCTGGCAATCGCAGCTCTGCGTTTCATGCCTCCGCTCAGTTCCTTACATGGTCTTGTAATATCTCCTTCTTCCAGCAGACACAGCAGATGCTCTCTGGCTCTGTTCCTGTCTCCGGTAATCATCTCTACATTCTTCAAAGCACTGTATTCTTCACACAGCCTGTCTTCCTGAAATACCATCGCCACACTGCCCCCACAGGATATCTCTCCTGCATCCGGCTTCTCCAGTCCGGCAATCATACGAAACAACGTGGTTTTGCCGCTGCCTGATGGTGTCGTAAAATATGTTGTACTTCCTCTATCATATGCTGCGCAAAAGTCATTCAGTATCTGCTGCACCCCATAACTTTTGCAGACATGCTCCAGCCGCAATGCCTTTTGCTGCGGCTTACAGGATAAATCAGACATCCCTGCCCCACGACAGTCAGGCTCCCATTTGCAAAATCTCTCCCATGCCCACAATAACGCCTTCTCTGATAGTACACTCAGGGCAATGGTCACAGCAGTCCATGCCAGCACATCTGCCGTCTCCAGATAGATTTTGGACATATATAACCGCTCTCCTATGGAAAAAGCCGGAGCTCCGATTACTTCAGCCGCTACTCCCGACTTCCAGCCAAGCCCTACAGAGACTTTGATACTGCTGTCAAGAAAAGGCTTCAGAGCCGGACGATATATATAGAAAAATCTGTCCCGTGGACTCCATCTGAATACCTGTGCCATTTCCAGAAGTCTGTGATCTGTGCTGCGAATGCCCTCCAGAGTACTGATATAGATATTGGGCAGCACCACGCAGAAGCTGATTGCAGTGGAAAGCATGTCTGAATGCCACCAGATGAGAAAAAGCACAACAAAAGATGCCACTGGCACTGCCTTGATTAATGCTAATACCGGTGAAAATATCTCTTCTATGATAGAAAAACGGGCACTGGCGCAAGCCAATACAAGCCCAACACCAACGCCCGCAAAGAATCCTGCTGCAATACGCAGCAGAGAATAACTTACTGTTTTCCAGAAGCTTGGCATGACAATATTATCCAACAGTGCTTTCCCGGTCTCCAAAGGTCCTGCCAGAAGAATGGGGTTATTCACCAGCCAGCTTAACACCTGCCATGCAAAGATCCAGCCCAAAATAATATATATTTTTCTACGCATACATTCTCTTATTTCTGTGGAACGTAATAAAAGTCATCCCCAGGCATGGCTCCACCAATTGATTCTGGATTCTGCTCATACAAAACTTCAAGATAACCCGACAAAGCCTGTTTCATATCAGCACCATCTATATAGGTAATGTTGCACTTTGGGATTGCCTTGAGTGCAATAGGCTCCTTGGCAATGATCTCTGATGCTGCTGCAAGCTTTGCACCGTTCTCCACATCTGAATTCATGCTCTGTGCGCTTGCCTGATGTTCTTCCATAAAAGTAGCTACCGCATTCTCATGCTCCTGCAGGAATTCATTTCTGACAACGGTAACACCTGTAACCAGACGACTTCCGTCTTCTCCCTGCAGTTTCTCCCATTCTGCATTCATATCCAGAATAACCGATAAGGCATCATTCTGCGCACATGCAGCTGTTACAAAAGGCTGCGGAAGCAGTCCTATTGCATCCGGGTTCTCTGCCAGAAGAGCAGCTACTTCTGTTGCTTCTGATTTGTATTCCAGTGTGCAGTCACTGTCTGCATCCATGCCATTTCCACTTAATATATAATGAAGCACATAATCAGGTGTTGTTCCCTTACCGGTCAGATAGATTGTCCTGCCTGCCAGATCTTCCACTCCTGTAACGGAAGAATCTCCTGATACCATATATAATACGCCAAGTGTATTGATATCTATAACAGTCACACCGCCATTGGTCTTCTGATACAGGATACTTGCCACATTGGATGGCAGGAGCGCAATATCCAGCTCACCCTTGATCATCATGGGAAGCAGTTCATCCGCTGCTGTCATCATGCTGAATTCATAGTTCTCACCGGCTTCCCCATTGGCTGCTTTATCCTCAAGCGGCAGAAGTCCCAATGTTGTAGCGCCTTTTAGCGCACCCACTTTCACTGTAACCTTCTCTTCTGCCTTGCCGGAACCGCAGCCTGTAAGCAGTGCCCCCATCATTGCAAAAGACAAAGCAGCAGCAGTTACTTTACGCATTACTTTTTTTATCATTTTCTTGTCCTTTCCACGCAGAATGAGCGCCTTGACACCCAGTCTTTGTCCGTCAGATTTTTATATGATTCCCGTCAGTTCCTGTGTCGAACCACAAGCCTTCCCAGTCTCATTTCTATTATATAAATTAGTTAAAATTTTGTCAATGATAACAGTTATGCTTCAAAGTGAACCAGGTCCTTAATAACCTCTCCTGCAATGATAAGTCCAACAACTGAAGGAACAAAGGCATTACTGCCCGGCACCTGTCTTCTCTGTGTACATTTACGCACTGTTCCTGGAGGACATACACAGTGGGATTTACAGCTGATTGCCTCATCCTCTATAGGTGTTAATGGCTTTTCCTCAGAATATACCACCTTTAATTTCTTAACACCTCTCTTCTTGAGCTCCCTGCGCATGACTTTTGCCAGCGGACAGACACTGGTCTTATAGATATCTGCCACTCTGAAGGCTGTTGGATCCATCTTGTTGCCAGCTCCCATGGAGCTGATAATCGGCGTATTGGTCTGCTGCGCCTGCATGACCAGATTGATCTTGCCTGTCACAGTGTCTATGGCATCTACTACATAATCATATTGGGAAAAGTCAAACTGTTCTGCAGTCTCTGGCACATAGAATGTCTGGTAAGTATTGACTGTTGCCTTGGGATTAATGTCCAGTACTCTTGCTTTCGCCACATCTACTTTATACTTGCCTATGGTGCTTCTGGTTGCAATGATCTGACGATTGAGATTGGTCAGACATATTTTATCATCATCTATCAGGTCAAGGGTTCCTACACCGCTTCTTGCCAATGCTTCTACCACATAGCCGCCTACACCTCCAATACCAAATATGGCTACTCTGGAGTTCGCCAGGCGGTCCATGGCTTCCTTCCCCACTAATAACTGTGTTCTTGAAAACTGATCTAACATAATTTCTCTCTATACTTTCTTATTTATTTTGCACAAAAAAGCTTGTATTTTAGCCATTTGTGCAATGATTAACTAAGTTACAAACAATGATAAGCATTCATTAATGGGCGAATACTGTGTCATTTCAGATACAATGCACATCGTATTCCAGTTAGAAAGGTACACGAAATAAAACGTCATCCTTTTTATGAAGGCGAATCTGTGTCCCATTCTTCCCTATGGCTGCTAACCTCTCATGTCTAACAGGATCATCTTTCAAAAGAAGAGTCCTAAATTCCTTCGTCCAGCCTACCCATAGCGGGGTGCCGCTTCTGCTCCTTATCAGGGTCTTGCCCTATAAAAAATGTCTTAGCGGCTTCGCTCTGCTTTTTCATTGCCAGAGAGCACTCCTGTAATCCAGCGCCAATTGAATCCTTGGCGGACGTTATCTGTTACAGTATGTGCTTTTATTTATTAGGCTGCTTCCGGTCTGATAATGTCTTTTCGGAACTTCTCCTCATCAAAGTCACAGCCTGTTTGTAATACTACGTAGAATACTCTGATTGCTTTACATGCAACTGCTATCTTGGCCTGCATTCCACCAAGTGGATTCTTGGTTCGGTTCCTGTAATAAAGGAATACATCCTGAAATGCCGGATTCCAGGTCATCAGTGCTTTTGCTGATTCGTACATTGTTCTTCGTAGTTTTCGTCTGCCCCTCTTACTGATTCTTGGCTGACCTTTCTTTTTACCAGAGCTCTTCTTGACTATCTCTAGTCCAGCAAGCTTCTGTATCTGTTTAGGATCGGTAAAACGTCCGATATCACCAACCTCTGCTATAAAGCCAATCACAGTACTCATCCCTACTCCTTTAATGGCGAGCAGTTTCTCCACATTTGGTACTTCTTTTACTTTTTCTTCCAGATATTCATCTAATCTTTTTAGCTGTTCTGCTTTTAGGATGTAGTCATTTACAAGAACCCATATCTCGAGTCTTGCAGCTTCACCGGCTTCCAATCCCACACTATTCTGTGCAGCTTCTACCAGGGTCTGAGCCCTCTTTATTCCTGCCGCACGCACCTTTGCATCACGCCATATCTGATTGATTCCACCTGCACCGATTTTAAGGATATCTTGTGGAAGTGGAGCTTCTCTAAGAAGCATCAGTCCACTGGTTGAATCCCAATCGGCATAACACTCAAAATACTCTGGAAAGAACTTCTGAAGCCATCCCTGTATCTGATTTGACAGACGTACATGCTGCTTCATGATCTGATCTCTGCAAACAGAGGCTTCTCTGATTTCTGCATATACACCGCTTGGAAGATAAGAAGTTGAAAATCTTCCATCTTTCACAAGCAACGCTATTGTCTTTGGATCCTTTAAGTCACTCTTTTCAGGGCTGTTATCATCCAGTTCCATACTTCTGTTTACTGTAAACGGATTAACAGTTACAAGCTGAACATCATGGTCTTGCAAGAACTTCTGAAAAGTAAGCCAGTAGCAGCCGGTAGGCTCACAGCCAACAATCACCTTTTTCATTTCGGTTTTATTCATGATTTCCTCTGTCCATCGAAGAAAAGTAAGGAAACCCATTCCGGTATTGCTAAACTTAAATACTCTTCTGGAAAGCTCAAAACCTCTCCAGTCAAATGCTCTGCAGAAGTGAGTCTGTGATCCAACATCCACTCCAACAATTAAAGTGTCACTTGTTACTTGCTTTAGTCTGTCATTCTGTGTTAAATTCATTTTGAACCTCCGGTGTTTTGATTGTTTTGTTTACATCCGCCAAGATGCAACTCAATCATACCTTGAGGTTCTTCTTTATTCAATTGACATTATTTCTGAATTACAGGAATGCTCCTTACTTGCTATGGATATCTTTTGATTCAGTCTGTAGTATAACACGAATAGGTTTAGTAGGAAATAGGTATTTTATCTCAGCCAGATATTCCCTTAACATATTGTTTGGTAAATATAAAGCCTTTGATTTCGCTGCAATTCCACATACCTGTGTGAGTCCCTGTTGCTTTGCAATCTGAAGGGCACGAAACATATGGAAATTGTTCGTCACAATTCCAACTGTGGCACCTTCCCTGATATACTGCATACTGTTAGAAATATTCTGCGCCGTCGTTGTTGATTCTGTCTCCATGAGAATCCGCACTTTAGGAACTCCCTTTTTCTCCAGATATTCTGCCATTCCCTGTGCTTCCGTGCATGGCTCATTATAGCCCTGTCCACCGGAAACAATGCATATCGTGTCAGGATTATCATTCAGATACTTTATCGCTTCATCCAGTCTGTACTGTAATACAACGCTTGGTCCATTCTGTCGCATCTGTGCACCAAGGACAACGATATAATCAAGTCCGTCTTCACCCTTGTCATGCATATGGCTGACTACACAGCCTTCTATGATCACAAATGAAAGCAGGAAAATACCACACAATACGGCAGCTGCAATACGGATTCCAAACGGTATCCTGCTCCATAACTGCCAATATATGATTACACCAAGTCCAGCCAATACCGCTGCTATCACAAACCATATTATATAAAATCCTGTTCCCGAACCTGCTGCCTTTATAATAATTCCATAAGCAATACACAATATTACTATAATCAGACACAGTCCGAACAATATACCTTTTCTCATATTATCCCATGCCCTTCTGTCATCTATATGTTATTGTACTATCAAAAAATATGAATTACAACTTATTCTACTTGCTGTTCCATAGCCTTTTTACAAAATAAAGTACGAGTTTTTACATTTGGATTGCTTTCTGTTTTTTTAATGTTTATAATGCACCTACAGTGCACTGGAACGATATTATTAATGCAACATCATAGAAAAAGAGGTATAATAACTACGTGGGAAAAAAAGATACAGTAACAAAGGAATATATAAGCCGCTCTCCCATTTTTGCTGACGTATTTAATCAGTTCATCTATCATGGCGAACAAATCATTCAACCAGAACAGCTTCGGGAATTGGACACAACACAAATAGCCCTTCCCTACGGTTCTGGACATTCTATTGTGCCTGTTCAAAAATACAGGGATATTATGAAATTATTAGCAGCCAAAAGCGATGGTCAAACAGCTTATTGTATTCTGGCTGTTGAAAACGAATCCAAAATTAACTATGCAATGCCAGTCAAGAATGGATTATATGATTTTCTCCAGCTTACCCAGCAAGTATCGCAATCTGCGAATGCATTAAAATCAAAGGATTTAAAAAAATCATCCGATGAATTTTTAAGTGGATTTCGCAAAGGAGACCGCATTTTACCTGTGATTACTCTCGTTCTATATTTTGACTCCAAAGAATGGGATGCCCCTGTCAGTCTTCGTGAAATGTATTCTGAATGTGATGATAAAATACTTGCTCTGGCACCAGATTATCATATTAATTTAATTGCACCATATCATCTAACAGATTGTGAAATCAATCAGTTTCAAACAAATCTGCGTGAAATACTAAAATATATCAAATACTCTAATGATAAAAATAAACTAAATGAAATACTTTATATGGATAATAGATTTCGAAGTGTGGAAAAATCCGCTGTAGATATCATCAGAATCATAACTGGCTCTAAATTTAGCTACCCCGATGGGAAGGAGGAAATTGACATGTGTCTGGCTATTGAACAAATGAGAGAAGAAAGTGAATTAATTGGTGAGCAAAGAGGCATCCACCAAGGGCAAAAAACAGGCGAATTAATTGGTGCTATCAGAATGTGTCAAAAAATGGGATTATCCAAAGATTTTACCAAACAGCAAATTGAAGAAGTTTTCTCAAAAAGCGATTCTGAAGCATTGGAATTAATTGAACAATATTGGAAAGATTAATACAAAAGGTATGGAGTTTGACAAGCTCCATACCTTTTACTAATTCAAATATTGCCTACATTTCCTCATTATTTAAGACATGCCAGCATCACGCTGTCTATACCTAGCAGTACCAGATACAGGCTGATGATCCAGTCTACTGACATGAGTGTGAACCATGGATTGCAGATCATCAGGCAGCCAAGAATGATACCGATAATATTTACAATCAGTGTAAAATAATAGCTGAAGCTTCCTGCCAGCAACCGCAGCAGCCTCAGATGAGAAAGTCTGGAGATGCAATGTGCTATGAACCATATCGGTATCAGTAAGATAAGAATCCATGTACCTGCATCAGGATAGCACAGAAGCATAACACCTGCCATAACACTGAGTATACCAGATACCAGCGATATCGTTGGACCAAAGCCTGTATGTCTCTCAATTCTTACATACAGCACAATATCCACAATTCCTGTTATCATGGCTATAAATCCATAGAGAATCACCACTCCAGTCAGTGCACTGCCCGGTCTGATAAAGCTGAATATGCCAAGCAGAATAAGCAAGACTCCTTCCAGCAGCTCCATCCAGTTAAATTCAGAACGTCTCCTCATTACTGTGCGCCTCCTTCTTTCTCCAGGATTGCCATGAATTCTTCGCCTGTAATTGTTTCCTTTTCAATTAAATACTGCGCCAGTTCATCCAGCTTAGTACGGTTCTCCTGCAGAATCTTCTTTGCCTTTTCATGCTGTGTCCTGATGACCTCAACCACCTGACGGTCAATCTCTTTTTGTGTATCTGCGGAGCATGCAAGGGATGTATCTCCACCCAGATACTGATTCGTTACCGTCTCCATTGCAGTCATATCAAAGGAATCACTCATACCATATCTGGTGATCATGGCTCTTGCCAGCTTCGTTGCCTGTTCAATATCGTTGGAAGCACCTGTTGTAATCTCTCCAAAGACAACTTCCTCTGCTGCTCTGCCACCGGTAAAGGTAGCAATCTTATTCTCAATCTCCTGCTTCGTCATCAGGTATTTATCTCCCTGCTCTACCTGCATGGTGTAGCCTAAAGCTCCTGATGTTCTTGGAATAATCGTAATCTTCTGTACAGGAGCAGAATGGCTCTGCATGGCAGCCACCAGTGCATGTCCGATTTCATGATAGGATACCACCTTTCTCTCCTGTTCGGAAAGAACGGCATTCTTCTTCTGATAACCGGCTATGACTGTTTCAATACTTTCTTCCAGATCAGCCTCTGTAACGATTGTACGGTTGTCACGAACTGCCCTCAGTGCTGCTTCATTTACAATATTGGCAAGCTCTGCACCGGATGCACCGGATGCCATACGTGCAATCGTATGGAAATCCACATCATCAGATACCTTAATCTTTCTTGCATGCACTTTAAGGATAGCTTCACGCCCCTGTAAGTCAGGAAGTTCAACCGGTACACGGCGGTCAAATCGTCCGGGTCTGGTCAGGGCAGGGTCCAGTGACTCCGGTCGGTTCGTTGCAGCCAGAATCATAACACCATTATTGCCTTCAAATCCGTCCATCTCTGTCAGCAGCTGGTTCAGGGTCTGCTCTCTTTCATCATTGCCGCCAATCTGTCCATCTCTCTTCTTACCGATTGCATCAATTTCATCAATAAAGACAATACAGGGTGCCTTTTCCTTTGCCTGTTTGAACAGGTCACGTACCTTGGAAGCGCCCATTCCAACGAACATCTCTACGAATTCAGAACCGGATATGGAGAAGAAAGGTACATTGGCTTCACCGGCTACTGCCTTAGCCAGCATTGTTTTACCGGTTCCGGGAGGACCTACAAGCAGTATGCCTTTTGGCATAGATGCACCTACCTCTGTGTACTTGTCCGGATTATGCAGATAATCTACGATTTCTTTTAAGTTTTCCTTTGCTTCGTCCTCACCGGCTACATCATTGAAATGAATACCCTGTGTAGACTGCACATACACCTTGGCATTGCTCTTGCCCATGCCAAAGCTCATAGCATCTTTGCCGCCTGCCTGCTCAATCAGCTTGCGGCTCATATACTGCCCAAGCCCAATAAAGATCAACAGTGGCAGAATCACGGTCAGGAAAATATTCAACAGTGGTGAACCCGCCTGTTCTACTTCCTTGGTAAACTTGGCGCCGCAGTCATAGAGTCTCTGTGTCAGTGTCGGGTCGTTCATGGCTCCTGTCTCATAGATCTGCTGATTATCCTTGTCTGTAAACACAATCTGGGAATCGTCAATCTGGACTTCTCCAATATTCTTGTCCTCAATCATGCTCATAAACGTACCATAATCAACTTCCTTGATCTGTCCTTTCATCAGCAATGGTGAAACTATCATATTAAAAAGGAAAATGACAAGAATTGCGACTCCATAGTAATAAATCAATGGTTTCTTAGGTGATTTGACCTCTTTCATAACGTGCTCCCTTCTTCCTTTATTTGGGTTTGTTATATTCTGATTATACACCTAAATTCCTGTCATTTTCCCTCGATTGGAAAATATTATAAAGTTTTAATGGTCGTGTTATCTTTTCTTTATTTCTGTCGAAAAGATGTCGGAGTCAGAATCCTCTCAGTTATCACCATCCTCATGCATACCGATTTTGTAGATTTTCTTATCTTCTGCATCCAGCTTCGGTGTGGAACGCTCTTTCAAGGTCTGATAAGGCTTCAATGTCACGATGCTCTTGTATGCAGGCCTGATAATCTTATCCACATTAATCAGCTCTTCCATTCTATGTGCACTCCAGCCTACGATTCTGGCAATTGCAAAGATAGGTGTATACAGTTCAAGCGGAATACCCAGCAGACTGTATACGAAGCCGCTGTAAAAGTCAACGTTTGCACTAACACCCTTATAGATTCTGCACTTCTCAGCAATTACTTCCGGTGCCAAACGCTCAATCATGGAATACAGTTCAAAGTCTTTATGATGCTTCTTTTCATCAGCCAGCTTCTCTACAAAGCTCTTGAATACTTTGGCTCTTGGGTCTGAAATAGAATATACTGCATGCCCCATACCATAGATCAATCCGCTCTTATCAAAAGCTTCTTTATTCAGCAGACGGTACAGATATGCACGTACTGCATCTTCATCTGTGGTGTCCTCCACATTTCTGCGCAAGTCTTCCATCATCTGTACTACCTTGATATTAGCGCCACCGTGTTTTGGTCCTTTCAGGGAAGACAATGCAGCTGCAATAACAGAATAAGTATCAGAGCCTGAACTTGTAACGACTCTGGTTGTAAAGGTAGAGTTATTACCGCCGCCATGTTCCATATGTAATACAAGTGCTGCATCCAGTACCTTTGCCTCTGTCGGCGTATAGGATTTATCCGGTCTTAACATTCTGAGTAAGTTCTCTGCTGTGGAAAGTGTCGGGTCTGGTCTGTGAATATATAAGCTGTCATCACATTCATAATGGTTATAGGCATGATAGCCATATACAGATAACATGGGAAATACACTGATAAGCATCAGGCTCTGTCTCAGTACATTGTCTAATGACAGATCAGATACATTATCATCATAAGATGCAAGAGTCAGTACACTCTTGGTCAAAGAATTCATAATATCGTGGCTGGGCGCCTTCATGATAACATCTCTTACGAAGTTCGTAGGTAATGTCATGCTGTAGGCAAGTGTCTTCTTAAAATCCATCAACTGATCAGCTGTCGGCAGATCACCAAAGAGCAAAAGATATGCACATTCATCAAAGCCAAATCTGCAGTCTGCCTGAAAGCCTCTTACAAGGTCAAAGATATTATAGCCTCTGTAATATAACTCACCATCACAGGGAACGCTCTTACCATCTATCTCTTCTGACGATTTGATCATGGAAATATTAGTCAATCCGGACAATACGCCCTTACCATTCTTATCACGCAATCCTCTCTTTACACCATATTCGCTGAACAGCTCCGGATTAATTGCATTATTATCTACACAGATCTGTGAATATTTATGCGTAAAGTTTCTGATAGCTTCTTCACTCTTTCTTCCCAATCTATATCATCCTTTCTTTGTAAAAACATGTGATTATACCGTACAGAACGTACAGTAACTGCGATAGCGCACAATGTGCACCAATAGATTATATGATGCCAGGGTCAAAAGGTCTAATCCCACATGAGCTTGCTCATAAGTGGGTGAAAGACCTTAGGACCCGCCCCGATATGAGCATAAAAGTGGGATGATAATCCCGCGATATGCGAATATTGGGTAGGATTGTGGGAGTGCATAGCACGAAGCAATCCGTAGGCATCAAAGTCGGGGGCTTTTGACCCCGACATCATTATATCTATTATACAGTAACTAAAGTTACATAACAAGATTATAAATATAAAAAAATCGTTAACATTTTTATAGATTCAAAATTCACGTTACAAATTTTTTCAAAAAAAATAAAAAAAGTGCTTGCATTTTCGTTTGACCTGTAGTAATATAAACAAGTCGGCACGATACGGACGACAAAAACAACAAATGGCTTGTTGGTCAAGCGGTTAAGACGCCGCCCTCTCACGGCGGAATCAGGGGTTCGATTCCCCTACAAGCTGTTGACTATTTGAATTGAATAGCCCAACCCATGAAATTCCTTGAAGCTGATTCGGTTTCAAGGTTTTTTAGATTTCCACCCTAAAACAAATCTCCTGACTCTCCTCGCCATCGGTCAATTCTACTGTAATCTCTCCGCCAAACTGCTGTGCAATCATATTTGCCTGATACAGTCCAAGTCCTCTGCATTCTCTGTTATCCTTGGTCGTATACCCTTTCTGAAAGAATCTTGAGATATCCCCCATCGTCAGGCCCTGCACCTGATTACGAATCATGAAGATCAGCTTATCTTCCCTGGAATCCAGCACCATTTCTACCAGAGGAAGCTGTGGTGTTGCCGCTTCAAAGGCATTGTCCACCAATGTTCCCAGTATTTCCACCAGGTTGTGTTCTGACACAGATGTAATAATCTGTTGGCTGAGTACCTGTATCTCCACTTTTGCATACGTTGGCGCACCAAGTATCTTACTATACAGGAAACCGGCAAGAATCTTATCAGAGATACGAAGAAGCGCCGGCGTACTAACGCCTTTTGCCTCATATATTTCTTTACAATACGCAGACTGCGCCGCTACCAGTTCATCATAATTATCTATTGTCACATGCATATTAAGAACAGCATTCATATGATTATCAAATTCATGCTGTCTGGCTCTGATATCCTTAGTCAGCTCTTCCAATGGATGAATATAGAGTTTGTATATTTTCAGTTCTTCTTCCTGCCTCTTTAATATGGAATAATTAGCCAGCCAGTCCCACCAGCCAAAGAATATAACAGCAAGCAGAATCCCAAAAAGTATAATCACCTTAATATCCAGCGTATGACTCAGATACAGGTCTACAATCAGGTAAACTGCTATGATCAGTGCCATAACGCAAAAGACCCTATAGAATAATTTCCTGCCAAGTTCAGCAAATTCAGACATGAAGCAGCCCCCTTATCTCTGTTTTATATGTCACGCCTATTTCCACTTCCTGCAAATTCTTCATACGGATGATACGGTTCACAATATCGACATAATCAATAAAGCTCCGGTTCACTACATACATACGGTGGCACTGCACGAACTGCCCCTCCGGCAGCTTCTCCATAATCTGCTTAATAGACAGATATGGCACTTTCATTGTCTCTTTCTTCAATACCAGGCAGACCCCTCTTGGAATCGCATACAGATACATAATATCTTTGCAGTAAATTTTGTAATTGATACCATCTTTTTTCACCAGAACGAAAGGTTCTTTGCTCTCTCCCGTCTGGAAAAGCACCTTCCGTATCAGCTTCTCAATCTCTTCTCTCTGATATGGCTTCAGAATGTACTGATAACAATGCAGCTCCCTGTAAGCAGCCAGTTCCAGACTGGCAAGGGAAGTTATCATAATAACCGGCGTGAAGACATATCTGCTGTCATTTCTCACTTCTCTGGCAAACTCTATCCCGGATGCATCCTGTGGCCTTTGTTCATCCAGATTAATATCCAAAAGAAAAGCCTGGAAAAGATTGGCTTCATCCTGTAATGCCGCCCTTGCCTCTTCCAGACTCTTTACAGGGATTACAGCAATGTCTTTTGATACTGATTCCACTATGGCTTTCAAAGCCTTAAGACTGTCTATGCCGTCTTCCAATATCATTATTTTCGTCATTGCTGTCATCCCCCCTGTATTCAATTATTATAACTATCCGGAATAGTTTCTACTTTAACACCTCTCCAAGAGATTTGGCAAGTCCTGCTACGCCCTGGATCTCAGATGGAATGATAATCTTGGTTGCCTGGCCGTTAGCCGCCTTTTCAAATGCTTCCAGACTCTTGATTGTAAGAACAGCCTGGTCTGCACCGGCTTCTTTTAGGTATCTGATACCTTCTGCATTTGCCTGCTGAACGATACGTACTGCTTCTGCCTGACCTTCTGCTTCCTTAATACGCTTCTCCTTCTCAGCTTCTGCACGAAGGATAGCTGCCTGCTTCTCAGCCTCAGCTTCCAGAATTGCAGATTCTTTCTTACCTTCTGCAACCAGAATACTGGACTTCTTCTCGCCTTCTGCGATTGTAACAGCTTCACGTCTCTCACGTTCTGCCTTCATCTGCTTCTCCATTGCGTTTCTGATTGCTTCAGGAGGAATGATATTCTTTAACTCAACACGATTAACCTTGATACCCCATGGGTCAGTAGCTACATCCAATGCGGAACGCATGCTTGTATTAATGACCTCTCTGGATGTCAGAGTCTGGTCAAGTTCCATATCACCGATAATGTTACGAAGTGTAGTAGCTGTCAGCTTCTCGATTGCTACAATAGGATTATCTACGCCGTATGCATACATCTTGGGGTCTGTAATCTGGAAAAAGACAACAGTATCAATCTGCATGGTAACGTTATCCTTTGTGATAACTGGCTGTGGTGGGAAGTCAACTACCTGTTCCTTTAAGTTCACTCTCTTGGCTACTCTGTCAAGAAAAGGTATCTTGAAATGAAGACCTACACCCCAGGTTGTGGAATATCCGCCTAATCTTTCAATAACATATGCACTCGCCTGTGGCACAATACGTACATTGCTTGCTAAAATAATAATAACTATTAATAATAAAATCAAGAAAATCATTGTACTTTCTCCTCCTCATATTTTTCTACAATTAATTTTACTCCCGATATGCTGACGACCTTAGCCAGACTTCCTGCCGGAATCAGAATATCGTCCTGTGTGGATCTGACTGTCCATTCCTGACCATTTACCACAGCAGCCCCTGTTGCACTGATGTTGTCAACGTCCTGGGTAATGCGGACAATCTTACCGATGATTCCTTCATAGTTTGTTTTGAAATGCGTTGTATTTATGTACTTCATTGCAAAAGGTCTCGTAAATATCAGCATTCCCAGCGAAACTACTAGGAATACCGCCACCTGAAGGATAAATCCACCACCAAGTACCGCTACCAGTATCGCCACCAGTGCTCCTATGGCAAACCATATGGTTGTCAGTCCTACAGTCACAATCTCTATCCCAATCAGGACAATCATGATTGCAAGCCACAGCATCGTATAATCCGTCATTGTGCTCCCTCCTTTCTTCTGTTGGCTACATCTTAACGCACTTTAGGGTTTACTACAACGGATTTTGCGTGAATGCAGTGATTTTTGTCATGAACTGAACCCATATTGATCATTTTGTCTTTTTATTCCCCTGTGTTATATACAGAATCAGCTTATGCATCTTGGAATCCATATTGTCAATGACCGTTGCATTCTTCTCTTCTGCATCTGCTGTCTGATTTGCGTGGGCAGATACTTCCTCAGAAATTGCAGAAATAGTCTGTATGGAGTCCACAATCTGATCATTTGCATTCTTCAATTCCTTAATGCCCTGTACCAGACTATCCACATTTGTCTGGATAATATGCGTATTATCTTCAATACTTCCAAAGCTTGCCGATGCGTTGGATGCAGACGCCTTTTCCTGATTGATTCCATTAAGCATCTGGTGGATTACATCTACTACGCTCTGGATTGATGCTGACACATTGCTGATCAGTTCCGTAATGCTTATTGTTGCATTCTTGGTCTGTCCTGCCATAGCAGTTACCTGAGATGCTACTACAGCGAAGCCCCTGCCTGCTTCGCCGGCTCTTGCAGCTTCTATACTCGCATTCAGCGCCAGCATACTTGTCTGGTTGGCAATACTGCTGATCATATCAACAATTTCATGCATCTTCTCCACATAACCACTTAATTCTTTCAATTTGCCAGCTACATCTGCACCATTTGTAACAGACTGTTCAACCTGTGAAACAAGTATCTCTATGTCTTCTCTTCCCTGACCAAGCACTTCTACCGTATGCTTCATACTGTCAGCAATGCTTCCTGTCGCCTGGGTAACAACAGCCACTTTGTTCTGGATTTCTTCTGTCTGCTGTGTCTGTTTCTGTACGGCATCCGCAGTCTCTGTCGCACCTGCCGAAAGCTGTGCCATGGAATCCTTCGTGGATTTGGTCGCTTCATTGAGATGCTCCAGATCACCATAAATGTCTTTGATTCCATCATGCATAGCAGCAGAGAGATTCTCTACTTTCTTTAGAAGTTCCTCTGCATCATTTTTTGCCTTGACCGCATCATCAATGACCTGTTTACTGTTCGCATGTGATATTTTTGCTGAATATATGGAAAAGGCAGCAACAAGGATCATGATGATCACCTGTAGAATAGCATCATCTGCACCCTCATATCCGGACAAACCGTTCCTGCTTCCTGCAACAGCAGTAATAATACTCAGAATTACTGTTCCGGTATTGATCTCGATACTGTACTTACTATCATTAAATATAGTTACCATAACAATCATCGGAATGACAAAGGCAAACACCAGATTATTGTTGCATGTAAACAATGTATAAGAATAATACAGTGCAAAGCCAACCGCTACCAGATGCTTGATCATTGCAGTCTCATGGTTTCTTTTCCAGAATATAAATTCCGCAATAACCGGTCCTGCCCCCAATAATATATCAAATATAAATAATACAATATTCCTTTGCTTTGACATTACCTGCAAGAGACAAAATATCAACATTACAGCAACTTCTATGACATGCGCCGTCATAGCTGCCTTATTATTTCTTTCCAATTCTGAGATTCTCACTTGTTTATCCTTCCTTTCTTTTTAATATACTCTCGGAATCTTCTTAAAACGAAGCATTCCGGCTACATTTAGAAGA
>OBLI01001869.1_pt1 | contig 19217 bp, 26 predicted proteins | sample 1519701 | NCBI WGS metagenome assembly OBLI01 (sample SAMEA3663005, study PRJEB22513) | pig gut metagenome | biome: pig gut; feature: pig-associated habitat; material: faeces | place: France | collected 2012
AGAGGAGCAAAGATTAAAAAGAATGATAGGGAGAGTTGTAACTCACTTTAAAGGGAAAGATTACTTGGTTTTAGATGTTGCAAAGCACACAGAAACAGGTGAAGAATTAGTAATTTATAAAGCATTATATGGGACTAATGATGTGTATGCAAGACCTATAAAGATGTTTTTGAGTGAGGTAGACCACGAAAAATATCCTAATGCAACACAAAAATATAGGTTGGAACTTAATGAGGACTTGCACATTGTCGGCAGCTTTAAATAATCCTAGTCTTATAATTTTAGGTGTGAAGAAAATGATGAATGTCCTTTTTGGGAGGATGAAGATGATAAACAATGTCCATTAGAGGATATTAATTTATAATTAATTATAAAAGGAGGATATTATGAAGATAGTTGGAGTTTTTAATCCATGTTCTACAGATTATGAAGTCTTTCTAAGTTCAGTAATTGAAGATATAAATAAGTTGCAGGAAGATGGACAAGAGGTGGAGGTGCAATACAGCACCACACCATTGGGCGGAGATAATATATTATATTCTGCTTTGATAATAGGAAGAAAGAACCAAAGTATTTATTAAATACAATATCGTTTCCGCACACAGTATTTACAGGGGTATAAGGATGAAATTTAAAGTCGATAAAGAAATCCTTAGAGATAGTATTTTGTTTGCTGGTATTACTATTGCAATAACAGTTTTGTGGCAATTATTAGAACTTTTTGTTTATGGAGAGATAAGACCAAGTGAAGTTGATACAATAATAGCTTTGCTTTTGGGAATGTCCGTATACACAAATCTTAAAATATTTAGGAGTTGATAATAGTGTCAAGAAAAATAATATTTCAATCTTTAAATTGGAAAATAAAAGATGTAAATAACCATTTAGAAGAAATAAAAGAAGTAGGATTTAACACAATACAATTATCGCCATTACAAGGAATAAAAGAAAATAATTATGATTTTTGGGTTTATTATCAACCAATTAATTATAAAATAGGTAATAATTTAGGAAATAAAAATGATTTAATAGAGTTATGTAAAAAAGCTAATAATTTAGGTATAAAGATAATAGTAGATGTAGTATTTCATCATGTAGCAAATTATAGAAACAATGATATTAATTCATTAGTAGATAAAGAAATATTAAGCATAAAAGATTTATGGTATCAAACATCATTTTATAATATTCAAAATTATAATAATGATTATGAATGTACTCATTACTCTTTGGGTGGTTTGCCTGCTTTAAATTTAAGTAGTAAAGAATTGAGAAAACTTCAATTTAATTATTTAAAAGAATTAGTTGAATGTGGTGTAAGTGGTTTTAGATTTGACGCTATGAAACATTTGGCTTCAGAAAATAATTATTTTCAAGAAATGAAAGACTTTATTGGTCAAAATATTATTGATAATAGTTATGGTGAATGTATAGATTGTTCACAAGCTACATTAAATTATTATAGTCAATATATGAAGTGTGGTACAAATATAACTATTTCAAAGGATAATGAAAATTTAGTTATTTGGGTATTTAGTCACGATGATGAACTAACTTTTAATAAATATATACCCGATAATATTATAAATAGTGAATTTGAATTTTTATATAATAATTATAAAGCAGATATATTATATTATGCTAGAAAGTTTAATAACTCATGGAAAAATTTAAATTTAAAGAAAGGCAAAGAGAAAGAAACAACTTTAAATGAAGGAGTAAAGTATGAAAATTAATTTAGAAGAAATGTCCTACCAAGACTTTAAGAAATGGTGTAATGATAGAGCCTGTGATGGTAGGTGGGATATGTTAGAAGCTATGGCTTGTTTGCACCTAATACGAGAAATTGATAGTATAAAAGTTAAGGGTCTTTTCAAAAGAAAAGCTACAATGAGAGCCAGAGAAGAAGCATGGAAAAAGTATAACTTTAAGTCAATAAAATAATTAACTAGAAGGAATTAATAGATTAACTCTTTTTTAAACTGCTTGACTTTTAAAAAAAAATATGATATAATATATATATAGTAAGAACAAAAGATAACTACAAAGAAAGGAAAGGTGAATGATGGTGATTACTGTCGGAGCTATGATTGGGGCTGGAAAATCTAGTCTTGCTAAATTAATTGGAGAACATTTTGGAACAGAGGTATTTTATGAAAGTGTGGAAGATAATCCAATATTACCTTTATTTTATACAGCTTCAGAAGAAGAAATTCAAGCTAAAAGATATCCATTTTTATTACAACTATACTTCCTAGATACAAGATTCAAAAGCATTAAAGAGGCTTTAGTGCATAAAAATAATGTTCTTGATAGAAGTATTTATGAAGATTGGTATTTCTGTAAGGTAAACAGAGATTTAGGGAGAATTTCAGATTTAGAATTTGAACTATATGAAAGACTACTAAATAACATGGTGGAAGAACTTGCTGAACTTCCAAAGAAAGCTCCTGATTTAATGGTTTATTTATCAGGAAGTTTTGAAACAATTATTGACAGAATTAATAAAAGGGGAAGGGGTTATGAATTAGCACCTGAACTTGTTGATTATTACAGAACACTTTGGGAAGGATATGATGATTGGGTATTTAATCATTACAAAGCCTCAGAAGTTCTTGTGATTGACATTGATAAATATGATTATGTTAATAATGAAGAAGATGCTAAAGAAGTTCTTCAGATGATAGAAAATAAATTAAAAGAAATTAGGGGGAACTAATCATGATAAAGAAAATATACTTAGCTTCACCATTCTTTGATGAGGCAGAACTTGAAAGAGTTGACAAGGTAAAAGAAATATTGGATTCAAAGGGGCTTGAGGTATTCAGTCCAAAAGAGCATCAAAATGAGCATCTTGAATTTGGTTCAATAGAATGGAGAAAGGCGACATTTGAGAATGATGTTAAACACATTGATTGGTGTGATGTTGTTGTCGCAATAATATGTAAGGGAAACTATGATGATTCAGGAACAGCTTGGGAATTAGGTTATGCTTATGCTACAAATAAGCCTGTTGTATTAGTGAATATTACAGGGGAAACAATTAATTTAATGATTGCTGATTCTATTCATGCTTTAATAACAAGTTATGATGAATTAAAAGAATATGATTTTGAAAAAATGGAAAAGAAACCATATTTAAACTATGTTTGGTAATTTAGGAGGAATAATAATATGAGTAAAAAAATAATTTCATTAAGTGTTTTAGCTTCATTAGTTATTGGAGGATTTGCTGGATATATGGCAAAGCCTGATGTAGAATTAAAATTTTTAGAAGGAAATGCTGGGGCAATTCAATGGCTTGTTAACTCAGGAGAATCAGAAGCCCTTCAATATCAAGCCTATAATATGGCAACTGAAAGTTTAAAAATGAAAGCAAACAAGGAAACAGAAAAACCAAAGGCTGTTGTTCTTGATATTGATGAAACTGTATTAAATAACTTTGGTAGCGTCATAGGAGATTATTTAACAGGTGAAGGCTATTCAAAAGAAAGGTTTACCGCATGGAGTTCAGAAGAAAGAGCAATACCAGTTGCTGGAGCAGATGAATTTTTAAAGACAGCAAAAGAACTTGGTGTGGAAGTATTCTATATTTCAAACAGATACTCTGAAGATTTAGAATATACAATCAATAACATGAATAAGTTAGGACTTCCAAATGCTGATGCTGAACATATTTTAGTAAAAACAGACTCTTCAAATAAGGCTGAAAGAATAGCAAAAGTTGAAGAAAACTATGAAATTGTAATGTTTGTGGGCGACAACTTAAATGATTTCCCAGAAGGGTTTGAAAAGAAAACAAATTCTGAAAGAAAAGATATGGTTTCTACTGTTGAAGATAAATTCGGAACTGATTATATAATTATTCCAAATCCAGCATATGGTGATTGGGAAGGGGCAACATTCAATTACGACTATTCAAAGACAGACGCTCAAAAGATTGAAGATAGAAATAATGCTTTAAATGAAACATTAAATAAATAATAATATGAGGGGTTGGTTGATTCCAACCTCAACATTTGAAAGATAGTATTTAAAACGGGAGGAAAATATATATATGGAAAAAATATTTGCTGTAATTGGAATGGTTCTGTGCATTGGATTAACATTTGCACTTTCAAAGAATAAGAAGGAAATTAATTGGAAAAGTGTCGGGTGTGCCTTTTTAGGTCAAGTCATATTGGCTTTCTTAATGATAAAAACACCTTTATGGAAAGTAGTAGAGTTATTGTCTAATGGTGTTACATGGGTATTAAATCAAGCAACTGAAGGAATTAACTTTGTATTTGGTGGAATAATTCCAGCAGGTGGTTTTGTGTTCTTTATAAATAGCTTATTACCAATAGTTTTCATTAGTTCTTTAATAGGGTTATTATTCCACTTTGGGATATTACAGAAGTTTATTGCTTTAGTAGGAAATACAGTAGCAAGGGTTTTAAAAGTTGATACAACAATTGCGGTAAATGGTGTAGGTAATATGTTCCTTGGTCAATCTGAATCTCTATTCTTAACAAAACAATTACTTCCAAAGGCTTCAGATTCAGTTATATTTGCGACTTTAGTTGGTGGAATGACTTCAATTAGTGCTGCAGTTGTAGGATTATATACTTCATATGGAGCATCAATGGAATGGATTCTTGTATCAATGCCTTTAACTGTATTCAGTACTTTTGCGTTAACTCAAATACTAATGCCAACAAAATATGATGCTGAAGCAGTTGTTGAGGTTGAAACAACTGATAAAGGTGTAAATGCTATTGAAACAATGATGAATTACGCAACTGCTGGTTTCAAAGGTGTTATAGGAATAACAGTTGCCTTAATAGTATTCTTATCTGTTGTTGCTATGATAAATAACTTTATAGGTGTATTCTTCCCAAGTATTACTTTAGAAAGTATTTTAGGGGTAGTATTCACACCATTAGCTTTCTTAATGGGTGTACCAGCCGAGGAAGTTGGAATGGTATCTCAAATATTAGCAACAAAGATTGTTACAAATGAAGCTGTTGCTTTTGGACTTCCACAGTTTGCTATGTTAAGTGCCAATACTAAAGCTATGATGACAACAGCATTATGTGGTTTTGCTGGATTGGGCTCAATAGGAATTTTAATTGGTGGTTATTCTGCTGTTGCTCCAAATAAAGTTGGGGTTGTTGCTAAATTAGGAATGAAGGCTTTATTAACAGCTACTGCGGTAAATATGTTAACTGGAGCAGTTGTTGGTTTCATGCTATAGAGAGATGGTTTACCCATCTCTCTTTTTTTTTGATTTTTTTAAAAAATTATGATATAATATATATATAGTAAGAGATACAGTTAATTGCTATAAATGTTAAGCAGATTTAATTTGACAAACTTAATTAAATTTGATATAATATATATATAGTAAAAACACATAAAAATTTATTATTGAAAGAGGTTGATATTATATGACAAACTTATTAGAATTATTCGCATTAAAGATGATAGACACTATAATCAATAGTGGAAAGACAATTTTTATGATTAGAAACAAGAAGTTCTTATCGGCTTTATCTCAAGCCATATCTAATATCTTCTATATAATCTTAATGTCTAGGTTAATGAAATCTACTGACATGGCATCAATACTAACAACATCATGTGCTATGTTTATGGGACAATATCTATCACAATGGATAGCTGAAAAGTTTGACAAAGACAAAATATTTAAAATCTCAATAACTCCAGTTTCAAAAGAAAATGGAAAAGTTATTGCTGATGAATTAAGAGAAAATAATATTGCTACCCAAACTTTCCCTTGTTTTAGAAATGGGGAGAAGGTTTTAGGAATAAATGTCTTCGCAGAAACAAAAGCCCAATCTGCTATAGTTGAGAGTGTGCTGGCTCAACATGAAGGTGTTAAATACAACATCACTACAATTAAAAACAGATTTTAAGGAGGAAACAAATATGAAGAAATCAAATCTAAAGAAGGTAATGGTAGGAGTCGCCTGTGCGTTGAGCATGGGTGTATTTAGTTTAATTTATATTCAACAAGAGCAAAGAGTTGTAAGACAACAAGAAATTATACAAAGTCAAGAAGAAACTATACAAAACCAAGATAGTCAAATTGAAAGACTAGAGCAAATAAATTCCGAGGAGACAGAGAAGGTTGCTGTTCTTACAAAGCAAAAAGAACAGTTAGAAACTGACCTCGAAAGCGCCAGGCAACGAAGTGTCGACCTTAGAGGAAGAATTGATGGAAACAGAAAAGAAATTGAACAGCTTGAGACAGAATTAGAACAAGTAAAATCCAAGGGTAGAACAATCACTATAAAGCTTACAGGCTATTGTAACTCTCCCCTCTGCACTGGTGAATGGGCATATCTAAACCCAGGTATTACTGCGAGTGGTACAGTTGCCAAGTATGGCACTATAGCAGCACCACCATCTATTCCTTTTGGTACAAAAATGAAGATAGAGGGATATGGTGATATGATATTTACAGTAGAGGATAGAGGTAATGCGGTTGTATATGAAGATGGTATTTATGTAATTGATATGTGGATGCCAACTTACGAACAAGCATATGCTGTGGGAAATAGTATCGTACAAGCAACAATTTTAGACTAGGGAGCATTTTGCTCCCCTTTTTTTATTATTAGTTGATTTTTTATTAAATATATGATAAAATATATATGTAATAAGAAATGAGCTAATAACAGCTTAATGTAATTAAACTTAGGAGGTATATTTTATGGTAGGAATATATGATAGAAATTTAGTTAATGAGGTTTTCCCAGAGGCAATAATGGTAGAAGCAATGAGAATTTGGTCTTTGCCAAAAGGAAGAGAAAATATGCTTCAAGAGAAATGTGAGAGTGGAGAATACTTCGGGCAAATTAAGAAAGATGGTTTCTGGTATGAGTTTAATAGAACAGAAAATTATTGCTATCTATTCTCAAGAAATGAATCAAGAGAAACAGGACTTTTAACTGAGAAAATTGACAATGTTCCACATATTAAATCTGCTCTTGAGTGTCTTCCAAAAGACACAATAGTAATTGGTGAGATATATGTTCCTGGAGGAACTTCTAAAGATACTACTAGAATAATGGGATGTCTTCCAGCTACCGCAATTAAGAGACAAAAGGAACAAGGTAATATTCACTATTACTTACATGACATTATCGCTTTCAATGGTGTTTCCATGTTAAATATGCCTGCGGAAAAGAGATATGATGTTTTAAAAAAGGTAGTTGAGACTTTTAATCTTCTTAGTTATGACTTTATTGAATTAGCAGAAAAGTATACAGATAACCTTTTCGAGAGAATTGGAACAGCATTAGAAAATGGAGAAGAAGGTATGGTTTTAAAATTAAAAACAGCTCCGTATACTCCAGGGAAGAAACCTGCTTGGTCGGCTATTAAATGTAAGAAAGTTGATTATGCTGATGTTATATGCTTAGGCTTTGAAGATGCCACAAAAGAATATACAGGAATTGAACTAGAAGACTGGGGCTTTTGGATTAAAGAAGATGGAACAAAAGCACAAGGTAAGTATTTTGGTGTTGAAGGCTACTCACCAATAACTAAACCTTATTATTTTGGTTGGAAAACATCAATAAGAATTGGGGCATATGATAATAATGGCAATTTAAAAGAAATAGGTACAGTTAGTTCTGGCTTAACTGATGAAATGAAAATTGCTATCACAGAAAAACCAGATGAATACATTGGAAAAGTATTAAAGGTTCAATGTATGGAAAAGGATAATGCGGCTAAGACCTTTAGACATCCTATTTTTAAAGAGTTTAGAATTGATAAAAATTCTAAAGAATGTACATTACAAGAGTTGTTCTAAATATAGCAACTCTTGACATTTTAATAAAAAAATGATATAATAATTTATGAGAGAGAGGTAATAAAGCATGTTAAACTTTTTTATAGGATACTTTATAGGTAATTTAATTTCTTTATTATTAGCGTATATAGGATTTTCTATTAATAAAAAACACTCTTCTGAAGATGTTGACAATTTTTAATAATTTTGATATAATAATAATATAAGATATACATTATTGAAAAGGAGGAATTATTATGGATATAACTCAAATTCTTGGTATGTTAAGTGGAGGAAAGAAAAATCCAGCACTTGAACAACTTATGGCAGTAAACACTATGTTGAATAAACTTCCAAAAGAAGAACAACAAAGAGTGATAACAAATTTTGTAGAAGATTTGAAATCATCTGTAGCTAAACTGGAGGATAAATAATGATTAAGCAAAAAAAGAGTATTGAAAAGTGGGCTAAAGAAATAGTTCGTTGTGAGTTAATACTTCAAGACGTACACTCTTCTTTAAAAGAAGTTGGACAAGCCACTTGGAAACAAGAAGCAATAGTAAATCTGTTCTCTAATGAGCCAGACCTATTGTTTGAACTACTTTCAGCTGTTGAAGAAAAAATGTTTCTTGAACAGTTTGACAAAATAAAATAAATATGATATAATATAAATATAAGGTGAAGGAAAACTTCTTAAAAAAGTTTTAAAAAACCCTTGACAAAATAAAATAAATATGATATAATATAAATATAGTAAATAAGGTAAAAACCTTAAAAAATAAATCTAAATCAAAATATGAGAGCGGCAAACCCGCAGAAGGAGAAATGAATTATGGCTATGTCAGAAAACACTATTAAAGTTATCAACTACTTACAAGGATTAAACGGAGCAGATGTTACAGCTAATGATGTTGCTGATGCTTTAGGATTAACTGGAAGACAAGTAAACGGAATATTCACTGGTGGTATCCAAAGAAAAGCATTAGGTATCAGAGAAGATGCTGAAATAGTTTTAGAAGATGGAACTCACAAAGGAGTTAAGTTCTTAAAATTAACTGAAGCAGGAATGGCTTTCACTCCAGAAGTAGAAGCGTAATTCAATTAAGAAATCAACCGAAAGGTTGATTTCTTTTACTATGTAAAGATTTATTTTGACTTTTAATAAAAATTATGATATAATATTTATATAGTAAAGGAAATCAAAGGAGGTATGGCTATGACTGTAGTATTGCTAAACCAAATGCTTTTGAGGTTTGTGTTTTAAGATAATATTTGATAATAATTAAAAATTATGATATAATAAATATGTAAGATAAATAAAGATAATTAAAGGAGATAGATATTATGAACAAAAAAGAATTATTCGTTATGATGGTTGAAGCATTTTTAGAAAAAGGAACAGTAGAAGGTACATTAAGCACAAGTCAGTTAGATGAGGCTATTGCTTACTTCAACGCTTTTAAATCTACTCAAGATAAGAAAGCTGATAAGCCGCAGTTTACTGATAATGGTAAATTAATACTAAAAGCTATGATAGAGAACAATGAAGAAAGAGCGAATATGTTCTCAGCAAAACAAATAGCAGAATATGCCTTTATCACTTCAAGACAAGTATCTGGTGCGATAAGAAAGTTGGTTACTGATGGCTATTGTGAAAAAGTAGGTCAAGACCCAATTATTTATTCATTAACTGACCTAGGAAAGCAAATTGATGTTGCTTCTCTTGAGTAGTTTGACAAATTAAAAAAAATATGATATAATATGTATATAAGGTTAAGAGTTCCTTATAAAAACTTTCTAGCCATTGGGTTTGGAGTTCCCATGATAAAAACTCCTCTCTGTATGGTGAGGTTGGTACATTAAACTGGTTCAATCCCAGTTCTCGCCACCAAATGTCAAATAAAAAAATGTTTGACAAAATAAAAAAAATATGATATAATAAATATGTAAAGAAAAAAAAATATTTGTTAAAGAAAAAAGGAGAAATGTAGTATGAAAAAAATAATCAACAAAGCACACGTAGAAGGAAGAATATCTGAAAGCACATTAGAAGTTAAAGTATCTAAAAAAGGTGTAACTTATATTGGTGGTAAATTAGATGTAGCAACTGATAATGAAGGACTTAATATTGTAACAGTTGAGTTCCCTTATGTAGCAGAAAGATTTAATAATGGAAATGAAAACAAGACTTATGGAGTTCTAAAGAACATTATTGAACATGGTAAGACAATAATGGGTAATCCTGGTGAAGAAGCTACAATGGTAAGACTTGATCCATCAATTTCATTAAATGAATGGTATAGAGATGAAAATGGTACTAAGACATTAGTTTCAACAAAAAGATTAACTGGTGGTTTCGCTCACATAGTAAATTCTATAAATGCTGACGAAGTTGCTAGAAATAAATTTGAATGTGATATGGTAATTACAGGAACTTCATTCTTCGAAGGTGATGAAGAAAGAGGAACTCAAGATAAATTAGTTGTTAAAGGTTGTACTTTTGATTTTGCTGGAAGAATGTTACCAATAGAATTATCGGTAACAAATCCAAATGGAATTAAGTATTTTGAAGATAAAATAGATGCTTCACCTGCTAATCCAGTATTCACAAAAGTTTGGGGAAAAGTTGTTAATGAAACAATAGTAACCCATATAACTGAAGAATCTGCGTTTGGTGAACCAGTAGTAAAAGAAGTTAAGAAAAATAAGAGAGACTGGGTATTAACTGGTATGGCAGTATCTCCTTATGAATTTGATGATGAAACATCAATAACTGCTCAAGAATTAAAAGATGCAATAGCTGCTAGAGAAGTTTACAAAGCTGAATTACTTCAAGCTCAAGAAGCTAGAGAGGCTGAAAAAGCAAAAGGAAATAATGCTTTCACAGCAACTTCTATGGCTCCAGCAAATGGAGGATTTAACTTCTAGTAGTAAAAAAGATGATAATATAGAGGACTTCGGTCCTCTTTTTATATGGAGGTAATTAAATGAGTAAAAACACAGGTTATGATAATAAAGGACAATATAATGGTTATGTGAGAAACAATGATGAAAGAGCAGAGTTTGATTTTTATGCAACTCCACCAGAGGAGGTAAAAAACATTCTTAGATATGAACCTCTTGTTGAAGGTAATATAGTTCTTGAACCATGCTGTGGGCTTGGACATATGATACAGGGTATAGATTCGTATCTAATTGATAATAATTTAGAAACGAAAGTTAAGGTATTTGGAACCGATTTAGTAGATAGAGGATTACAAGATGGAAGAACAGTATTTGGCTTAGATTTTCTTTCTGACGACTATCCTTTTGCTAAAAAAGCAGATATTATTATAATGAACCCTCCGTATGATAAAATTGAAGAGTTTACATTAAAGGCTTTTAAAAGAGCTAATAAAATAATAATATTAGCGAGAACACAATTCGCAGAAAGTCAATCAAGATATGAAAACATATTTAAAGAAAATCCTCCTAGTAGAATTTATCAATATGTTGATAGAATTGCGTGTTATAAAAATGGAGATTTTTCTAAGAAACAAAGCTCTGCTCAATCTTACTCTTGGTTTATTTTTGAACCTAATAGAAGAGAAAAGACTACTGAATTCTTTTGGATAAGAAGAGCGGATAAATTATAATTTAATATTCTTTACCTCTTGACAATTATAAAAAAATATGATATAATATAAATATAGAAAATAAGTTTTTAAATTAAAGGAGAAATGATAATATGTTAGATTTATTAAGTTTACAACCTCATCAAGTGAGCAGGAATTTACGTGGTTATTCAGTAATGTTTTATGGTGAACCTAAATCAGGTAAGACTACAACAGCTACTAAGTTCCCAAATCACTTAATATTAGGTTTTGAAAAAGGTTGGAATGCTATTCCAGGTGCTATGGCTATGCCTATTAATTCTTGGTCTGAATTTAAAAAGATTTTAAGACAATTAAAAGATCCAGCAGTTCAAGCTAAGTTTGAAACTATTATAATTGATACTGCGGATATAGCTTATGACTACTGTGAAAAGTTCATCTGTAATAATAAAGGAGTAGACACAGTTGGACAAATTCCTTTCGGACAAGGTTATACAATGGTTGGTAAAGAGTTTGATGAATGTCTAAGATTGATAGTTCAATTAAACTACGGTTTAGTTATCATATCTCACTCTCAAGATAAGACATTTACAAATGAACAAGGTGTTGAATATAACCAAATAGTTCCTACTCTTGCCAATAAAGCAAGACTAATATGTCAAAGAATGTGTGATATAATTGGTTATTCAAGAAGCGTTGAAACTCCAGATGGTTTAGCAACTAAGCTATTCATGAGAGGAACTCCAAGATACGTTGCTGGTTCAAGATTTAAGTACACTCCAGACGTAATTGACTTCTCTTATAAGAATTTAGTTGATGCTATAGGAGAGGCTATTGATAAGCAAATGGCTGAAGATGGTGCTGAAAACTTTACTAACGATAAAAACAATGTAAACTCTTCTAAAGCTACTGTTGTTGATTATGACATGGTAATGGCTGAATTCAATGAAATAACAAGTGGCTATATGCAAAAAGACCCAACATTCTATGGTCCAAGAATAGTTGAAATAGTTGAAAGACATCTTGGAAAAGGTAGAAAAGTTGGAGATTGTTCAAGAGACCAAGCTGAGGTAATTGACTTAATAGTTTACGATTTAAAAGATTTAGCTTAATAAACAAAGGATTGCGGAAACGCAGTCCTTTTTGTTTTACCTTTTGAAAATTTGACTTTATAATAAAAATATGATATAATAAACATATAGAAAAGGAAGTGAAAAAATGGCTAGAAAAGTTAAGTGTCTTTTTTGTGGAGAGCAATTCGATAGAGATAACGTTGAGTTTGTTCAAGTTAAAAATAGGTATGCTCATAAAGAATGCTTTGATAAAGCTGAGGCTAATAAAAGTCAAGAAGAAAAAGACTTAAAAGAACTTGAAGAGTATATTATGAAAATGTTTAATGAAACATTTGTTAATGCTAGAATTAGGCAGCAAATAAAAAGAATGAGAGAACAATATAACTACTCTTATTCGGGAATATTAAAATCACTTATTTATTTCTTTGAAATTAGAAGAAATCCTATTGAAAAAGCCAATGGAGGTATTGGTATTGTGCCTTATGTGTATGAAGACGCAAGAAAATACTATTATGATTTATATATGGCTCAAAAAAGAAATGAGGATAAAAAAGTGGGAGAGTTAGTTTCAAAAGGAAGAGAAATTAAAATTAAACCACCTATAAGAAAACCAAGAGAGATAAAACTATTTGATTTAGGGGAGGAATAATTAATGGCTTCAAAATATGTTGATTCAATGGCAATAATGCAAGTAATAGGGTGTATATATAAATTTCCACATTTATTAGACCAAACAGATAAATACTTTTTCCATGAAGAAGATTTTACAGAAAGATTTCATCAGTCTTTATTTGGAACTATCTATAATCTAAAGGCTCTTGGGGCAAACAAAATTGGAATTGAAGATATAGAAAAATATCTAAGCGACAGACCTTCAAGAATGGCAGAGTATAAGGCTAGAAAAGGTGAAGAGTATTTATTAAAAGTATATGAAATTGCTGATATACAAAAGTTTGACTATTACTACAACAGAATGAAGAAAATGACTCTTCTAAGAAGCTATGATAATTTTGGATTAGATGTTAAATGGCTTTATGACCCAGATGAAATAATGGATATGAAGAAAAAGCAAACTCAAGAAGATTGGTTGGATAACACTTCTCTTGAATCAATAGCAGATATAATAGATGATAAAATCGAGCAAATCAAAATGACTTTTGTAGACAACGCTGGAGGTCAAGCAAAACATGCTGGATTAGGTCTTAAAGAATTAAAAGAAAGACTTAAAGAAACTCCAGAAGTTGGTGTTCCACTATATGGACCTCTTATAAATACGATTACAAGAGGAGCGAGATTAAAGAAATTCTACTTGCGTTCAGCACCAACAGGTTGTGGTAAATCTCGTTCTATGATAGCAGATGCTTGTAATATCTCTTGTAATGAAATATATGATGAACAATTAGGTTGGATTAAAAATGGAGCAGCAGAACCAACTTTATACATTACTACAGAACAAGAGTTAGAAGAAGTACAAACAATGATGTTGGCTTTCTTATCCAATGTAAATGAAGATACTATATTAAATGGTACTTATAGTGGAGATGAAGAAGCTAGAGTGGATAAAGCTATTGAAATATTAGAAAACTCTCCATTGTATATTGAAGAACTTCCAGACTTCTCTCTAAGAGATATAGAGAATACTATTAAGAGAAATGTTAGAGATAATAACGTAACTTATGTATTTCATGACTATATTCATACTTCATTAAAGATATTAGAAGAAATAACTAAGAGAACTGGTGGAGTAAAATTAAGAGAAGATAATATTCTATTTATGATTTCTATTAGATTAAAAGATTTATGTAATGAATTAGGAATATTCATTATGTCAGCAACTCAGTTAAATGGAGATTGGCAAGAAGCTAAAGAGGCAAATCAAAACTTACTTAGAGGTGCGAAGTCTATAGCAGATAAAATAGATATGGGTGCGATAATATTACCAACAAAAGAGGATGATATTGTTGCTCTTGAAAAGATTTTAGCTACTGGAATATTTACAAAACCAAATCTAAAAATTAGTATCTACAAGAACAGAAGAGGTAAATTCAAATCAGTAGTATTATGGTGTCAAGCAGATTTAGGAACTTGTAGAATAAAACCTATGTTTATGACAGATGGTTCTTATGAGATGCTGCCTATTGAAGATATAAATATAATTATTGATAGAGAGGAAAGTGCTTTCTAAAATGGCGTTTGATAAGGATAGAATAAAGAATGATTTAACATTAGAACAAGTAGCAGAGATAATTGAAGAGCTTGGCGGAAATCCTTCTATTCATGGAGATGTGATTATGGCAGATACAATTTGCCACAATCTCCCTGGAGAAGGGTCTCACAAACTTTACTACTATGATAATACTAAGCTACTGCGTTGCTATACAGAATGTCATGAATACTTTGATATATATCAACTAATAGTTAAGGCTCATGAAGTTCAATATGAAGAAGAATGGGCTTTACCAAAAGCAGTGGCATATGTCGCGCACAAGTTTGGATATTCTTCTATTGAAGAAGATGGATTTGAAAATATTTTGCTGGAAGACTGGACATATATCAAAGATTATGATAGAATAAAAGAGGTAATAACAAAAGAGAAAAAAGAGATTAGCTTAAAAGAATATGATGATAAAATTCTTAACTGTATGGCTCATCCTTTAATCGGACCTTGGTTAGAAGAAGGGATTACAAAAGAGACAATGGATAGGTTTGAGATATCATATTATCCAAAAGAGTGTCAAATAGTAATTCCACATAGAGACGCAGAAAACAAGTTAATAGGAATTAGAGGAAGAACTCTGGTTAAAGAAGAGGGAGAACTATTTGGAAAGTATAGACCTCTTGTAGTTAATAGAATAATGTATAATCACCCTTTAGGTTTTGCTCTATATGGATTAAATCTAAACAAAAATAACATTTCATCCATTAAAAAAGCAATAGTGTTTGAGGGTGAACTTCGCCCTATTCTACCTTTCCAGTAATCACTGGGGTCGCAATTGCGGCTAACGGTCAACCAAGTCGAAAGACTAAGGTGGTAAGAGAGCCTAACTCCTAGCAATAGGACATGGTGATACCGTGGGAAATTTAATATAATCACTATAACACATTTCTCACTTAATAGTGAAAGGAGTGTTATACTATGAAAAATGTAATATATGCTTATAAGAGAAAGACAGATGAAAAAATTGTCTATGTAGGTCAAACTGTAAATCTAAAAAATAGACATTATAGACATATTAAGATAGACCCTTGGGACTGTACTTTAGTTGAATATAACTATCCACTAAGTAGAGGAATAAGAAAATATGGAGAAGATGGATATGAGTTAATCGTCTTGGAAGAGGTAAAAGATATTGAAAAATTAAATGAGAGAGAAATCTACTACATTAAAAAATTCAATACTTACTATGATGGCTACAATCAAACTATTGGAGGAAGCAATAGAGTTATGCCTACTTATGAAGATGATTTAATTGATGTAGTCATTAGTCTTTTAAAAGACCACAGTATAAAGTTTGAAGATATTTCAAAACAGACTGGCTTATCATTAACACACATATACAATATAAACTCTGGAGAGAGAAGAAAAAGGGAATCAGAAAACTATCCTATTAGACCTTCAAACGTTAAGGGCACTCGAGGTTTGAAATTCTCTCAAGATGAGGTTATAAAAATCCATGAATTATTACTTACTTCAAATAGAACAATGAAGGATATCGCAAAAGAGTATGGTTGTAATGATGCGACAATAAGGAAAATTAACAAAGGGGAGAGAAAAGCGTATGTCTTAGATGGGTATAATTATCCACTAAGAAAATAGTGATTATTTAATAAGCCTGTATCGACTATCTGCTTTAGCAGAGTAAGACTACTATTGATACGTAGTTTGAAACGGTAGCTAAGAGTTTTTCTTAGGAAGATATAGTCAGTACTATTGGAAACAATAGATTAATACGGAAAAGTCAGTAATGTTATACGATAGCTATTTTGGCTCAGATAATAATATTTCAGTCGCCTGTTGCGGGAGTTCAATTTCAAGTCATCAGTTTGAGCTTTTGAGAGAGTTAGGAATTCAAGAATTAGTAATTGCCTTTGATAGACAATTTAAAGAAATTGGTGATAAAGAGTTTAAATCTCACACAAAGAACTTACAGAAATTAGCTGATAAATATAAAAATTATGTTACGGTATCTTGTATGTTTGATAAGAATAACTACTTAGATTACAAATCCTCTCCTATTGACCATGGAAAAGAAACTTTTCTAAAGATGTTTAGAGAACGTATAATACTATAGGGGTGATGGGAATGTATTTTGGATAATAAGGAGGAAAAATAAATGAAATATAAATTAATAGCAAAACCAAATAAAAATTATAGTCCAATGCAACAAATCTTAGTAAACAGAGGAATAGATGTAAAAGATATAGAGCATTACTTAAAAACAAGTGATGCCGATATACTAAACCCAGATTTACTAGACAATATGATAGAAGGAGTTAAAAGACTTATTTCTGCTATAAAAAATCAAGAAAAGATATTTCTAATTGTCGATTGTGATGCTGATGGATTCACAGCGTCAGCAGCTTTAGTAAACTATATTTATAAAGTATTTCCTAGTGCTATGGACTTGCTTTCAATTCAACTTCATGAAGGCAAAGAACATGGAATAGAAGAGAAGTGGCTAGAGGAAATTGTAGCTAATGAATATAAACTTGTAATTTGTCCAGATGCGAGTAGCAATGATTACAAGCAGCACAAGTTCTTAAAGGACAATGGAATAGACGTTTTAGTTCTAGACCACCATGACGCAGAAGAGGTTTCTGAAAATGCGATAATAATAAACAACCAACTATCAGACTATCCAAATAAAACTCTTAGTGGAGTTGGAATTGTATATAAATTCTGTAGTAAAATAGATGAACTTATGAAAATAAAAGAGGCTGATACAATACTAGATTTAGTATCTCTTGGAATGATAGCAGATATGATGGATATGAGAAATTTTGAAACTAAACATCTAATTCAAAAAGGCTTAACTAGAATAGAGAATCCTTTCTTTAAAGCTCTTGTTGAGCGTCAAGCATATTCAATAGGAGAAACAGTTACCCCAATAGGTGTGGCATTTTATATTGCTCCACTTATAAACGCAACAATTAGAGTTGGAACTCAAAACGAAAAAGAAGTTATGTTTAAGGCTATGTTAAATCATTGTGCTTATGATATGATACCTTCTACAAAAAGAGGAGAAAAAGGAAAAACTGAAGCTGTTGTAGTTCAAGCTGTCAGAAATGCTACTAATGTTCGCAATAGACAAAAGAAAGCAAGAGACAATGGTTTTGAATATGTAGAGCAAATAATAGCCGCAAACAATTTAGATAAGAATAAAATAATAGTTGTTCAAGTATCAGAAGATTTAGATAAAAATTTAACTGGATTAATTGCCAATCAGTTAATGGCTAAATATCAAAAACCAGTTCTTTTAGTTAGAGAAACTGATGAGGGGCTTTTACAAGGTTCAGCAAGAGGATATGACAAATCAGAACTAAAAGATTTAAAATCATTCTTATTAGAGAGTGGTTTTATGGAATACGCAGAAGGACACGCTTCGGCAATGGGTGTTGGTATTTACAAGGATAAAGTAAATGCTCTTGTAGATTATTCAAATACTGTTCTTGCTAATTATGACTTCTCTGCTTGCTATGATGTTGATTATGAGTATATGTCAAATGATTTTAAAGCTCAAGACATAATTGATATTGGAAGTATGAAGAGTCTTTGGGGAAAAGGAGTAGACGAGGCTATGGTAGTAATAAAAGGAATTAAGATTACTAGCAACAATATTACTTTAATGTCTGCTAATAAAAACCCTACTATTAAAATAACTTTACAAAACGGCACTTCTTTAATTAAGTTTGGAGCAAGTCAGTCGGAATTTGAATCACTAAAGTCTTCAGGTTATACTGAAATTGATGTTATAGGAACTTGTGCTATAAATGAGTGGCAAGGAATGATAACTCCACAGATTTTAATAAAAGACTATGAAGTTGTTGGAAAACAAGACTATTATTTTTAATAGTATTATATATTATATATTATAAAGGAGGACCATTATAAATGGAAAATTTAGCTAAGGAAATAATCACTACTACAACAGAAAAGTATAACGAGGAAGGGGTTATACAAGAAAAGATAACAGAAGTAAAGGAAAGGACTTATACTGTTGAGCCAAAAACCCCTAAAAAAGAAGAAGAGGATAATAATGATGTGTCTCAAGGAGGTGCGGCAGATAATTCTGCCACACCCTCAATAAAACAAGAGGATATAGTGAAGGCTGCCCAACAAGTGCTACAACAACAACAACACACACCTGTCTATACACCTACTTCAACTTATCAATCCCCAACAACACCTCAATATAATGTTGTAGGAAGACAGACTGGCGGAGCTTCTGGAACTACGTTCCCTTGGGAAACTCCAGGAACTTATTAAAGAGAAATCAGCTTAGGCTGATTTCTTTATTTTGATTTTAAATAAAAATTATGATATAATATTAATATAAGATAAAGAAAGAAGTGATGTTTATTATGATACAATTAACAAAGAAACAACAAGAGGGAATAGAAATAGCAAAGAAAAGATATCAAATGAAAGAGGCTTATACTTGTATAGCAGGCTACGCTGGAACTGGGAAGTCAACTTTAGTTAAGTTTTTAATAAGTGAATTAGGAATAGAAAACAAATATATTGCT
>OBLI01001870.1_pt1 | contig 19215 bp, 21 predicted proteins | sample 1519701 | NCBI WGS metagenome assembly OBLI01 (sample SAMEA3663005, study PRJEB22513) | pig gut metagenome | biome: pig gut; feature: pig-associated habitat; material: faeces | place: France | collected 2012
AATCTTCTGATGTCAGTTGAGGCTTGTCTAATATGATAAGAATATCCCAGTCGCTATTCGCATGTTCCTCATGGCGAGCCCTCGACCCAAAGAGCAGCAATGAAGACTTTGGCGGCAATGTCTCCCTTGCCACTTTCTTGATGCTTTCTATGATATATTCATTGCTTGCCATATTCTAATTGTGATTAACCGCTGCAAATATACGCATTATTCCCGAAACGGCAAAGGAATTTGAGGAAAATAATTCGTTTTTATTCAAAAAGTGCGCCCAAATGTTGTTCTTTCACAATAATCAACTGCCTTAGCCATTAGGTGTGAAATACAGTTTGACACCTTTGACACTGACACTTTGACACCTCTGACGCATCTCCTCATTTATATATGGAGGTCAGGATGAGGCAGTGCCATCGTAGGGCAGAGTGAACACCATGCGGCATCCGCAGGTGTAGTCGGTATCTACATGGATGGAGCCATGAAGGCGTTTCATCACCTCACGGCATATGGCAAGGCCCAAACCGGTGCCCTGGACGAACTCGTCAACCTTGGTGAACTGCTCAAACACCCACTCGCTCTTGTCCTTGGGAATGCCCTTGCCGCAGTCGCTCACTGTTATTTCAGTGTGGCTGTCGTATTGTTTGGCTGAAATGGTGATGAGGCTATTGCCTGCAAATTTCACTGCATTGTCCACCACCAAGGTCAGTGCCTTGGAGAGAAGGGTGCGGTCGGTGGTCGCCGTAATGTCATCACTGACGGGTGCGACAATCATCTCTCCGTCTTTGGGCATCAACCCTCTGTAGTTGTCACTGATATCAACTATTAAGTCACAGATGTTCACTGGCTCTAAGTTGACAGGGATATTCTGAATGTCGGAGGCATACAGAACGTCGTCTATAATCTTGGTCAGTTGGTTGCTCTTCTCGATAATCACGTCGGTCATCTGCTTAAAATCCTCATTGTCGCCTAACATGGAGGTGAGCACCTGCGAGAATCCCACTATGCCGTTCAGCGGTGTGCGTATCTCGTGCTTTATGCTCTTGATGAACGAAGTTTTCACCTCCAAGGCACGCTCGGTCTTCTGGTATGCATCGGTGATGGTGGCATTGGCTGCCTTAAGCTGGCGCGACGCCCTCACCTGCGACACAATAATCATCACCAGCAACACCAGAACCACCAATATCAGGCCAATGATGATGTATGCAGTAAGCAGTTTTCTGTCTTTTATCACATTCTGCAGTCGTACGTTCTCATACTCATACTGCTTCACATTGAGCAGTTCCGACATCTCCTCACTGTTGCTGAGCGATTGGCGTATGCGGTTGGAATCGTTGAGAGCCTTGAATTTCTCCATATAATCGAGTGCCTTGGGATAATCTTGCAATCCCTTGTAGATAATCGCCATGTCCGAATAGTAAGCCTCGGTATATGGCATGATGTCCATATTCCGCTTGATTTTCACCAACGAGTCGCTTGCTGTGAGGGCTTCCTTCCATCTCCCCGACTTCATACATTCCTCCATGCGCAGTGCATAGAGCAGGCGGCGTGAGTCTTCCGTCCCGTCTTCTTCAAGCAACTCCATATAATAATGAGCCTTGGCTATGCTTCCTTTCTTTGCTTTTATGTGATAATAGGCATAGGTGTACCACAGAAAATTCTCCCGGAAGTCGCGCATGGCGTCATTCGTCTTGCCCTTGTTGGCGGTGCTTATCTGCTCGGCCTTGACAAGGCAAGACAATGCCTGGGCATCATATTGCCTGTCGTCAATATACGACAGTGCGGCATACGTATAGATATTGGCAGACATATAATTGTTGCCTTTCTCGATATTCTTGATGAGCAGTGAGAGTTCCTTGAATTCCATATCCTCCAGACGCATGTCCTTGTAGCACTCATATATGGCGAAATGGGCTATGGTGAACACCTTTGGCGAACTGATGTTGGCCACCATCTCCTTGGCTACGGCTATGGCCGAATGATAGCGTCCAAGGTCCTGGAATCCGTAGATTATATATTTGTAGGCATTGATAAAATAATCTCTCTGCTTGTCTTTGTATTTTATATCCCGGTTCATGTCCTTGAGCATCGCCAGGGCTTTCTCCGGTTTGCCCTGCCATAGGGATGTCACAAAGATATACTGCCTATATGCCAATGCTATTCCCGTTTCGTCTTGGGCATCTTTTGATGCCTGCATCAGTTTGTCGATGCGCTTTGTCACATCCTTGTCATAGATATGGCTCTCCACATCGTTGTGCAAAGAGTCGATTAGTGCTGACTTGAACTTGATTTTGCCATACGACATCTGGAAGCCCAATGCCAGAAACATGCATAATATTGTTGCTATACGTTTTTTCATATCGTCTTATTCTTGTTGGTCGTTTTTCTATGTTGGTCACTCCATTGTTCCTCCATTGTTCCTCCATTGCAAAGCCGATGCAAAGCCGATGCAAATTCGATGCAAATTCGATGGAAAGCCGATGAAAGAGTGGTGTTGCAACGACTTTGGTGCCTACTTAGAGCTTACTTAGTGCCTGCTTGTAGCATACTTATGGAATAAGTATATAGATCTATTCAGGGTATTTCGTCAGGTGTTGAGATGAGGCCATGTGCTTGCCGTTTCGCTCGCGCAAGTGGACCAAGGCATAAAGGCCTTCGGGCTGCGAAGGGATGCTGAAGGTGCAGTCCTTGGGAGTGTTGATGATAGTGTCAGTACAAGTAATCCTGCCGTCGTTCATGGAGATGAGCCTCAGCGTGTCGATCGGTTGCCAGTCATTCTTGATCATCTCGAATGATATCACTCCGTCTTCCCATTTGCACTCAAGCGGCGGCAGCGAGCCTTCGGAGACGATTATGTTGTCCGAATTCATGTTCAGCTTCTTGAACCTGTCATAATCCCTTGTCGGTTCCTTTTGTGTCTCGAAGCATCCGGTCACAACATGCTTGAATTTACCGTAGAGCTCGGTCACTCTCTTCAGTTTGCTTCTCTGCTCAACTTGTTCGGGTGATTTCCTGTCGTGGTAGTGGGCAGGTTTTTCCCTTGCAATCCTCTTGCCCATGGAGTTCTGATATATAACCCCACCTATGCTTCCGCTATAATCGCCATTTTTATAAATTGCCATATCTTGTATTATTTTTCTTGCAAAGTTAGTCATAAAAAACCGAAACACGACACAAAAGTTAGAAAAAGACATCAAATAAGTTCTATTTTATGTTTTTTTAGCAATAAATTATGTCAAAATGCTTGTGGAATGAAAAAAAAGTTGTAATTTTGCCGAGCTAATGACTAAAAATGATTACCAAGAAATCATCGGTTTTTAGAATTTGCATTTATCCTCAGGGCGGCAATGTATGATTGCCTCTCGTGAGTTAAGATATATATATTTATTTCAATAGGTGTCTTTTTAAGGTAAGGCCCCAGGAGGTGTAGTGATACTGGATCCTGGGGTATTTTTTATCTATTTTAATATTTGCCTTATATAGAAAATCATGATTTCTTTGTTCATTTGGCAAAAAAATCGTAACTTTGCACCCGAAAAAGATATTAACGTTAATTATGTTTGGAAAGAAAAGAAGATGGCATGCCTTGCCAGGACAACCGCTCACCGATATGGACAAGCGGATTATTGAATTGGAAAAGCGAGGAAAACTTGTGCCCACGCGCGACTTGATCAAGACTCCCGAGCAAATTGAGGGCATCAGGCGAAGCGGTGTGGTGAACACGGGGGTGCTCGACGAGGTGGCCAGAAACATACATGCGGGAATGACTACCCTCGAAATCGACAAGATATGCTATGACTATTGCACAAGTCATGGAGCAACGCCTGCATGCTTAGGATATGAGGGATTCCCCAAGAGTGTGTGCACGAGTATCAACGAGGTGGTGTGTCATGGCATACCCAAGGAGGAGGATGTGTTGCAGGAGGGCGACATAGTGAATGTCGATTTCACCACAATTCTCGACGGATATTATGCCGACGCGTCGCGAATGTTCGTCATCGGAAAGACAACGCCCGAGAAGGAACAGTTGGTGAGGGTGGCTAAGGAGTGCCTGGAAGTGGGTGCCGAGGCTGCCAAGCCGTGGGGATATGTGGGCGACATCGGTCATGCAGTGCAGAAGCATGCCGAGAAATATGGCTATGGCGTGGTGAGAGACCTCACGGGCCATGGCGTGGGACTGTCATTCCACGAGGATCCCGAGGTGTCGCACGTAGGTCATCGCAACACTGGTATGCTGCTCGTCCCCGGAATGGTGTTCACCATCGAACCGATGATCAACCAGGGTACATGGAAGGTGTTTATCGATGCCGACGATGAATATGGTTGGGAGGTGATAACGGGCGACGAATTGCCCAGTGCGCAATGGGAGCACACTTTCCTCATGACCGAGCATGGAGTGGAGATTTTGACTTATTAATATATATAATAAGGTGTAAATGGAAGAAAAGAAGGATATTTATATACTCGGAATAGAGAGCAGTTGCGACGACACGTCGGCGGCAGTTTTGCGCAACGGCGTCCTGCTGAGCAATGTCACTGCCAGTCAGGATGTTCACAAGGCCTATGGTGGAGTGGTGCCAGAACTGGCATCGAGGGCTCATCAGCAGAATGTGGTGCCGGTGGTTGACCAAGCCATCAAAAAGGCTGGCATCACCAAGGAGCAACTATCGGCAGTGGCATTCACCCGAGGCCCGGGATTGATGGGCTCACTGCTCGTGGGGGTGAACTTCGCCAAGGGATTCGCGCGTGCCCTCGGTATTCCGCTCATCGACGTCAACCATCTGCAGGGCCATGTGATGGCTCATTTCATTAAGGAGAGCGACGACGACATGTCGGCTCCGCCATTGCCATTCCTCTGCCTGCTGGTGAGTGGCGGTAACTCGCAGATTGTCAAGGTGAATGCCTATAACGACATGGAGGTGTTGGGGCAGACTATCGACGATGCCGCGGGCGAGGCTATCGACAAATGCTCGAAGGTGATGGGGCTCGGTTATCCCGGTGGCCCTATAATCGACCGACTGGCGCGCCAGGGCAATCCGCATGCATATAAATTTGCCGAACCCCAGATACCCGACCTCAACTATAGTTTCAGCGGATTGAAGACGTCCTTCCTCTACAACATGAGAGACTGGGTGGCCGAGGATCCCGACTTCATCGAGAAGAACAAGGAGGACATCGCGGCAAGCCTGGAGTTTACAATCGTTGACATATTGATGAAGAAATTGCGCAAGGCCGCCAAGATCACCCGCATCAAGCATGTGGCGGTGGCAGGCGGAGTGAGTGCCAACAACGGACTGCGCAACGCATTCAGGGAGCATGCCGAGAAATACGGTTGGACGATATACATCCCCAAGTTCAGCTACACCACCGACAATGCCGCCATGATTGGCATCACGGGATATTACAAGTATCTCGACGGGCAATTCTGCAATATCGATGCTCCGGCATTCGCAAAAGTGACATTCAAATAACTTAAAAACAGATATATAAAGACATGGATTTTGAAAGCAAAATAACCAGCAGGGAGATTAGCCAACTGCTGTGGGAGAGAGAGATGACATTAGGTACGGCAGAGAGCTGTACGGGTGGAAAGGTGGCCGAGGCGATTATTGCCGTTCCTGGCGCATCCAAGTATTTCAAGGGGGGCATCGTGTCGTATGCCGACGAAATAAAGGAGAATCTACTGGGTGTTGACAGGGCGCTGATTCTTGAAAAAACGGCAGTGTGCGAGGAGGTGGCCGTGGCTATGGTGAAGGGAGCATGCAAGGCTCTCAACACCGACTATGCCATTGCCGTGACGGGAATAGCAGGCCCCGGAGGTGGCACTCCCGAAATCCCTGTGGGCACTATCTGGCTTGCTTGCGGCAACGAAGACAATGTGGCAACATGCCAACTGACCGAGAACAACGGACGCGACAAGAATTTGCAGGAAGCTACACACACAGTGTTGGAAATGTTCCTCGAATATCTGAAAAGTGAAGAAAAAGTCAGTGAGGACGACGGTGAGTCGCAAGGTGAGGTGAAATGGGGCGCAAATTGACTCAAAATAAGTCTGAAATCGAAAGAAATCTTAAAAAATAGCATAAAAGATTGATTTTTAGGCATAAATATTTGGAGATTTCAAAAAAAGTCGCTACCTTTGCACCCTGTTTGGAATAAGTTAGTAAAAAGAAAAGAAAACTTAGATAGAAATGTCGAAGATTTGTCAGATTACAGGAAAGAAGGCACAGATTGGTTGCAATGTGTCTCACTCAAAGCATCGCACAAAGCGCAGCTTTGACGTAAACCTCTTCAGCAAGAAGTTCTACTATGTAGAGGAAGGTTGCTGGATTAGCTTGAAGATCAGCGCCGCTGGTCTGAGATTGATCAACAAGGTCGGACTTGATGCAGCTCTTAAGCAGGCTGTGTCAAAGGGCTATTGTGAGTGGAAGGATATTAAAGTTATAGGAGAATAATCACATGGCAAAGAAAGCAAAAGGCAATAGAGTACAGGTGATTTTGGAGTGCACTGAGATGAAGAACAGTGGCATGCCTGGTACAAGCCGTTACATTACGACCAAGAATCGTAAGAATACTCCTGAGAGAATGGAATTGATGAAGTACAACCCCATCTTGAAGAAGATGACACTTCACAAGGAAATTAAATAATAACTTTTAAATTTAGCTTTTTAAGAAATGGCAAAGAAAGTTGTGGCTACCCTCCGCGACGGTAATACGGATGGTCGCTCTTATTCAAAGGTCATCAAGATGGTTAAGAGCCCCAAGACTGGTGCTTACATCTTTGACGAGAAGATGGTTCCTAACGAGCAGGTTAAGGAATTCTTCAAGTAATTGAAATCATAACTCTATTAAATACAAGGCTGCAGCGATATTTCGTTGTGGCCTTTTATTTTTCTTGGTCTATACGCATTTATGATACTATTCTGAGCGGAAAATCATTGAAATAGGTGATTTTTAATGCATTATTTGCACTTTTTGTCGGAAAAATACTTATTTCTCAAAAATAATTTGTATTTTTGCAAACAAATTGTACAATTATGGGAATATTCGGCTTTTTCAATAAAAACAAGAAGGAAACCCTCGACAAGGGTTTGGAAAAAACAAAGACAAGTGTATTCGACAAACTGGCACGAGCTGTGGCTGGTAAGTCGAAGGTGGATGATGATGTGCTCGACAATCTCGAGGAGGTGCTCATCACAAGTGATGTGGGGGTGGATACTACATTGAAAATAATACAACGTATTGAGGAGCGAGTGGCTCGCGACAAATATGTGAGCACATCGGAGCTCAACGGCATACTAAGACAGGAGATTGCTGCGTTGTTGGCAGAGAACAATACCGACGACAATGACAACTGGGACTTGCCCGCCGACCATAAGCCATACGTGATACTCGTAGTGGGAGTGAATGGAGTGGGAAAGACCACTACCATTGGTAAACTGGCATATCAATTCAAGCAGGCTGGCAAGAAAGTGTATCTCGGTGCTGCCGACACATTCCGTGCAGCTGCCGTGGAGCAGTTGTGCATATGGGGCGAAAGAGTAGGGGTGCCAGTCATCAAGCAACAGATGGGTAGCGACCCTGCATCTGTGGCTTTCGACACCCTGAGCAGTGCCAAGGCCAATGGTGCCGACGTGGTGCTCATAGATACTGCCGGACGCCTGCACAATAAGGTGGGACTCATGAATGAGCTCAAGAAAATCAAGGAGGTGATGAAGAAGGTGCTGCCCGAGGCGCCCGACGAAGTGATGCTCGTGCTCGACGGTAGTACAGGACAGAACGCTTTTGAGCAGGCGAAGCAGTTCTCGGCTGTCACTCAGATAACATCACTCGCCATCACCAAGCTCGACGGTACGGCTAAGGGTGGAGTGGTTATCGGTATCAGTGACCAGCTAAAGGTGCCGGTGAAGTACATCGGTTTGGGAGAGAAGATGGAAGACCTCCAACTCTTCAACAAGAGCCAGTTTGTGGACTCTCTTTTCAAAATGGACAAATAAGCCTCGCTCTATCATAAATGAAGAAGAATACGATAGATATCATCACAATGGGTTGCTCAAAGAATCTCGTTGACAGCGAGACGCTTATGAGTATGTTCGAAGCCAAGGGCTATCATTGTGTGCACGACAGCAAGAACCCTACGGGCGAGATAGCTGTCATCAATACATGCGGATTTATTCAGGATGCAAAGGAGGAGAGTATTAACACTATCCTCGAATTTGCACAGGCAAAAGAGGAGGGAAAACTGAAAAAACTGTTTGTGATGGGATGCCTGTCACAAAGATACCAAAAGGAACTCGAAGCGGAGATTCCTCAGGTGGACAAATTCTATGGCAAGTTTAATTACAAGCAGTTACTTGCCGATCTGGGCTCTCCAATGGACACTTGCAGTGTAACAAGGCATATCACAACGCCTCGACATTATGCTTATCTGAAGATAAGCGAGGGGTGCGACCGTCACTGCGCATATTGTGCCATACCAATCATCACTGGTAAGCATGTGAGCCGACCGATGGACGAGATACTACAGGAGGTGAGACAGTTGGTGGCCGACGGAACAACTGAGTTTCAGGTAATTGCACAGGAACTTACATATTATGGTGTGGATATCGACGGAAAGCAGCATATTGCAGAACTGGTGGAACATATGGCCGATATACCTGGTGTCAAGTGGATAAGATTGCATTATGCCTATCCAACACATTTCCCATGGGAACTGCTCAGAGTGATGAAAGAGCACGACAATGTGTGCAAATACCTCGATATCGCCTTGCAGCATGTTTCTGACAATATGCTGTCGAGAATGAAGCGAAATGTGACTAAGGAAGAGACTTACCGGCTCATCGAACGTATGCGCGAGGAGGTGCCGGGAATTAATATCCGAACAACATTAATGGTGGGATTCCCTGGCGAGACCGAGGACGACTTCAATGAACTGATGGAGTTCACGCGATGGGCACGTTTCGAGCGTATGGGAGCATTCGCATATTCAGAGGAAGACGGTACGTATTCTGCTGACAACTATGAAGATGACGTGCCCGAGGATGTCAAGCAGAGAAGACTTGGCAAACTCATGGCCTTGCAGCAGGAGATTAGTGCGGAAATCGAGGCCGAGAAGGTGGGACAGGTGCTCAAGGTGGTGATCGACCGCAAGGAGGGTGGCTACTATGTCGGCAGAACTGAATTCTGTTCGCCGGAGGTTGACCCCGAGGTGCTCATCCCCGTAGAGGAACGCCTCTTGAAAGTGGGAAGATTCTATAATGTGAAGATAGTGGATTCTGAGGAATTTGACCTTTATGGCACTACATTAATAAATTAATAAACCAGAGTATGAACAACAAGGATTTCATTTCACGCTTAGCTCAGCGCACCGGATACAGTCAGGTGCCTACGCAGAGAATGGTGACCAACGTGATTGATGCCATGAGCGATGCATTCCAGGATGGAGACAGTATTGCTATTGATGGCTTTGGACTCTTTGAGGTGAAAAAGAAAATGGAAAGGGTGATGGTGAGTCCCACTACCCAGCAACGTATGCTTGTGCCTCCCAAACTGGTACTTGCATTCAAACCTATTGCGGCATGGAAAGAAAGAATCAAGAAGGGAGGGGATGCTGATGAGTAAGTTGAATATTTATGATTTGTGTTCCGTACTTGTTGCCAAGAACGGACTTGACGACAAGGAGTCGCATCGTTTTATCAAGGCGATGTTTGACATCATACAGGAAGGCCTCGACGAGGACAAAATTGTCAAGGTGAAAGGCCTTGGCACATTCAAGATTATTGAGGTGGACGATCGCGAGAGCATCAATGTCAATACTGGCGAAAGAGTGCTCATTGAGGGGCATTCCAAACTCACATTCACTCCCGACAGTGTGATGAAGGAAATAGTCAATAAGCCCTTCTCACAGTTTGAGACGGTCATCCTCAACGAAGGTGTTGATTTCCCGGAGCCGGCAATCTCCGAGGAGTCAGCAATCTCCGAGGAGCGGGCAGATAATACCTCAGAATTGTCCGGATTGTCCGGGGATGCCGGCTCATCTGATGATTCTCTCATAGATAATCCCGCCTTATCTGATGATTCTCTCATAGATAATTCCGGCTCATCCGATGATTCCCTAATAGATAATTCCGGCTCATCCGATAATCTTCCCTCCGATGCTCCCATCGTAGAGTTCTCGGATGATGCCCCCAATAATATCAATGAAGAATCAGCTCCTTCGGATGAATCTCCTGTAGAATCATCTCATTCTGATGAATCTCCCGTAGAATCCCCCCAGGATGCATCTTCTATAGAAGAATCTCCCCAAGATGACGACTCTTCAGAATCGCCCACTCCTATTGAAGATGACTCAGAAGATGACTCCGGCAACTCACCACTTCGTTGGATTTTGGCAAGTGTTGTCATCTTGCTCCTCATTCTCGGAGCGGCATATGGCGGCTATCTATATGGCAGATATGAAATCTCGGAGGAAATGGCCTACAAACAGATGAAGGCCGACCTGAAAACTGCCGAAATGACTGCAAAGAAGGCTGAGGCTGCCATGGCAAAGGACTCAGCATCTCAGCAGGTGGATGCCACAAAGATTGGTGCAATGTCTATCGACAAGGAATCAGATGAGGCCGATAAGGAGAAATCCGCAGATGAGGTTAAAAAGGATGAAGCCAAGGATGAAGTTTCCAAAAAAGAACAAGCTCCAAAGGCGGAAACCGTTAAGCAACAACCGGCAAAGGAAACCACAGACAAGTATGAGGCCAAAGATGCAAGGGTGAGAACCGGAGCTTATAGAATAATAGGTGAGGACAGGACCATAAAGGCAAAGGCAGGACAGACGGTGGAGGATATTGCCACACGAGCACTTGGTCCGGGAATGTCGTGCTATGTCGAGGTGTTTAACTCTATTGACGGCAAGAAAGCATTGAAGGAAGGACAAATAATAAAGATTCCAAAATTGGAACTTAAGAAAAGGAGATGACCAACATCTCCTTTTCTTATTGCAATACTCGCAATGAGTATTTGTTCGTTTATGTGCACGATTATTTGCACACTGTATTTTAATGTGCGCAATTTCATTGTAATTCGTACTAAAATACATTAAAAGTCGCATAAATTATTCTTTTTTTCGGATATATTGCATTATCTTTGCAGAAAAATATCCAAGTTGATATATTTATTTATTGAAATAAAAAATACGAAATAGAATGTTTGAAAATTTAAGTGACAGACTGGAACGCTCGTTCAAAATACTGAAGGGCGAAGGAAAAATTACCGAGATTAATGTGGCCGAGACTCTTAAGGATGTCCGCAGGGCTCTGCTCGATGCCGACGTAAACTATAAGGTGGCTAAGAGTTTCACGGATACGGTCAAGGCTAAAGCCTTAGGTATGAACGTGCTTGCTGCAGTCAAGCCAGGGCAGTTGATGGTGAAGATCGTTCACGACGAACTGGCAGAACTGATGGGTGGAAAGGCTGCCGAACTCAAATTGGAAGGCCGTCCTGCAATAATCCTCATGTCGGGACTGCAAGGTTCGGGTAAAACAACATTCAGCGGTAAACTTGCCAACTTGCTGAAAAACAAGAACCACAAGAAACCCTTGCTGGTGGCTTGCGACGTGTATCGTCCGGCTGCTATCGAGCAGTTGAAGGTCGTGGGTGAGACCGTTGGTGTGCCTGTTTATACCGAACCCGACAACAAGAATGTAGTTGAGATTGCAAATAATGCCATCAAGGAGGCTAAGGCCAAGGGCAATGATGTCGTAATCGTGGATACTGCCGGACGTCTGGCTGTTGACGAGGAGATGATGAACGAGATTGCTACTCTCAAGAATGCACTCAATCCAGACGAGACACTCTTCGTGGTGGACTCAATGACGGGTCAGGATGCTGTGAATACTGCCAAGGAATTTAACGACCGACTGGATTTCGACGGAGTCGTGCTCACTAAGCTCGATGGTGACACTCGTGGTGGTGCTGCATTGTCGATTCGTACTGTTGTCACCAAACCTATCAAGTTTGTGGGTACGGGCGAGAAGATGGAGGCTATCGATGTGTTCCATCCCGAACGTATGGCCGACCGTATCCTCGGTATGGGTGATATCGTCAGTCTCGTGGAGCGCGCCCAACAGCAGTTTGACGAGAAGCAGGCAAGGGAACTCGAAAAGAAAATACGCAAAAATAAGTTTGACTTCAACGATTTCATGAACCAAATCCAGCAAATCAAGAAAATGGGTAATATAAAGGATTTGGCTGCCATGATTCCTGGTGTGGGAAAGGCTATCAAGGATGTTGACATCGATGATAATGCGTTCAAGTCGATCGAGGCTATCATCAACAGTATGACTCCCAAGGAGCGCACCAATCCTGAGATTATCAATCAAAGCCGTCGTATGCGCATTGCCAAAGGTTCGGGTACCAATATTCAGGAGGTGAACCGTCTGCTCAAGCAATTCGACCAGATGAGAAAGATGATGAAGATGGTGTCTGGTATGAACAGCAGTAAGATGATGCAGATGGCTGCGGCTATGAAGAATATGAAGGGCGGTATGCCTGGACTATAAATGAAGATTGAAGAATGAAGAGTGAAGAATGAATATTTAGAATATAATAATTGATTGATATGCAATTGATAGATGGAAAGGCCACTGCTGCCGCTATAAAGCAGGAAATTGCCGAGGAAGTGAAGGCTATTGTTGCCGCTGGGGGGAAACAGCCTCATTTGGCTGCTGTTCTCGTGGGACATGACGGTGGCTCAGAGACTTATGTAAAGAACAAGGTGTTGGCTTGTGAGGCTTGTGGCTTCAAGTCAACTCTCATAAGATATGAGGACGACATCACCGAGGATGAACTTCTCGCATGTGTGGATCGCCTGAACAAGGATGCTGATGTGGATGGATTTATCGTGCAGTTGCCCTTGCCCAAGCATATCGACGAGCAGAAGATTATCGAGGCTATCGACTATCGCAAGGATGTGGATGGATTCCATCCCGTGAATGTCGGTAGGATGGCTATTGGTCTGCCGTGTTTCATCTCGGCCACCCCTCTCGGCATCGTGACATTGCTTCGCAGGTATGGCATAGAGACAAGTGGAAAGAAATGTGTAGTGCTCGGAAGAAGCAATATCGTGGGCAAACCGATGGCTCAGTTGATGATGCAAAAGCAATATGGCGACAGTACAGTTACAGTTTGCCACAGTCATTCGGCTAATCTGAAGGAGGAGTGCAGGGAGGCTGACATAATTATTGCCGCTATTGGTCGTCCTGACTTCGTTACGGCTGATATGGTGAAGGAGGGGGCTGTCATTATTGATGTCGGTACTACTCGTGTGCCCGACGCTTCACGCAAGAGTGGATACAGGCTCAATGGAGATGTCAAGTTTGACGAGGTGGCTCCCAAATGCTCGTATATCACTCCTGTTCCTGGAGGAGTGGGACCGATGACAATCTGTTCGCTGATGAAGAATACATTGGCGGCAGGTAAGAAGGAATACTACAAGTGACAATAGCAAGCTCAAGTGTGTCGGATATGGATAGTCGTGACTATTACAAGCAGGGCAATGAGTGCAGGAAAAGGGGAAATTTCGGAGAGGCCATAAATTGCTATATCAAGGCCATCGAATTGGATCCTGACAGTCCTGCAGTTGAAGCCAAGGCAATGCTTGAGGACATACTCAACTTCTATAATAAGGATGCATATAATCCTTGAAATGAAATAGATTGAAGTTTTTAATTTACCAAGATATGAGCAAAATTAGAGGTGCCATTGTCGTTGATACCGAGAGATGTAAGGGATGCGCACTTTGCGTGAATGCCTGCCCTCAGGATGTCATCGCTTTGGCAAAGAAAGTTAACGTCAACGGGTATCCGTTTGTGGAGGTTGTCAACCAGGACAACTGCATCGGTTGTGCTTCTTGTGCAATCGTATGTCCTGACGGATGTATTACTGTTTACAGAAAGAAAATGGAGGATTGACATGAAGAACGAAACACAGGAAGTAACATTGATGAAGGGTAACGAGGCTATTGCCCGTGCCGCCATCAGATGCGGTGTTGACGGATTCTTTGGTTATCCCATCACTCCGCAGAGTGAGATTATTGAGACGCTTGCGCTCGACAAACCATGGGAGACTACGGGTATGGTGGTGGTGCAGGCTGAGAGCGAGGTGGCTGCCATCAATATGGTGCATGGTGCTGCCGGAGCCGGCAAGAAGGCTTTCACGTCTTCTTCAAGTCCGGGTGTGGCATTGATGCAGGAATGTATATCCTATATGGCTGGATCAGAGATACCAGGAGTAGTGGTGAATGTGCAGAGAGGAGGTCCTGGATTGGGTACTATACAACCCTCGCAAAGTGACTATCTGCAGGCTACCAAAGGTGGAGGTAATGGTGACTATAACGTCATCGTGCTCGCACCTGCATCTGTACAAGAGATGGCCGACTTTGTTGACTTGGCATTCGAACTGGCATTCAAGTACAGAAATCCGGCCATGATTCTTAGCGATGGTGTTATCGGACAGATGATGGAGAAGGTGGTGCTGCCGCCATATAAACCTCGTCGCACTGAGGAAGAGATTAGGCAACAGTGCCCTTGGGCTACTATCGGACGCACAAAGGACCGCAAACCGAATATCCTGACTTCTCTCGAACTCAAACCCGAGGCTATGGAGCAGCATAATATCCACCTGCAGCAGAAATATGCCGAGATTGAAGCCAACGAGGTGAGATATGAGACTTCGCAATGCGAGGATGCCGATTATATCATAGTGGCTTTCGGAAGTGCCGCACGATTGGCTCAGAAGGCTATCGAGATTGCACGACAGGAGGGTATAAAGGTGGGATTGTTCCGACCTATCACTCTTTGGCCTTTCCCAAAAAAGGAAATCGACGAGATTGCTCGTGGAAAGAAGGGTATTCTTGTGGCTGAGATCAATGCCGGACAGATGGTTGACGATGTTCGTCTGGCTATCAATGGCAAGGAACCTGTTGAATACTTCGGACGACTTGGGGGCGTAGTGCCCGAACCTGACGAGATTGTTGTTGCCCTTAAAAATAAACTCATGTAGATTATGGCAAGAAACGAAGAAATAATTGCACCGGAGAATCTGGTGTACAAGAAACCAGAACTGATGAACGATGTGCCTATGCACTATTGCCCTGGATGTAGCCATGGTGTCGTTCACAAACTTGTTGCGGAAATTATCGAGGAGATGGGCTTGGAGGATAAAACCGTAGGTGTATGTCCTGTCGGTTGCGCCGTATTTGCCTATAGATACCTTGACATCGACTGGCAGGAAGCTGCTCATGGACGTGCGCCTGCTGTTGCCACGGCTATCAAGCGACTCTGGCCTGACCGTCTCGTCTTTACATATCAGGGTGATGGCGACTTGGCTTGCATCGGTACATGCGAGACTATCCATGCCCTAAATAGGGGAGAGAATATTGTCATCATTTTCATCAATAACGCTATCTATGGTATGACTGGCGGTCAGATGGCTCCTACAACACTCATGGGTCAGAAAACAAGTACGTGTCCATACGGACGTGTGCCTGAGCTTCATGGATATCCTTTGAAAATAACCGAGATTGCCGCTCAACTTGAGGGTACTTGTTATGTCACTCGACAGAGTGTGGAGTCGGTTCCGGCTATACGTAGTGCCAAGAAGGCAATACGCAAGGCTTTCGAGGCTTCAATGGCAGGGAAGGGCAGTTCGCTTGTCGAGATCGTATCTACCTGCAACAGTGGTTGGAAACTGTCGCCTGTGCAGGCCAATGAATGGATGAAGGAACACATGTTCAAGTTCTATCCCAAGGGGGATATCAAGGACACTATTCATTAAATAAACAGATAATAGTGAGATTATTATGAAAAAGGAAATTATTATATCAGGATTCGGTGGACAGGGCGTTCTCTCAATGGGAAAGATTCTTGCTTATTCCGGTCTGATGGAAGATAAGGAGGTGACATGGATGCCTGCCTATGGACCTGAACAACGTGGAGGTACGGCTAATGTGACGGTTATCGTTAGCGATGACCCGATAAGTTCTCCTATCCTTAGTTCGTTTGATGTGGCTGTAGTGCTCAACCAACCGTCGCTCGACAAGTTCCTACCAAAAATCAAATCGGGAGGTATTCTTATCTACGACAGTTATGGCATCATCAATCCCCCGTCGAGGGATGATATATCTATCTATCGTATCGACGCGATGGACAAGGCTGCTGAACTCAAGAACGCCAAGGTGTTTAACATGATTGTGCTTGGTGGATTGTTGAAGGTATGCCCCGTGATAAGTCATGATGGTGTGGAAAAAGCCTTATACAAGACTCTTCCTGAACGTCATCATGGGTTGATACCATTGAATATGCAGGCTCTTAAGGAGGGGGCGGGAATCATCGAATTACAATCGTAATCGTTGTATCCCTCCACATTCCACAAGGTGCTCAAAGCATCCTTCGGCAGGGAATAAACCGGCATATATGCCTGCGCAAAGTAATACACCGCCGTGTGCGAATATCACCACACGGCGGTATTCTTTTGCTCTAAGCTCATCCAGAAAATCCGACACTCTCTTGTAAAGGTCGGGAAATCCTTCGCCTCCTGTGGCTCTCAGGTGCATATAGTCGTCATACCACATCTGGAGTGCATCGTCCTTTATCTCATCATACTTCTGCATCTCCCATTCTCCCATGTTCATCTCCTTCAACCGGTTGTCTTTCACGGGATTGGCATATCCGCAAAAGGCCGCTAATTTCATGGCTCGCGTCAGTGGAGACGAGTAAACAATGTCGGGAGATATTCCATCCGACAGTATTTCATCGAGGTTCTTGCGAGTCAGCAAAGCCTCGGCTTCGAACGTGTCTGCAACTGGCACGTCCGACCATCCGTAGCATGTGCCTTTAGGCACTCCTACATGCGTGTGTCTTATCATTATTATGTCCATACGGTTGCAAAAATACAAAAATATTCTTTTATAACTAAAAAAAATAAGTAAAAAGTTAGGATTTTCATATTTTTTTTGTAATTTTGCATCATGAATGCGATAAAAAAGATATTTTATATATTACTTTTATTGGTCACATTTGTTTTTTCTACTAACTCTTTAGCTGATAGTGTTGATAAAGTGACTAAGAATGAGGTTATTGGTGATAGTTGTAAAATTGCAAAGTTTGCTGTCTCCAACAATATCCTGTATATATGCTCATACAATACGGATTCAAGAAGTACGGCCGAAGCATTAGAGCCGTTTGTGAGGCGTTGTAATGAGATTGATCCATCACGACAGGTCATTATAGAGAGCATGGAATGTACAAGTATTAAGGAAGTATTCTCATATAAAAGAAAAATGAAGGGAATTCTTGGTAAATATATGGCTGACGGGCATGCTCCTGCTCTTATCGTACTCATTGGACGTGAAGCTGTATCTACTTATCTCTCTTTAGATGAACCAGAATACAAGAAAATACCTATTGCTATCGGGTCGTGTAGTGCAAATATCATCTCCCTTCCCAATGACTCGGTGGATATTCGTAAGTGGCAACCTGAATCAAAGAATCTAAGATCTGATTTCCATGATTTTAATATCGTGGGAGGTTTCCTTACGTATTTTGACATTGACAAAAACCTTCAAATCATTCACACACTCTATCCAAATATAACTGAGTTCTCTCTTCTCACTGACAATTCTCTTGGAGGTGTGACTATGCAGGCATTGGTGAGGGATAAGGTGGCTGGGATGAAAGGCATTAAAATGAATTACATCGATGGACGTACTGAAACATATGCAAGTATGCTTCAGATTATCAGAAAAATGCCTAGTGACATGGCTCTACTTTTAGGTACATGGAGGGTGGATTGTAACGATAATTTTTCTATTGGAAATTCTTCCATGCAGGTGAACGAAAATAACCCCACATTGCCTGTCTTTTCTATTTCAGGTATCGGTATGAACGGACTTGCAATTGGCGGATATTATCCTGATTTTCGACATGATGGTGAGCGTTTGGCAGAAATCTGTATGGCATATCTTGAGCGATTTGAGCCTCAAGGATTTGTCTATGTTTCTAATAGCTCCAATTTTGATTACCAACTTATGGAGAGTTTTAATCTCAATAGGGATAGCCTGCCTTCCGAAAGTAATCTCTTGAATGAGCCGCTTTCTTTTATTGACGAATATAAGGACTGGTTTATTGGCGCAGGTATTCTTGCTGTCATATTGGCTCTTTCACAGTTGATTACACTGCATTTTATGGTCAAATTGAGAAGGATGAAGGAAGAACTCCAAATCCAGAGCGAGGAACTATTGATAGCAAAGGACAAGGCGGAAGAGTCGAATAGGATGAAATCGGCTTTTCTTGCTAATATGAGTCATGAAATTCGTACTCCACTCAATTCTATTGTAGGATTTTCAAGTTTGTTGACAAGCGACCAAATGACCTTGTCTAAAGAGGAAAAAGCGCATTTCAGCGATATTATCAAGCAAAACTCTGACGCATTGCTTAATCTTATTAATGATGTACTCGATTTGTCGCGAATTGAGACAGGACGAATGGCTATAAAAAAGGCTGATTGTGATGTCGTCGCTTTGGGAAAGTCTGTTCTCGAGTCTATGATAGTTACTTGTCGCAAACCGATTTCTTTTGATTTCAAATGTGACTTTGGCGAGTGCATAATTTCGACAGACGAAGCAAGACTTAGGCAGGTGCTCGTCAATCTATTTACCAACAGTATAAAGTTCAGCGAACAAGGCGCTATCGTATTGTCTATTTCAAGGAAGGCTGACGAGGGGATTTTGTACTTCTCTGTTACCGACAATGGATGTGGAATACCTGAAAAGGATGCTGAAAGAGTGTTTGAGCGTTTTGTGAAACTCGATCAGTTTAAGCAGGGAACTGGTATCGGTCTGCAGTTGTGCCAGCAATTCATAACGCGACTAGGAGGAAAAATATGGGTTGACACAACTTATAAGGATGGGGCAAGGTTTATTTTTACACACCCTCTATAATTTATTTTTTATCCATAATATATATATAATAAGGTGTAAATATACATCATTAAAGTTTAATTATTAAAATATGTTATAAAACACATATTTTTCGATGAAACATTTGGTGGGTTCAAAAAAAGTCCGTACCTTTGCATCCGCTTTCGAACAAAAACAGATGTTTTTATCGTTCGAACATAAAGAAAGAGTTCTTTGAAAGACTTACATAAACAGAGAAGTAGTACAAGAAGCGA
>OBLI01001871.1_pt1 | contig 19203 bp, 16 predicted proteins | sample 1519701 | NCBI WGS metagenome assembly OBLI01 (sample SAMEA3663005, study PRJEB22513) | pig gut metagenome | biome: pig gut; feature: pig-associated habitat; material: faeces | place: France | collected 2012
ATTCAAGTTTCGCATGTGCTCAACTTTAGGAGTTAAAAGGAGTTAGAAGAAGTTATCGCTCCCTTTGGTCGCTTAGGAAGTTAAAAGACAATAGTAAGAGCCAGGCTTAAACATACGTCATTTATCTCCTTTTATCTTCATTTATCTCCTTTTTACTACTTGCGAAAGTTGAGTTATATCATCTATAGAAATCTTCGTCGAAGTCGAAGGTGTTGTCCTGCTCGACGTTGTTGTCATTAAACAGATCGTCACCATCATCCGACTCTTCATTCGACTTTTCATCTGAGGTATCTGCATCTTCCGGCGACTCGGCAATGACTATCGATTCGGGAAGGTTGAGCAACTGCTCGGTGCTCACCTTAACGGGCGAGAGAGTGCGGAGGAAGAAGCGGTCGTAGTCGTCGTAGCTATAGCGCGAGCCCAACAGGGGCATATTTGCCTCGCTGACAACTATACGGCGGCAACCTTCAAGTCGGGAAGATATGTCCTTGTCGGAGGAAAGACGACGGGCATACTGGGCAGCCTCATCGTAGTTGAGGAATCCACTGACCACAAGACGTGCCGCTCCATCGGCCTCCTCGACACGAATGTCGAAACTGCGCACCATGAAATTGGTGAAGTTATACTTGCCAAGAGCGAAGAGGAGTTTGTTGGACGACACCTCGTCGGGATTGAACACAAGCATGAAGACGTAGGGCTTCTCGCGCTCAAGACTGAGGGTGTCAGCCACGGTACTGTCTGCAGCTGCCGCGATGGTGGTGCGGCGTGTCCATAGGTCGCCGATGTCAAACTTACCGCCATGGAGTTGGCGACCTTCCTGAACGCCCTTGAGGATCATACCGGCAATGGGCGACACCTCACTGTCGGGATATTTCGTGACCACCGTTTGCATCTCTTCACTGCATCCCGTGGCATCGCCTAAGTTGAGAAGGGTCATACCCTTGATGAATATCACCTTCGAACGGTTGGCTCCCTGCGGGAAGCGCGACTCTGAGATAGCGGCATTGGCTATCACCTCATCATGGCGGTCGTCCTTGAATGCCTGATAGGTGGCGGCATAGAGCGAATCCTCAATATGCACACCGAAACGGGCGTTCTCGACGAAATGCGGGTCGGTGAGCAGTTGGGTCCACTGACTGTCGGGATAACGCACCTTGAGTGTATCCACACAGATATCGGCACGAGTTTTCTCGCCACGACGGGAGTGGAGAAGGAACAGATGATAAAGTGTCTCGTCGCCTCGTTGCCATTCGGGATATTGGCGGAGAAGGCGCGAGAACTGTTTCTCGGCAAGGGGAAGATTGTCGAGTTTGTCCTTAAAAATCACACCTGAATTATGCAAGCCCTCCATGATGATGGCATCGCTGGATGCCTTTTGTTCGGGAGTGAAGGGCAGTTGGGCGAGATAGTATTCACGGGTGTAGGGGGAGAGGGAATCGGAGGACTGCTCACCCGACGCTGACGCGCCGGGCACGGAAGCTGACGATAAGGAATCAACAGAGGCAAGGCTATCGGCTGAGGCGATGTCATCAGAGTCGGTTTCCTCTTCTGATTCCATCTTGAGTACGGTGCGATTGACGCGCTGCCAATCGTCGATATTCTCTCTCCTACCCCATTGCTGTTGGAACATTGCCTTACCCTGACTCACTGCCATAGGATTATAGAAATACCACACCCCGTTCTCGCCCTTTGCCGTTGTGGGTTTTGAGGCGGCGGGGCTATTGGGGCGTTTGCCCACTCCCGACTGTGCCGACTGTGTGCGCTCCTGTTCCTCGGCTTCAAGTTCCTGTTGGCGACGGCGTTCCTCTTTCTCCTTCTTCTTCAAGGCCTCGATAACACGGTCGATGGCAGCATTGCGCTGGTCATCTGGCATGGCTACAAGAGCTTGGAGAGAATCCTGGAGATGGATGGCATCAGTGTGGGGCACGAGTTCGTCGAGCACCTGCGAACGATGGGACAGTTCCTCATAGTCGGGGCGGTCGCGGTCGAGCAATCCGATGGCCTCACCATAGCAACGACGTGCATCTGAATATGCCTCTCGTTGCCAATAGAGATTACCCAAGGTGAGGAGCAATACACCCTTTTCTATACCCGAACGTGTTGACTTTGCCACTCCTTTCTCATAGGCGGCAATAGCCTGTAGGGTGTCCTTGCGGGTGATATAGATATTACCGATGGCATAATATACCTGGTCGAGATAATCCTTGTTATTGTCGGAGGCTGCCATGCGACGAAGACGGGAAATCATCTTCTTGGAATTGGAGGCTGCCATAACTTCTGTCTGAGCGATGCGGGCATTGAAGGCCAGTTGGTAGGGAGGATTGAGACGCACGACATGACGATAGGCATCATAAGCTGCCGACTGATTGCCGAGTAGCGTCTGCAACTGTCCCATAAGATACCACTGACGAGCCTTGAGTTTGCGGCGACGCTCATGACGGATGACACGACGTAGCGACTCAGCTGCCTTGGCATAGTCGGAGGAGTGGAGATAGAAATCGGTGAGGGCATAATCCCAATCGGCTGCGGCACGATAGTGGATGGTGTCGCGACGTTGACGGGTGATGACATCGTCGGCCTCGTAGAGCCAATCCTGTTCGGCATAGCTGCGCACAAGCCACGCATTGGCGATACCGCTAATGGCTGGTTGGGTGGCATAGAGGCGAGACATATAAGAAAAGGTGGCGGCTGCCTCATCGAAACTACCCTTCTGAAACTGTGCTTTGCCAAGCAGGAGCCAAGCTTTCCACATAAAGGGGTTATATTCGCGACGACCCAACCACTCGATGTCGCGGGCGGTCTTGCGACGACTCTTGTTCCATTCGGGACGACGCTTTATACTATGCAGTTTAATAGCCTTTTCGGCCTTGAGGATGGCTTCGTCAAACTTCGACTTGCCGATATCGTAGTTTTTCTTGTTACCCACCTGATAGAGCGGCAACAACTCGGTGTAATCATCCGTGGCAGACGTTTCCTTCTCCTGTGCTCCCTCGATAAAGGCCTGACTGCCGTTGAAATACACATTGTAGCGGGTGTTGAACGACTGCCACCAACGGGTGGAGGCGGTGTTCTTCTTGGAGGAGCATCCACTTAGAATGACTATGGAAGTGACCAATAATGACATCACCTTAAACCGACTTAAGGACAGGAGCATACGACAAAGCCCATATCCCACAATGGAGACAAAGATGATGGAAGCACCCGAGGGCACATTCATCCAATAAGCTATGGTGAGACCCAAAATGCTATATATGACACCAAAGAGGATGCTAAGCAAGATCATGCGACGATAGTCGTAGGTGAAGAGGTTGGCTGTCATCTGAGGTACGGTGAGAAGACTGATGGCGAGCACCACACCCACAAGACGGAGTGTGGAAACAATGGTGACGGCAATGATGACCATCATCATATACTCAATAATATCAACCGGCAAACGGCGGGAACGGGCAAACACGGGGTCGAAGGACACAGCCATAAGGGTGCGCCACATGAACGCGAACAGGCATAGCACGACTGCCGTGACAGAAGAAAGGAGAATAAGGTCGGATTGACTGATGGTGAGAACACTGCCGAAGAGATAGGACGGGAGGTCGGGCATGAACCCGGGGGTGAGGAAGCAACAGATGATGCCGACGCTCATTCCCAATGTCCAAAACAAGGCAATGGCCGAGTCTTCCCTCACCTGTCCTCGCGTTGCGACCCACTGCACTCCACAAGCACTGGCAACGGCAAACACCATAGCCGACAACACGGGATTGAGCCCAAGGCATACACCAAGACCTATACCTCCGAATGAAGCATGGGTTATGCCTCCACTGATAAACACAAGACGGCGTGTGACGATATACGTGCCCACTATGCCGCACAAGACGCTTGCCAGCAGACAACCCATCAAGGCATTCTGAAAGAAAGTATATTCAAGTATCCCCATCAATCATCAATAAGAGTTCATCTTTTATCTGGTCGGGGACATTTATTCCCCTTAATATCAAACTGCGGTTCCAACCCTTGGCGTCCGACTGTGGCATGGTCATCAATACCTCGCGGAAGAGTTCAGCCTCATCGTCGGTAAAGCTATCTGAAGGTCGGCCCTTGAAACGGTCGAGTTCCTCGTCGTCATAATACTCCACATCGCGCGTGGCAGCCTCCATCATGCACTCCTGTTCGCAACGAGTGTCCTCGCCGTTGCATGTGTCACACGTGGGACGGGTAACAATAGTGTCGGAGGTCCCATCAGAGGATGACGACATCCGACTCCATAGCGCTGCCATTACACCCAAGGCAACAAGAGACAGAAGGAGAACAACCACTACAGTCATGGCGTCACACTTCGGTTATTTGGAATCCCGCACTGCGCAGGTCTTCCCAATAATGGGGGTAGGACTTGGTGACAACATGCGGGTTGTTGATACGTATCTCAGGCAGGACAAAGGCCAGTGGAGCAAAAGCGAGTGCCATGCGATGGTCTTCGTAGGTGTCGATGGCGACATCTTGCCGGGGGGCGCATCTCTCGCCATCCCATATCAATTGACTGCCATCTACATCACGCAGAACATAACCCAATTTGCGTGCCTCCGTCTTAAGTGCCTCTATACGGTCGGTCTCCTTGATCTTCAGGGTTTTGAGTCCTGTGAACACGAAGGGCACATTGAGGGCGAGACAAGTGACGACAAAGGTCTGAGCAAGGTCGGGAGCATTGACGAAGTCATACTCGAGACGGGGCACACAACGCCCCTTGTTGCGTAGTCGCACACTCTGAATACCTGGTATAGACGAGGGAATGAAGGTGGTTTTCACTCCGAGGAGACTAAAGATGTAACGTGACATCGAGTCGCCTTGCTTACTGCCGTCGGTGAGTCCCTCAAGCACTACCTCGTCATCCTCGCCACCACTGAGTGCCATCATCTCATACCAATAAGAACTGGCACTCCAGTCATTCTCTATATAATAAGGTCGCGAGGTGTAGGGTTGCGCCTTGACGAGAATTGTATCTTTATCCGTCCATTCAGCATCAGCCCCATACTCTTTCATCATCCATAGGGTGAGGTCGATATATGGGCGTGAGAAGATGTCACCGGTAAGGTGGAGCTCAAGGTCGGTTGTAAGTGTCGGACCTATCATGAGCAGTGCGGAGATATACTGCGAACTGACATTACCTGGTATATCCAGTTGGCGACCATAAAGTTGGCGACCCTCAATACGTAGAGGCGGGAATCCCTCCTCACCGACATAATCGATATGTGCCCCAAGACTGCGCAATGCATCTACGAGAACGGAGATCGGTCGATGGCGCATTCGTTCGGTGCCTGTAATAACGTGCTCGCCGTGAGTGGCAGCCAGATAGGCTGTCATGAAACGCATGGCGGTGCCAGCCGCCTTGATGTCTATTTCGTAGGGCATGTCGCGCAGTGCCCTCAGTATCACGTCGGTGTCATCGCAGTCGGAGAGATTATCCGGCATATACGAACCACCGGCAAGGGCATTGATTACCAATGCCCTGTTGCCGATACTCTTGGATGCAGGCAATTTGACCTCCGTCTTAAGATTATCCGGAGCTTTCAGTATATATTGCATTGAATTCCTAATTCCTAATCCCTAATTCCTAATTCCTAATTTATTCATCAGTTTGCCATCTCGGATATGAACTTGATTCTCACAAGACGTATCTCGTCCTCGGAATACTCGTCACCCAGTTCGTCGATGGCTATCTGCAGGTTGTCGGTATCCGACTCTCTGAAATAATCGTAAATGTCATCCACATGATCCTCGTCCATCACCTCCTCAAGGAAGTAATCGATATTGAGCTTAGTGCCGGAATATACTATTGCCTCTACCTCATCGAGCATCTCGTCGAAGTCGATACCCTTGGCATTGGCTATGTCATCGAGGGCTATCTGACGGTCGATACTTTGAATGATGCTCACCTTAAGCATTGACTTCTTGGCAACGGTGCGCACACGAAGGTCGGACTGGCGCACAATATCGTTCTCCTCGCAATAGCGCTTGATGAGCTCAACGAAATCCTTGGCATAGGGTTGGCGCACCTTTCCCTCGCCCACTCCCTGGATACTCTTCAGTTCGTCAAGGGTGACAGGATAATCTGTTGCCATCTGCTCGATAGACACATCCTGGAAAATGACGTAAGGCGGACGATCCATCTTCTTTGACACTTTCTTACGGAGATCCCTAAGCATGGAGGCAAGCGTGGGGTCGAGGGCACTTGTGGTTATTGCGCTCTCGGCATTGTCGTCGTCCTCGCTAAACTCCTTGTTGAGCACAATCTGGAAGGGGTGCTGCTTCTTGATATATTTCTTACCGGCTGAGGTTACCTTGAGAAGGCCGTAGTTCTCCACTTCCTTTTTGAGGTAGCCGGCAATAAGGGCCTGGCGTATAAGAGGGCTCCATATCTTGTCGTCCTCATCCTCTCCGATACCGAATTCATCCAGGTTCTGATGTTTGTGAGCCAACACCTCGTCGGTCTCGCGACCTGTGATAAAGTCGATGACGTAGTCCTCGCGGAAGTTCTCCTTGATGGCAAGGATGGCTGTGAGGGCCATAACCAACTGTTTCTCAGCACCTATCTTCTTCTTGGGATGGAGACAGTTGTCGCAGTTGCCACAGTTGTCCTTGTCATAATTCTCACCGAAATAATGAAGCAACATCTTTCGTCGACATACTGATGACTCAGCGTATGCTGCCGTCTCCTGAAGGAGTTGGCGACCGATGTCTTGTTCGGCAACGGGTTTGCCCTCCATAAACTTATCCAGTTTGTCGAGGTCCTTATGACTATAAAAAGCGAGACACACTCCCTCGCCACCATCACGTCCGGCGCGACCTGTCTCTTGATAATATCCCTCAAGACTCTTGGGAATGTCGTAGTGGATGACGAAACGCACATCTGGTTTGTCGATACCCATACCGAAGGCTATCGTTGCCACAATGACATCTATCTTCTCCATCAGAAAGTCGTCCTGTGTCTGCGAGCGTGTTGCAGTATCAAGACCGGCATGATAGGCAGCAGCCTTGATATCGTTGGCACGGAGAATGTCGGCAAGATCCTCTACCTTCTTGCGCGAGAGGCAATAGATAATACCGCTCTTGCCTTGATGTTGGCGGATAAAACGCACAATATCCTTATCCACGTCCTTGGTCTTCGACCTTACCTCATAGTAGAGGTTAGGACGGTTGAACGAGCTCTTGAATTCCTTGGCGTCAACAATACCAAGACTCTTCTTGATGTCGGTGCGCACCTTGTCGGTGGCGGTAGCTGTGAGAGCAATCACGGGAGCCTGACCTATCTCATTGATTATCGGGCGGATACGGCGATACTCAGGGCGGAAATCATGTCCCCACTCCGATATACAGTGTGCCTCATCCACAGCATAGAATGATATCTTTACCGTCTTGAGGAACTCCACATATTCTTCCTTGGTGAGTGACTCGGGAGCCACGTAAAGCAACTTGCACACACCACTTGTTATGTCGCTTTTGACTAAGTCGATGGCAGCCTTGTTGAGCGATGAGTTGATGTAGTGGGCCACACCATCATTGTCGCTCAGATTGCACATCACATCCACTTGGTTCTTCATGAGCGCAATGAGGGGCGATATGACTATAGCCGTTCCTTCCATAAGCAAGGACGGCAACTGATAACAGAGAGACTTTCCACCTCCTGTGGGCATAAGCACAAATGTGTCGTTGCCATCAAGAAGGTTGCTGATGATAGCTTCCTGGTCTCCCTTAAATTTGTCAAAACCGAAGTATTTCTTCAGTGCTATTGTTAAATTCTTATTGTCTGCCATAACAATCTGATATATTTCAAATGGTACTATTCTGAGAATGAGCTTGTCTTCTGTAGTTGACCCTCGGCATAATCACGGGTTACGGTGAACGTCTTCTTGCGAGACGAGGGTGCCTCGAACATAGCGTCGGTCATTATCGACTCAACTATCGAACGAAGTCCACGAGCTCCGAGTTTGTAACTTACAGCCTTGTCAATTATATACTGAAGGGCTTCTTCTTCAAATACAAGTTTAACGCCATCCATCTCGAAGAGTTTCTGGTATTGCTTGATGATGGAGTTCTTGGGTTCCTTCAATATCTTCTCAAGAGCATCGCGGTCGAGAGGATTGAGATAGGTGAGCACGGGAAGACGACCAATCAACTCGGGGATGAGACCGAATGATTTGAGGTCGTCGGGCTGGATGTATTGCATCATATTGCCCTTGTCAATCTTCTTGTTGTTGAGCACAGAGTCGAAACCCACGGAATGGGTATTAAGACGCTGGGCTATCTTACGCTCAATGCCGTCGAATGCTCCTCCACATACAAACAGGATATTGCGCGTATCAACATGAATATAGTCCTGGTCGGGATGCTTGCGGCCACCCTTTGGTGGGACATTCACAACTGTGCCCTCAAGGAGTTTGAGCATGGATTGCTGAACTCCCTCGCCACTGACATCACGAGTGATTGAGGGGTTGTCGCCCTTGCGTGCAATCTTGTCGATCTCGTCGATGAAAACGATACCGCGCTGGGCTGCATCCACATCATAATCAGCCACTTGGAGCAGGCGCGACAATATACTCTCAACATCCTCACCTACATATCCCGCCTCGGTGAATACCGTGGCATCGACAATGGTGAATGGCACATCGAGCAATTTGGCAATGGTGCGGGCAAGGAGAGTCTTACCGGTACCTGTGCTTCCCACCATTATTATATTACTCTTCTCGATCTCCACTCCGTCGGGATCTTCCGGTTGCTTGAGGCGCTTGTAGTGATTATATACGGCAACGGAAAGAAAGCGCTTGGCATCTTCCTGACCAATCACGTATTGGTCGAGATATGCCTTTATCTCCTTGGGCTTTGGCACCTTGAGGGCCTTGGCTGCCTTCTCGTCCTTCTTCTTCATTGCACCAACCGCCGACTCTTGCAATATTCTGTATGCCTGCTCGGTACAATTATTACAGATATTGCCGTTAAGGCCAGTTATAAGCAACTGTACATCCTTCTCACTGCGACCGCAGAAACTACATGTTTTCCTCATCATTCTTCTTTCTTATCAATACCTTGTCTATCATTCCATACTCGCGTGCTTCTTCTGCAGTCATCCAATAATTACGGTCGGAGTCATTCCACACCTTCTCGAATGGAGTATGTGAGTGATTTGAGATAATGGTATAGAGTTCCTTCTTGAACTTCATTATCTCCTTTGCCTCGATTTCGATATCGGAGGCTTGTCCCTGGACACCGCCAAGGGGCTGGTGGATCATCACGCGACTATGAGGAAGGGCTGAACGCTTGCCTTCCTGACCTGCCACGAGAAGCACGGCACCCATTGAGGCTGCCATACCAGTACAGATGGTAGCAACATCGCTGCTGATAAACTGCATTGTGTCGTAGATACCCAATCCTGCAGTAACACTTCCACCAGGGGAATTGATATATATGGAGATGTCCTTGCCCGGATCTACAGAGTCGAGATAGAGCAACTGTGCCTGAAGGGTATTGGCGGTGTAATCGTCAATCTGTGTCCCAAGGAATATGATGCGGTCCATCATAAGGCGCGAGAACACGTCCATCTGGGTAACATTAAGTTGTCTCTCCTCCAATATATATGGGTTGAGATACTGGGCTTGCTGGCTCACTACATCATCCAAGACCATCCCGTTTATACCGAGATGCTTGGTAGCATATTTTCTAAAATCATTCATAATCTTATATGTTTCAAATCATTTTTTACGTATAATATATTGACAAAAATAGAAGGCTATCGACCTTTTCATTTCGTTCGTGGAACAAAATTAATAAAAAAAGTCGATAACCTTCTATTTTATGAGGTTTTTTTCCTAAAAAATCTTATTTTTCTGACATTAACTTGTTAAACTCGTCCAAAGTGACGGTTTTTTCATTCAATTTAACTACTTTTTTGAGTGCTTCGGCAAGTTTTACATCAGATGCGCGCTCAACATATGAATCGAGATTTTTCTCTTCCTTCATAATCTGCTGAACATAGTTGTCGAGATACTCGTCGGGCACATTGCTCATGCCGTACTGGGCAAACTGCATGCGGGCAACATCCTTGCAAACCTTAAGTACGTCTTCCTTCTCAACCTTGATATTGTTGGCCTTGAGAAGTTCGTTCTTGATAAGGCTCCACTTAAGTTCGTTGACACTGGCGGCAAAGTTATCCTCGATAAACTTGTCGTCCTTGTCGGGGTTGTTGCTCTTCATAATGCGCTTGAGAAGCTCATCGGGGAAGGTGACCTCACCAACCTTGTTCTCGGCATACTTGCGAACGTCGAGCATAAACTTGAACTCCTCGTCGTTGGCAAACTGACCCTTGATTGAATCAGCCACCTTCTGGCGGAAGTCTGCCTCGTCCTTCACGTTGCCCTCGCCATATACCTGGTCGAAAAGCTCCTGGTTGACATCGGCCTTGACAAAACGCGACACCTCGGTGACGAGGTATGTGAAATCTGACTCAAGAGCCTCTGCCTGCTCATCACTAATCTTGAGAAGAGACTTGATCTCGGCATTGCTCTCGGGATATGCCTTCTTGGGATTGAAAGTGATGACACTACCCACCTTGGCTCCGTCGAACAATTTCTGCTGGTCTTCCACCTTAATATATTCAGGCATCAACACTGCCTGCTCAACTACAATACCGTCTTCCTTGGCATTGCCTTCGGCATCAAGCTCACGCAGGTCACCCTTGAGCATATCATTCTGTGAGGCATCATAGTCATCCACCTTGTCATAGTGACCTGAGCGGCTTCTGAACATGTCGATCTGCTGGTCAACCAACTTGTCGTCAACCTCGATTGAATAATGGTCAATCTCGTCATTGCCGTTGATCTCAATGTTGATCTCAGGAGCAACGGCGATATCGAAGATAAACTCGAAAGGACCGTCTTTCTCCAAATCCTGCTCAACCTGGGCAGCATTGGACATAGGAGCACCAAGCATGGCAATCTTGTTGTCAATGATATAGCCATTGAGCTTTTCACCCAAAACCTTATTGATAACGTCCATCTTGACCTGCATGCCAAACTGACGTTTAATCATACCCATAGGGGCCTGACCCTTGCGGAAACCGGGGATGTTGGCCTGCTTGCGATAGTTCTTCAGGGTTTTGTCAACTTCACCCTGATAGTCATCCTTTTCAATGGTGACTTTCAGTACTCCATTGATTTTGTCTGGATTTTCAAATGAAATATTCATCTTTCTTTTTTCTTATATATTATTATGTTATTCAAATTGAGGTGCAAAGTTACATATAATTGAGCGAATATCTGCATATTTTGCAGTTTTTAACCTTTTTAATGCTCATAATCCGTCATTTTCAGCGGCTTCCTTGGCCTTTCGCTCCTCTTCCATCAACTGGAAATCCTTCTTGCGCAGCACAAAACTGTTACTGAGATACTTCTCACGGACAATCTTGTTTTCGGCCAATTCCTCAGGACTTCCCTGAAAGAGAATCCTACCTTCGAAGAGCAGATAGGCACGGTCGGTGATACTAAGTGTCTCCTGCACATTATGGTCGGTGATGAGAATACCTATGTTTCGGTCCTTGAGCTTCCAAACTATCTGCTGGATATCCTCAACGGCTATAGGATCGACACCGGCAAAGGGTTCGTCGAGCATAATAAACTTAGGGTCGATGGCAAGGCAACGGGCAATCTCGGTGCGGCGGCGCTCGCCACCAGACAACTGGTCGCCCTTGTTCTTGCGCACTTTCTGCAGTCGGAACTCAGCTATCAGACTCTCAAGCTTTTCAAGTTGGTAGGAGCGGGGCTTGCCTGTCATCTCAAGCACTGACATGATATTGTCCTCAACACTCATCTTGCGGAACACGCTCGCCTCCTGTGCCAAATATCCAATACCGGCACGGGCACGCTTATATACAGGGAACTTGGTGATATCGAGGTCGTCGAGGTAGATATGTCCGGCATTAGGGACAATCAAACCGGTGGTCATATAAAACGACGTGGTCTTGCCAGCACCATTTGGGCCAAGCAATCCTACTATCTCGCCTTGCTTCACATTGATGGAAACATCATTGACTACAGTACGCTTTCCATACTGCTTAACCAAGCCTTCAGTGCGGAGCACCATGCACTCTTTTGTTGTATTTTCGTCCATTACATTATATAAATATGGCTGCAAAGGTAGTGTAAAAGTCGGAAATAACAAAATAATTTGGATTTTTTTTTGTATTGTCTGCAACTTTCTGTAACTTTGTACCCGATTTAAAGAAAAATATTATGTTAATAACGAAATCTTTGACCTCATTCGGTAAGTATCTCATACTGATGGGGCGAACATTCCAACGTCCGGAAAGGTTCAGGATGTTCTTTAAGGAATATGTGAAAGAGATGGCAAAACTGGGTGTCAATTCCATTGGCATCGTACTACTAATTTCTTTCTTTATTGGTGCGGTGATTTGCATCCAAATGAAACTGAACATACAAAGTCCATGGATGCCAAGATGGGTGACTGGATACACCACGAGGGAAATCATGCTTCTTGAGTTCTCCTCGTCTATCATGTGTCTTATCCTCGCCGGAAAGGTGGGGTCGAACATCGCATCGGAAATCGGAACAATGAGGGTGACACAACAGATTGACGCCCTTGATATCATGGGAGTAAATTCGGCATGTTATCTGATTCTGCCAAAGGTGCTCGGCCTAATCACAATCATGCCTTTCCTGGTGATATTCAGTTCGGCATCAGGCATCTTGGGAGCTTACGGTACGGCTTACATCGGGCAGGTGCTTCTGCCCGACGACCTTACTCTCGGACTACAGCACAGCTTCAACTCGTGGTTTGTATGGATGAGTATCATCAAGAGTCTGTTCTTTGCGTTCATAATATCAAGCGTACCTTCTTATTTCGGATATACGGTTGAAGGTGGTTCGGTGAATGTGGGAAAAGCAAGTACGGATGCCGTTGTTACGAGCAGTGTCCTTATTCTCTGCTCCGACGTGTTCCTCACACAATTATTATCTTAATTTCGGATTATTATGATTGAAATACAGAATCTGTGCAAGTCGTTTGGAGACAAGGAGGTGCTGAAGGATATCACTACCACCTTCGAGAACGGAAAGACGAACCTCATAATAGGACAGAGCGGTTCGGGAAAAACCGTACTGATGAAGAATCTCGTAGGACTTCTCGACCCTACGAGCGGACACGTACTCTATGACGGACGTGACTTTGTGTCGATGACTAAAAAGGAGAAAATCACACTGCGACGCGAGATGGGAATGATATTCCAGAGTGCGGCTCTCTTTGACTCGCAAACGGTGTTGGAGAATGTGATGTTCCCACTCGACATGTTCTCAAGCATGACTCTTCGTGACAGGATTAAAAGGGCACGCACTTGTCTCGACCGTGTCAATCTGGTGGATGCGGAGGAAAAATTCCCTGGAGAGATATCTGGAGGTATGCAGAAACGTGTGGCTATCGCGAGAGCCATAGCACTCAACCCGCAATACTTGTTCTGCGACGAACCAAACTCGGGTCTTGATCCTAAGACCTCACTCGTCATCGACGAACTACTTCACAGTATCACAAAGGAATATAATATTACCACCATCATCAATACCCATGACATGAACTCGGTGATGGGTATCGGGGAAAATATCATTTTCATATACGAAGGACACAAAGAATGGCAAGGACAAAGCAAGGATATTATGGGAACTGACAATCAGAAACTTGCCGACTTCATATTTGCCAGCGACTTGCTGAAGAAAATGAGAAGCACTTATATGGAAAAAATAAAATAGAGATAATAGATAAAAATAACAGAGCCACAAAGGCACTGAGGACTCTTTTATCCCAGTGTCATTGTGGCTCTGTTTTTTATATCAAGTCGTCAATCTTGTCACTTCATCTTCCAGACTCCGTTGTCTTCAACCATAGGGACGACGATTTCCTCATTCACACTATCACCAAAACATAGTGTAAGGAATACATTGGTGACCTTTGTCACACTGTCTGTCTTTGCCGTGACAATATTCACGCCATTTATTCCCTGATGCTGCTTTTTCTGCTCAAGGATATATTGCTTGGCATTCACAACGAGCTGCTCTCGATAATGAGGAGGCAAACTGTCGGTGCCTACGAAACCAGCGGAGAAAAAAGCATAGCCGCCAGCCAACAAACTGTCGTAGTACTCTTTTGCCGCTTTGGCAGCATAATCCTCACGACTTGGCCCATTGTCTCCGCCGCATGATGCGAATAGAGACATCATCACCGCAATAATTATTAGTATATGTCTCATCCCTAATCCCTAATTCCTAATTCCTAATTCCTAATCCCTAATTCCTAATTAATATAACTTCTACTTTTGTCGTATGAAGATATTGATAGGAGTACCCGAAAGATCCCAGTTGTCACGAATCTTGTTTTCGAGGAATCTCTTGTAGGGCTCTTTTATATACTGCGGAAGGTTGGCGTAGAACACAAAAGAAGGAATCTGCGTGTTTGGCAGCTGAGAACAGTATTTTATCTTGATATACTTTCCCTTGATTGATGGTGGTGGATATGCTTCCACTAAAGGCAGCATAACCTCATTCAATTTTGTCGTTCCAATCTTAGCCTTACGATGCAGATACACTTCCTTGGCAGTCTCAAGCACCTTGAAGATGCGCTGCTTGGTGAGTGCCGAGGCAAATACTATGGGGAAATCGGTGAAGGGCGCCATACGATTGCGTATCGCATCAGTAAAGGTGTCGATGACCTTCTGCGACTTCTCCTCCACAAGATCCCACTTATTTACAACTACCACAAGACTCTTATTGTTCTTCTGGATAAGTTGGAAGATATTCATGTCCTGGGATTCTATTCCTCGGGTGGCATCAAGCATCAAGATACATACATCACTATTCTCGATGGCACGTATGGAACGCATGACACTATAGAACTCCAAGTCCTCGGTCACCTTGTTCTTTCTACGGATACCTGCCGTATCTACAAGATAGAAGTCAAAGCCAAACTTATCGTATCTGGTGTAAATACTGTCACGTGTTGTACCGGCAATCTCTGTAACGATATTACGATCCTCACCTATGAAGGCATTAATTATACTGCTCTTACCCGCATTGGGGCGACCTACTACGGCAAAGCGGGGTATGCCCTCCTCAAGGAGTTCAGAGTTATCCGGCTTCAACTTCTCAAGCACCAAATCAAGTAAATCACCTGTTCCACTGCCCGTTGCTGCAGAAATGCAATAAGGATCTCCCAAGCCCAACTTATAGAACTCGGCAGCATAATATTGCTCAATATTGTTGTCAGCCTTATTGGCTACAAGAATTACAGGAAGTTTTGTGCGCCTCAGAATTTGGGCAACATCCTCATCCAGGTCGGTCACACCATTATGAACATCCACAAGGAAGAGTACAAGGTCGGCCTCTTCGGTGGCAATTACCACTTGTTTGCGTATTTCCTCCTCGAAAACATCGTCTGAGTTTACAACCCATCCCCCAGTATCCACTACCGAGAACTCACGGCCACACCATTCGCACTTGCCATACTGGCGGTCGCGTGTCGTACCGGCTTCGTCACTGACTATCGCCTTGCGGGAATTGGTCAGTCGATTGAAAAGAGTCGATTTGCCCACATTGGGCCGTCCGACAATTGCTACTAAGTTTCCCATTTATTATCAATAATTATATTATTATAAGAATAAATTCCTAATCCCTAATTCCTAATTCCTAATTCTTAATTCCTACTCCGGATTATATCCAAAGCTGTCGAGTTCCTTCTGCGAACTACGCCAATCCTTGTCCACCTTAACGAATATCTCAAGATAAACACTCTTGCCAAAGAACTTCTCAAGTGACTTACGACTTTCAGTGGAAACCTTTTTAAGGGCTACCCCTTGATGACCGATGACAATGCCCTTTTGTGAGTCACGCTCTACATATATTATTGCATTTATATGTATGCGCTTTTCATCTTCCTTGAAGCGCTCCACCCTCACCTCTACAGAATATGGAATCTCCTTGTCATAATAGAGCAATATCTTTTCACGGATAATCTCACTGACAAAGAAGCGTGCGGGTTTGTCGGTCAATTGCTCCTTGTCAAAATACGGTGGACAATCGGGCAGCAACTCACCTATTCTCTTGAGCAGCATGTCAACACCAAAACGGTTTTTTGCAGATATCGGCAGGATCTCCGCATTAGGGAGCAACGAATGCCACTTATCAACAATCTCCCCAAGTGTATTCTGGTTACTCTGGTCGATTTTATTAATGAGCAAAAGCACTGGTACTGACATCTTTGCTACTTTATCAAGGAAATCCTTGTTCTTCTCTGGATTTTCCACTACATCCGTAACATATAACAAAACATCAGCATCCGCCAGTGCCGACTCAGAGAACGCTAACATTGACTCCTGCAACTTATAGTTGGGTTTCAATACTCCAGGGGTGTCGGAAAAGACAATCTGCATCTCTGGAGTATTAACAATACCCATAATACGATGGCGGGTGGTCTGAGCCTTGAATGTGGCAATACTGATACGCTCACCGACGAGTTGGTTCATCAGTGTTGACTTTCCCACATTGGGATTACCTACGATGTTTACAAATCCTGCCTTATGCATTGCATATAAAAATTATGAAATTGACAAAAAGCGCACCCCCGCGATGTTTATCGAAGGAGCGCGCTTGCTTATATTCCAATAGTGCTAATTTCTTTGGATTACTTTGCCGGAGCTGCGGCGGCTGCACCGTCGTATGCCCACTTGTAGTAGGAAGCGCCATGAACGAATCCTGCGCCAAAAGCAGTGAATATCAAGTTGTCACCCTTCTTCAGCTTGCTCTCGTTTTCCCACAAGGCCAATGGTATCGTTGCGGCACTCGTATTACCGAAATGCTCAATATTTACCATCACATGATCCATCGGAAGATCTAACCTCTTGGCAACGGCCTCGATAATTCGCATATTGGCCTGATGAGGAACGACAAAAGCGATATTGTCCTTATTGAGACCATTTCTCTCGGCTATTAGCGCACAATCATCACTCATACTGGTCACCGCATAACGGAACACTGTACGTCCTTCCTGATACAGGTAGTGAAGACGATGATCTACAGTGAAATGCGAGGGTGCACAAACCGAACCTCCAGCCTTGATATGCAAGAAAGGCAATCCCTTTCCATCGGTTAGGAAATGTGCGTCCATCACTCCTATGTTTTCTTCTTCAGTTGCCTCTACAAGAACAGCAGCGGCACCATCGCCGAAAAGAGCACATGTCGAACGGTCTTTATAATCGACCACCGACGACATTTTGTCAGCTCCGATAACAATAATCTTCTTGCATCTTCCACTTTGTATCATCGAGGCAGCTACGTCAAGCGTATAAAGGAATCCACAACATGCAGCCCACATATCAAATGCAAACGCATTCTTGAGTCCTAATTTGCCAAGAACGATAGAAGCGGTGGATGGAAACTTGTAATCGGCGGTAGAAGTGGTTACGATGAGTGCATCGATAGTATCGGGATCGACACCAGTCTTCTGGATAAGCTGCTTGGCAGCCTTTCGCGCCATATAGGAAGTGCCGAGTCCCTCTTCTGTAAGAATTCGGCGCTCTTTGATTCCTACACGCGTCATAATCCACTCGTCGTTGGTGTCAACCATCCTCGACAATTCCTCATTATTGAGGACATAATCGGGAACGTAACCACCTACACCAGTGATTATCGCGTTGATTTTGCCCATTTATTCAGCCGTTTCGTCCTTAACGATAGCAACCTTACCTCTATAGTAGCCACATGTGGGGCATACTGTGTGGTAGATGTAATAAGCACCACAGTTGGGGCATACTGCCAGTGTAGGTGCTACTGCCTTGTCATGAGTTCTTCTCTTAAGTGTACGAGTCTTCGACTGTCTTCTTTTAGGATGTGCCATAATTTTTTAAATGTTTAAATCTGATTTTTCTTTTATTTTCAACAACTCACTCCAACGTGGATCTATCGAATCTTCAATCTCAACGTCACTTCGGGTGGCGGAATGCGCTTCCAGCGCTTTCATCATCTCACGGTTGCATTTACCAGGTGCATGAACGTGCTTGATTGGGATATTCAACACTATAGATTCGTACATGAACCACGATACGTCGAGGATTCCTTCATCCTCAGCGACGGTCACGAGGTCATCGTCTTCCGAGTTTTCTTTTCCAAACTTTGCCACCAGTTGGCTTTCCGCCTCCACCGGCTGCTCCATGTCGTCAAGACAGAGGTCGCAGGGCACTACCACCGTGCCCTTGATATTGAAGTTAACCTCAAAGAGGCTTACCTTGCGGATAATCTCCACTACAGCATCCAATAAACCTTGACGAACATCCTCCGCTTCCACTGCTGAGAAATATTCGTCATCAAGCCTGAATTCCAAGGTATTCACACCTTCCTTCAAGCCATGAAGGTCTATCTTATATGGCTTCAATCTGTCCATATTCTCCATTTGGGGTGCAAAGTTACACAAAATTTCTGATATATTGAAACTTATCGACGTTTTTTTTTGTTTTCTTAATGATTAATGATGAAAATCACTGCAATTCAACTTAAATCACACCAAAAGCCCTCCTTTTCACAAAGGAAGGCTATGGTATTGAAGCGTCTGCTCCAATCAATTCGCATATGCATTCTATAGAGATTTTTATGGTTTCTTTCGTTGAATCACCACTACTTTGTCTCCTTCCTTTGCACCATACTTATTAAGAAGCTCTACATTCTTGACAACAGTTATGGACTCTATCGTAACTGGGGATAGTTTTTCCACCTCTTCCTTCTGAGCCACTTGACCATCAACTATGTAAATAACATTGGTCTCATTATTACCCAATGACTGTTCTTTCTTATTTACATTAGGGTTAGATGCGTCACCTCTGAGTCTGAAAGTCAATGGCACAGTAAACTTAACACTTACAGGTTTACCATTCTGTGCACCCGGTTCCCATTTTGGCATACTGCTCACCACTCTAATAGCCTCGGCATCCAATTCCTCGCTTACCGAGCGCGCCAGTTCCGCGTTTGATATCGAACCGTCTTTTCCTACTACAAATGTTACAATCACCCTACCTTCGATTTTCTTCTCTTCAGCCACTTTGGGATAATGGACGTTATTAGAAAGATATTCGAACAACGCAGGCATACCACCAGGGAAAGAAGGCATCTTCTCCAC
>OBLI01001875.1_pt1 | contig 19184 bp, 23 predicted proteins | sample 1519701 | NCBI WGS metagenome assembly OBLI01 (sample SAMEA3663005, study PRJEB22513) | pig gut metagenome | biome: pig gut; feature: pig-associated habitat; material: faeces | place: France | collected 2012
TATAATTTGGATAACAAAATTTATACTTTTGGGAAAAGTGTTAATATTTTATATAAAGTTCTTTTATTTTTATTAATTAATGGTCTTTTTTCTGTATCAGCCGGTGCATATTTTAGCATTAATATCATACATATTAAATAAGTTATAAAAATAATATTATTATTAACACTTATTATTGATATTAAGATAGGTATTCCTATAAACATTAATAGAGAAGTTACCCAACAATGCCATGATTTTTTTGCATGAACTCCAAATCCTGTTAATCTTATAATTCCATAAAATATAAATAATAATAGTAGTGGTTTTACAATTTTTAATATTATACACCCTATTAAAATTATTATTGTTTTTGATATTGTAAGATATAAGGATTCTATTCCATATTTAATTTCATCTAATTTTGTATCATCGTAGTTATAATATTTTGTAATATTATTCATGATACTGTTTACTACTAAATTCTTCATTTATCTCCTTTTTCATTTACATTATAACTCTATAAATTTAAAATAATTAATTTTGTCATTAAATGTCATTTTTATTGTTTTAACTAGATATTTTTCTTTAAAATTCTTATATTTTGTGAGTTTATGACAAAAAATAATACTTTTACGACAAAAATGATATTAAAATACTAATTTTGATATCATTGTAAATGTGAATACAAACTACTTGTTAGAAAAAGTATCATAGTTAGGAGGCAGAGTTAAATGAGTAGAGGTCGTGTTAAATGGTTTAACAATGATAAAGGATATGGATTTATCGAGTATGAAGGATTGGTAAATGAAGATATCTTTGTTCATTATTCGGCTATTGAACAAGAAGGTTACAAGACGCTTAAAGAAGGTGAAATAGTTGAATTTACTTTAATTGAAACTGCTAAAGGTAGTCAAGCAATTAATGTTAGAGAAGTTAAATTATCATCAGTAGTTTAAATACACGTAAAAGTGTATTTTTAATTGTATTACAAAAGTAAATATTTAGTTATAAAAAGTAAGGAAATAATTCTAATAAAATAATAATAATTAATTAAGTTAATTTTTAAATGTAAAACTTTTGTGTAATTTTAAGAGATTTATAGATAAAATATTGTAATTATGCTATGCTTTAGATAGGAGGAATAATATGAAATATAATATCCGTGGTAATAAAATAGATGTTACCGAAGCAATTGATAATTACATTAAGGAGAAGTTATCTAGATTAGATAAATATCTAGATGATAATGATGAGGTAGAAGCTAAAGCGGTAATTTCTGCAAGAGGAAAAGATCAAAAAGTAGAGGTTACAATATGGAGTGGTAAATATAATATAAGAGCAGAAGAAACAAATCCAGATTTATATTCTGCTATAGATTTAGTTATAGATAAACTTGAAAGACAATTTAAAAAATATAAAGGGAAAATTGCTAGTAAAAAAGTTAAAATAGCTGTTATGCCTGAAATAGAAGATTTATTTGAAGAAGATGAACAACATATAGTAAGAAGAAAAGAAGTATTCTTAAAACCAATTGATGAAGAAGAAGCAATAACACAAATGGAATTATTAGGACATACATTCTTTGTATTTAAAAATGTTGATACTGATAAAATAAATGTTGTTTACAAAAGAAATGATGGAGATTACGGTATAATCGAGGCTAATTAGAAAAGTAATATTCACTTTTCTTTTTTTCTTTGTTATAATAATTTTTAATGGAGATGATTACATGAATTTATTTAAAAATTTATTTGATTATGAAACTAAAGAACTTAAAAAAATAAATAAATTAGCTGATCAAGTTGATGCTTTAGATGAAGAAATGCAAAAAATTAAAGATGTAGAATTTAAAGCTAAAACAGAAGAATTTAAAAAAAGAATTCAAAATGGAGAAACTCTTGATGACATATTAGTAGAAGCAGTAGCGCTTGCTCGTGAAGCATGTTTCAGAGCTATAGGTGAAAAGCCATTTAGAGTACAAGTTATAGGTGGTATTGCCATTCATAGAGGCAATATTGCTGAAATGAAAACAGGTGAGGGAAAAACTTTAACTACAGTACTTCCCGCTTATTTAAATGCATTAGAAGGAAAGGGTGTTCATGTTATTACTACTAATGAATACTTATCAACTCGTAATGCTGAATGGATGAAGCCAATATATGATTTACTTGGTGTAACAGTAGGAATTAATACTAGAGATAAAAATCCTCAAGAGAAGAGAGAAGCTTATAATGCTGATATAACTTATACAACTAACAATGAACTTGGATTTGATTATTTAAGAGATAATATGGTTGTACATAAAGAGAATAGAACGCAAAGAGGACTTAACTTTGCTATTATAGATGAAGTTGACTCAATTTTAATTGATGAAGCTCGTACACCATTAATTATTAGTGGTGGTGTAGCCAAGAGTGCTAATGTATATAAAGAAGCAGATAGAGTTGCTAAAAATTTGTCTATAGATGATTATGTTGTAGATGAAAAAACAAAAAAAGTTACTCTTACTGAGGAAGGTGTTCATCATGCTGAGGAAATGCTTCATTTAGATAACTTATACGATATTAAAAATAGTGTAATGGTACATAACTTAGATAAAGCACTAGCTGCTAATTATGCATTTAAGAGAGATGTAGATTATGTTGTTGAAAATGATCAAGTAATTATAGTTGATACATTTACAGGAAGACTTATGCATGGTCGTCAATTTAGTGAAGGATTACATCAAGCATTAGAAGCTAAAGAAGGAGTAAAGATTAATGAAGAAACTAAGACTTTAGCTACTATTACATTCCAAAATTTATTTAGAATGTATAATAAACTTGCTGGTATGACTGGTACTGCAAAAACAGAAGAAGAAGAATTTCAAAATATATATAATACTTATGTTGTATGTATTCCAACAAATAAACCTGTAATTCGTGATGATCAAGTAGATTTAATTTATTCATCACTTAAAGGTAAATATGCAGCAATAGTAAGAACTGTTAAAGAAATACATTCAAGTGGAAGACCAGTATTAGTTGGTGTTGCTTCAGTTGAAACAAGTGAAGTAATTAGTCAATTATTAACTAAAGCAGGAATTAAACATGAACTTTTGAATGCAAAAAATCATGAACGTGAAGCACATATTATAGAAAATGCTGGTAAAAAAGGTGCTGTAACAATTGCAACAAATATGGCTGGACGTGGTACTGATATTAAACTAGGTGAAGGTGTTCGTGAACTTGGTGGGTTATTTGTAATTGGTACTGAAAGACATGATTCAAGACGTATTGATAATCAGTTACGTGGAAGAAGCGGTCGTCAAGGAGATCCAGGTACAACAAGATTCTTTGTATCTATGGAAGATGATTTAATGCTTAAGTTCGGTTCTGAAAAAATGAAAACAGTTATGGAGAGTTTAGGTATTAAAGATGATCAAGCAATATCAAATAAGATGATTTCAAAGAATATAGAATCAGCTCAAAAGAAGGTTGAAGGATTTAATTTTGATAGACGTAAGGGATTATTGGATTTTGATAATGTTATTTCTAAACAAAGAGAAATTATTTATAATAGACGTAATGAAATATTGGATCAAGATAGTATTCGTGATAGAGTTCTTGAAACTTTTAAAGAGTTTGTTTCTAATCAAGTTAATTCACATATTGAACCTGAAGGATATTTAACTGATAATGATATAGATAATATTTTAGAACAATTTAATGCTCATTTACTTAAGAGAAAGAAATTAACTAAAAAGGATTTCGAAGGAAAATCAACTGAAGATGTAATTAATCATATTTATGACATAGTAGTTACTGATTATAATAAGAAATTGGAAGATATTCCAGAAGATATTCAAAATGATTTTGAGAAATCTATATCACTTAGAATAATTGATAAATATTGGATGGACCAATTAGATGCTATGGAAGAGTTGAAGGAAGGAGTAGGACTTCGTGGTTATGCTCAAAGTAATCCTCTTCAAGTTTACGCTTTAGAGGGATTCCAAATGTTTGATAATATGATGGCTAGCATTAATGCAGAAATATCTACTTTCTTACTTAATGCTGAGGTAAGACAAAATCTTGAAAGAGAAGAAGTTAAGAATATTCAAACTAATGATGGAGATAAAGCATCTAAGAAACAACCAAAAAAATCAGAAAAGAAAATAGGAAGAAATGATCCATGTCCATGTGGCAGTGGAAAAAAATATAAAAATTGTTGTGGTAGATAGCCTTATTTTATAAGGATTTAGTCAACTTAAAAACTATTAATAATTAGTCGCTGGGCACCCAAAAGGCACCCAAATATTTAAAAGGGTGTCGCAATTAAATGGAGAAAGAGTTAGAAAAAACTAACTCTTTTTTGTATGTTCACTTGTTGATTGGAGGTGAACTATGAAAGTAAATGTAAGAAAGAAAGGAAATGTATATCAATATTATTTTGAAACTGCAAAGGTAGATGGGAAAAGGAAAAGAGTATCTAAATCAGGATTTAAAACAAAAAAAGAGGCAGAAGAAGAAGGTTTTAAAGCAATGAATAAACTATTTCAAGGAGTAGCTTATAAACCATGCAAAATGTCGTATTCAGATTTTTTAGATTTATGGTTGGAAAAATGGGTAAGAATAAATCTTAAATTTAGAACAATAGAGACTTATGAAAGAATAATAAAAGTACATATAAAACCTAAACTAGGATTTTATACATTAGACCAATTAAATGTTCCATTATTGAGCGATTTTATGACAAATTTATATATTGAACATAATTATTCAAAATGGTATCTAAGAAATATTTTGAAAATAATTAAAGGCTCTTTAAGATTTGCTTTTGATGATATGGCTTTAATTCCAACAAATCCAGCATTAAAAGTACATGTTCCAAAATATGATACAGCACCTACTGATCCAGCACATATATTCACTAAAGAAGAAATCAATATTATCCTGGATAGATTTAAAGATTCTCATTCAATATATTTGTCACTATTAACTGCATATTATACAGGATTAAGATTGAGTGAAATATTTGGATTAACATGGGATAATGTGGATTTTGAAAATAAAACTTTAACTGTTAATAAAAATATTGTTGCTAGAAATCAAAAGGGATGCAGTCATAAGAGTCAAGTTAAAGGTGGAACTACTTGTGTATGGTATTTAGGTACTTGTAAAACTGAAAGTAGCTATAGAACAATAACTATTGGTGATACTTTATTAGATGCTTTAAAAAAATTTAAAGAAGAAACTGATAATAATAGAAAGTTATTTGGAGATTCATATTTATTGCATTATAAAAAGACAGTAAAGAATGAATATACAAATAAGCCCGAAATAAAGATTATCACAGCAGCAGCTGAAATACCAATAGGTTGTCCAATAGCTGATTTTATATTTGTAAAACCTAATGGATATTATTTAGGAACTAATACAGTTAAATACGCAATGAAAATTATTCATTACGAATTAGGAATTAAATGTAGATTTCACGATTTTAGAGAAACACATGCGACTAGATTAATTGAAACTGGTTCTGATATTAAAGCAGTATCTAAAAGATTAGGTCATTCAAATATAAATACAACATATAACATCTATGTTAGAGTAACTGATAAAATGGATCAAGACACAGCAAAGAATTTTGAAGAATATGCAGATTTAAAATTAGAAGAATAGAAAGAAAGGAGATAAAATGAAAAATTGTGAAGTTATTTCAATAGCTAATCAAAAGGGTGGTGTTGGTAAAACAACTACAACATTTAGTTTAGGGGTAGCTCTTGCTAATATGGGTAAAAAGGTGTTGTTGATAGATGCTGATCCTCAAGGTGATTTAACAGCATATGCAGGTTGGCATAATACAGATGATATACCAAATACATTATCAACAATAATGGAAAATACTATTAATGATAAAGATATTAATCCAAGTAGTTCAATATTGTATCAAGAAGAAGGTGTTGATGTTATACCATCTAATCTAGAATTATCATCTATGGAAGTAAGATTAATTAATGTAATGAGTAGAGAAAATACTTTAAAAAATTCTATTAGTCCATTAAAGGAAAAATATGATTATATATTAATAGATTGCATGCCTAGTTTAGGAATGATAACTATTAATGCTCTTGCAGCATCAGATAAAGTAATTATTCCTGTGGAATCACAATTCTTAGCTACAAAAGGAATGGGTCAATTATTAAAGACAGTTCACCAAATAAAAAAACAGATTAATCCTGATCTACAAGTTGGTGGTCTATTACTAACTATGGTAGATGAAAGAACTAATCTATCCAAAAATATAAGTCAAGCATTAAGCGAGACTTATGGGAACATGTTCAATATCTATAATACTCATATTCCAAGAGCAGTCAAGGTTGCAGAATCATCTAGTGAAGGACAGTCTATATTTTCTTATGACAAGAATTCTAAAGTAGCAATAGCATATAGAGATTTTGCAAAGGAGGTAATGTTAGATGGAGAAAAAGAACATTCTAGATCCACTTCCGTTCAAAGTCGATGATTTCTTCACTACTCAAGAGCAAAGAGATGAAGCAAAAAAAGAAAAGATTGAAGAAATTGATATAAATCTATTAGATACATTTAAGAATCACCCATTTAAAGTTTTAAAAAATGAAGATTTAAATAAATTAGAAGAATCTATTAAAGATAATGGAGTTTTAGAACCAATTATTGTTAGAAAAAAAGATGATAGATATGAAATAGTTTCAGGTCATAGAAGAAAGCTAGCAAGTGAATTAATTGGTTTAAAGACTATACCAGCTATTATTAGAAATATGACTGATGATGAAGCTACTATTTATATGGTAGATTCAAACATGCACAGAGAATCATTACTTCCTAGTGAAAAAGCAAAAGCATTTAAAATGAAATTAGATGCATTAAATCATCAAGGAGTATCTTCTGGTCAAGTTGGCCAAAAGTACAGCAGAGATATTTTAGCTGATGAAACAAATGAATCATCAAGACAAATCCAAAGGTATATTCGTTTAAATTATCTAACACCAGAATTATTAGAAATGGTTGATAATAATAAAATTGCTTTTAATCCAGCAGTAGAAATATCTTACTTAAAGAAGTCAGAACAAGAAATGCTATTAGAAGCTATGAAATATTCAGATTCTACTCCTTCTCATGCACAAACAATAATATTAAAAAAATTATCTCAAGAAGGAAAATTAACGGACGATAAACTACTTGAAATTATTGAACAAGAGAAACCTAATCAAAAGCCAAAAGTAAAAATTAGTGAAGAAAAATTAAAAAGTATAATACCTAAAAACATTAAAATTGCTAGTTATGAAGATTTTATATTTAAAGCAGTTGATTATTATTCAAAACACTTAGAAAAACTGAAGACTCAAGAAAGATAGGTGGTGTAGATGAAAGATGTAAGAGAATTTGAAATAGATGATGAAACAAAAAACTATACTATTATGGATAATAGAAGATATTTAGATTCAAGCATTTCAAATGCAGCTTTAGGTTTATTAGATAGAATTACAAGTTTACCAGATAATTGGGATTATTCATTTAATGGATTAGTAGCAATTTGTAAGGATGGTAAAAGTGCAATAAGAAGTCAAATAAATGAACTTAAAAAGCATGGTTATATTGAAATAGATAAATTAAGAACCGAGAAAGGAACATTTAAATATCATTATAAAGTTCATAATAATCCTCAAACCCTTATAAATAAAGAGATTAAACCAGCACCCGATTTTCCAACCTTGGATAATCCAACTATGGATAATCCAACATCGGTAAATCAGCTACAATATAGTACTAAAAAATACAATACCAAAGAAATAGATAAAAAAGATAGAATAGATAAAACGCAAGCGATGAAAAATCCATTTGTAATTGATTTAATAAAATCAGGATATATTAATGGTGATGAATATAACATAACATTCTATGATAGTTTATTTAATGATTATGTTAATCGAGGATATGAAAAAGTTGATATTTATTCAGTAATTCATTACATAATTAGAGGAGTTAAAAGAAATAATTTTAAAGATGAAAATGGTAATGAAATATCTAATAAATTTGGTTATTTAAAAAGTGCGATGGCTACAAGTCTTAAAAGGTTTGAAGATGCAGATAAACCTTTATGGCCAGAACTTGAAGATGATGATTGGTTAAATGATGATGAACCAATTAAAAGAAGTAAAAAAAATGATTTAGAATTATAAAAGAGGAGTGAAGTTTTATGAAAAAAAGAATTATTATTTTACTGATTATTTTATTAATCTTTAGTATTTCATGTGTTTTAGTATTTAAAATGACAAAACCTAAAAGTATAAAAGAACATGCAACTATTAAAACTGAACAGGTGAAAGAAAAAGATACAATTGATGATAATAATACAATTAAAGAAACTTCAACAAATGATAAATTTGAACAAGAGGAAGTGGTTAAGGAAGATCCAATAAAAGACAATAAACAAGAGAAAAAAACTAATAGTACCACTAAATCTAATACTGTTCAAACAATACAAGAAGAACCTAAACAAGTTGAACAAGTACAAGATTCAACTCAAGAACAAACAAAAGAACAACCAAAGGTTAAAGAACAAACAGAATGGGAAAAATATGGTATGAGTGAATATGATTATTATCATAAACCTATGTGGGATTGGGCTAGAGTTGATTATCCTACTCATGAAGCTTGTATAGAAGCTGGTGAAGCTTTAGGATATGAAATCTTAAGTTATTCTTGTATAAATATAAATAGTACAGCTGGGAACTATTTAGGAGATATGTTAAAAGTTAAATACCCAAAATAATAATGAAAGGAAATGAAAGATGAAAAAAAATAAAATATTTAAGTATGCAATGACCTGCATGCTTTTTTTAATGGCAATATTTTCAATAAATGAAGTACATGCCGAACAATACACAGGACAAGCAATTTGGCCATCAGAATATATAAGCAATATCTATATAAAAAAGGTTAAACCAGATGGCTATACAAAATATCAACAAGCTAGATTCATAAGAAGAAGCGAAGATAATGCATTTGTATATTGTGTTCAACCATATACAGATATAGATAATAATTTACCATATTATAATGTTGCTAGAAGTGATTATGCTAGAGTATTAGGATTTTCTGATGCTCAATGGGAAAGAATATCATTACTTGCTTATTATGGATATGGTTATGAAGGTCATTCAGATCAAAAATGGTATGCAATTACACAAGTTATGATTTGGAGAACAACAAATCCTGAATCTGATATTTATTTTACTTCATCATTAAATGGAAGTAGAACAAATAAATTTGATGGAGAAATTGCTGAATTAGAAAGTTTAGTTGCTAAGCATTATACAGCACCTAAATTTCAAAGTGATATAGTTATGCCTATTGGTAGTACTATTTCATTAAATGATTCAAATAATGTATTAAGTAATTTTAGAGTAGCTGGTTCTACAAATGTAAATGCTAGTATTAGTGGAAACACTTTAAATGTAACAGCTACAAAAGTAGGAGATGCTACTATCAATTTACAAAAGGTAGCAACAAAATATGAATTACCACCAATAGTATATTTTAAAGATGGTTCACAAAATGTATTTAGAGTTGGTAATTATGATCCAGTAAGAACTAGTATAAAAATTAAAGTAGTTGGTGGAAAAGTAACACCTGAAAAATATGATGTTGAAACAAAGGCAAAACAACCTCAAGGTGAAGCAACACTTGATGGCGCTATTTATGGTATATATAAAATTGATGGAACAAAAATAGGAACTGTTAATTCTAATACTACATCTAACTATTTACCAGAATTAGGTAGATTTTATTTATTAGAAGAAACACCTTCAAAAGGTTATACATTGGATAGCAATAAGTATTATTTTGAAATAACAGAAGATAATTTAACACCAACAGTTAAAGTATATGAACAAGTTATTAGGAGAGATTTTGAAATAACAAAGGTATATGCAACAGATGAAACAACAATAATGACACCTGAAGTTGGAGTTAAATTTGGAGTATATAATAAAGAAGGGGATTTGGTTGATGAATATACAACTAATAATCAGGGTAATTTTGAATTCAATTTACCTTATGGAACTTATACAATAAAGCAATTAACTTCTACAAGTGGACATGAAAAAATGAAAGACTTTAATATTGAAGTAAAAGAAGTAGGTGGCATTATTAAGAAAGTAATTTCAAATGCTGAAATAACTGCTAAATTAAGAGTTATTAAAGTTGATTCTGAAACTAAAGAAGTAATAAAAAGAGCTGGTATTAAGTTTAAAATTAAAGATACAAAAACAAATGAATATGTATGTCAAACTACATCTTATCCAAAACAAACAATATGTGTTTTTGAGACAGATGAAAATGGTGAATTTATTACTGCATATCCTTTAAATACTGGAACATATAAGTTAGAAGAAGTTGATCAAAGAATTGATGGATACCTATGGAATAAAGAATCACAAGAATTTACAATTGATGAAAATTCAAAATTAAGAGAAGATTCTGAATATGGAATAATCTTTGATATTAAGTTTGAAAACAAACCAGTGAAAGGTGAAGTTAAAATTAATAAAATAGGTGAAGTAGCTAAATTAGAGGAGGGTAAAGGTTATACTTTTACAAAAGAAAAATTAGAAGGAATTACTTTTGGATTATATCAAGGTGATAAAGAAATAGTTACAGGTAAAACTGATAAAGATGGTAATCTAATTTTTAGTAATTTAAAATTAGGTAATTATTGTGTTAAAGAATTAAAAACATTAGATGGATATATTCTAAATGATAAACCAGTATGTTTTTCACTAGAATATAAAGATCAATACACACCAATTATTACTTATAAAACATTAATTGAAAACAAATTAAAAACCACTCCATTTGAATTCACTAAAACAGATTATTCAACTGATGAAACATTGCCAAATACAACTATGAAAATCTATACTATTAATGATGAATTAGTATATGAAGGAAAAACAGATGAAAATGGTAAGATTACTATTAATCGACTTCCTATAGGAAAATACTATATTGAAGAGTCAGAAGCACCAGAAGGATATTTAATTAATGAAGAAAAGATGTACTTTGAAGTTAAAGGTGATGAAACTATAGTTAAATCTAATATGAAAGATGAAAAAATAACTGGAACACTAGAATTTACTAAAACAGATTTTAGTGAATCTATAACTTTACCAAATACAACAATTGAGATTTATAATGATAAAGATCAATTAATTTATACTGGAACAACAGATGAAAATGGTAAGATTGTAATAGAAAAAATTCCTTATGGAAAGTATTATATTTTAGAAAAAAATGCCCCAAAGGGATATTCATTAAATACTGAAAAAATGCCATTTGAAATAAAAGAAAATGGAGAAATAGTTAAATGCTCTATGAAAGATGAAAAAATAATTGAAGTACCAAATACTGAAAAGAATAAATTCCCTACTGCAGAGGTAGGATCAATATTATTATGTTTATTGGGTATAGAACATCTGGTAAAAGTCAATAGATAGTTCTTGGCAGATTTTGCATAGTAAACTGCCTTATCAAATAAATTATTGCATGTCAAAAGAGTTTTAGCTTTTTTAAGCTAAAACGCACATATGTTTGCTATTTCAAATATTCCTTCAGGCAAGCCCTCAGTCGTATTCAAAATAGCAAATTAATTGTTCTTTGAATTTTGAACCGAGTCAATTGGTATGTAATATTGATTTTTTCGCAGCAATCCAAAAATCAATCTTTCAAGTTTACGAGCAGATAGAACGAGTGCACGTTTATGTTGATGTTTAGTAACTTCATTGTATTTAAGATTGTAAAAATCTTTGATAAATGGAAAGTTTTGTCTAACGCAGGAAGCAGTAGCTTCAACTAAATAATAACGTAAATATTTGTTAGACTTTTTGGAAGATTTTTTATCTTGAGAATCAAATTCTCCAGACTGATTTCTCTTCCAATAAAGACCTGAATATTTAGCAAGTTTGGAGTTATGAGAAAACCTTTCAATATTACCAATTTCTGCCATAATTCCAGCAGCATAAACTTTACCAATACCACGTATTGAAAGTAAAATATTATAAGTGTTTGAATCTAATCCTAAAGCAGTAGATAAAATAGTTTTATCAATATTTTTAAGTTGTTGTTGGTAAAATTTAATAGTATTTAAGGAACAAGCAATGGCAATATTAATCGGTTCATAGGCAGTTTGATCTAATCTGTATGAAGCATGCATAGCTTTATTTAAGGTAGTTATTTTATTATCTAAATTAGATGAATGATTTTTACTTTTTTCAGAAATAAAGTTAATAAGTTCTTCAACAGAAGATTCAATGATTTGGCTTGGAGATTCGAATTCTTCCAGAAAAGCAGAAGAGGTTGCACCAAACAAATCAGAAAAAGGCATCTCATTTTTGTTTAAAGATATTAATCCTGAGAACGAAAGATATAAATTTGTTAAAATATATGTTTTTTCTCTTATCAATTCTTTACAAATGTGATATCTTTGTCTTGTGAGACGTTGAAGTGCGATGTATTGAGATCCTTTAAAAGGATATAAGCTTTTAGTTCTACCAACTCTGGCAAAATCAGCAAGAACATAAGCATCAATATCATCTTCTTTTTCTAAGTCATGAAAACTTTTCTTATATTTATCAAAATCACACGCATTGATTTGATAAACTTCGGTATGATAATTATTTAAATATTCATTAGAAGAAAAGAAACAAGCAGGATGAAAAGAATACATACCAGTTGATTCCATAACAATAATGACTTTTTCAAAAAAGAATTTATCTTCGATGTCTTTTATTTTATTAATAACCATTTCGTTTCCTTCTGGATTATTGGGAAACTTAAGGTTAAAATAAATATGTTGATCAAAATTCATAGCGCAAAATTGATTGCCTTTTAATGCAACATCAACACCAATGAATAAACAGTTTTGCATAGTTATCACCACCTTTCATTAATGAATTTTTGTGAAACATAATAGACTATCGATACCCTTGCTTAAAAGTTTGACAACAACCTCGTTATAAGAATACATCTTTGTTTAAGGATAATTTGCTGCGATTAAACTTAAAAGAGAAACATCATCTGAGTTAGAAGGATAATAACTGATAAGAAGGGAAACATTCTATAATAGTAAACACCACTTATGGGTTACAGGAGTTGACAGAATAGATCCTAGTTATTACATTTCGAAAAATATAATAACACAAGGGTATAAATAATCCACAGTTTTTACTATTTTTACTTATAAAAATAAATACATAAGAAAAATAGTCTTTGTAAGTAAAATGTTAAAATAAATTACTTACAAAAACTATTATACGAGGAGTGTTTATTTATGGAAAAATCAGGAAAAAATAAGAGTCTAGTAATTCTAGGCTCTTTATTATTTATAGCAGGTCTAACTTTAATGGGTTATAAAGTATATAACTATGTAAGTGAAAAAGAAAAAATAGATGCTGCTATAGAAGAATATTATGAAGAAGAAAAACAACCAGAGATTATTAATCCAGTAGAAGAAACAAAACCAGAACCTGCTAAAGAACAAACGGGAACATCTTATGATTATATAGCTATATTAAGAATACCTAAAATTAATTTAAAAAGGGGACTTGTAGCTAAAAATTCAAGATACAATAATATAAAATATAATGTGATGATTCATAGTGAATCCGATTCTCCTGATGATGAAGGAGGCAATGTAATATTAGTGGCTCATTCTGGATCTGCTAGCATGTCATATTTTAGATATTTATATAAGCTTAATTTAGGGGATAAAGTATATCTTGATTATAACAACAAAACATATGCTTATAAAATTATTAATCAATATGATATAGAAAAAACAGGACAAGCAAGTATAAGAAAAAATACTAGAAAATCTTCTATAACTTTAATTACTTGCAGAACAGGAACGAATAAACAAATCGTACTTATTGGAGAACTAATCGCACAATAGGAGAATTTATTAATCAGGTATATATTACTATTGGGAGGTAATATTATGTCTGAAGAATTAACACCAGAGGAATTAAAAATGTATGATGATTTCAATAGTGAACTAGTTAATTATTTAATAGATAATTTTCTAGATGAATATGTTGCTTTTTATTTATATTTATCAAACAAATATAATGTTATTGGTAATACAAGTTTAGATGTTATGATATATACAGCACTAGCAGAAGCATGTAATGTTGATAAATTAAAACCAAAAAAAGATGTAGTATTGCAAATTTTAGTTGATAAATATCATTTGAAGCTAATTGATGAATCTCATACAGAATTTAAAGAACTTTAATTAGTTCTTTTTTTATGAAAGGATATTTATGGAAATAAAGGGATATAAAAAATTAAAATTATGCAATTTAGATGAATTATCTAGAGCTAGCGATTGTATTGGATATTGCTTAGGTGCTTTATTAGATTTTGAAAATTTTATACCATTAAAAGATAAAAGAAAATTTAAAATCACATATAAATTTTTAGAAGATTTATATGATGAGATAGATAAAGTATATATTATGCTTGCAGATAATTAATTTACACATTTGTATTATTTTATAAATATAATTTATAATTTTTTTGAGGTTAAGGATGAAAGAAGAAAAAGTTGTTAAACTAAAAAAACAGGATATTGAATTCATAATGGAATTAAGAAAACATCCAAAGTTGCATAAAGAGGCATGTGATAATCCAAAAAAATTTGCAAAGAAACTTTATGAAATATTAAAAAAAGAAATTGAAAAAGAGAACTTAAAAAAATAGGTTCTCTTTTTTGATACATAATTGGGGGTGGTTAAAATGTGCTACTTAAAAGTTATAGTACTTTAAAAGCTAAAAAGAATAAAAAAGATTTAATAAAGAAAGGGGTTATATATATATGTTAAATCAAGCTATTATGGTTGGAAGACTAGTTGCCGACCCAGAAGTTAAAGAACTAGAATCAGGCAAGAAAGTTAGCAATATAACTATTGCTATTCCAAGATCTTATAAGAATGCAGAAGGAGAATATGAAACAGATTTTATTGATGTTTCATTATGGGATGGAGTAGCTCAAAACACTGCAGAATATTGTAAGAAGGGCGATATTATTGGTGTTAAGGGAAGACTTCAAACAGATTCTTATGAAAAAGATGGTAATAAGATGAAATCTTTAAATGTAGTTGCAGAAAAAATTACATTTTTATCATCTAAAACTAAAGATACACCACAAGAGGAAAGATAAAACTTTCCTCTTTAATTATGTATTAATGAAAGGAAATGAAAGATGAAAAATTTAAGACAAGAGTTTTATAACAAATTAGCAAAAGAATATGATGAATATGAAGAACAGTTAAAAGAATTACCTAAAGAAGAAATAATAAAAAAATCTTATGAAACAGCAATCAAAAATGAGATGACTTATTATTTTGATCCAGGTAGTGAATATTTTAATGAAGAACAGTTAAAGGTACTTAATAAATTAGAAAAACCTATGGAAGAAATATATCAAGATTGGATTCATAATGATTTTGGAATAGGAGAAGATATAAGATTAAGTATTGATGAATTTAGTTATTTATTAATTGAACATGAAAAAAATAAAAAGGAAATGGTCATAAATGAAAGATAAAGTTTATTTAATTGTTGAAGACTGGTTATGTGATGGAGAACATGGTGTTGATTTTCAAATCTTTGATAATAAAACATTAGCTTTAAAAAGAATAAAAGAAGAAATAATACAAGCTAAAAAAGACAATTCTTTTAATTGTTTAGATATAGATATGAATAAAGACAATCCATCATATAAAGGATATTCAAAAGGATTTTTTAACAATGATCATTTATTAATATATTTAAAAGAATCAGACATTATTAAAGAAAAGAATCGACAATACGATTCAAGATGATGGAAGGAGGATAAAAAGGTGGAAGAATTTACTATAAAAGTTTCAACTAAAACAAATGATTATTATAATGTTCGAGCAGAATCTTTGGAAGATGCATATGCTCAAGTAATAGATTTAATTCTTAACTCTGATGATAGAAATATTACAGATTCCTTATCTTATATTACAAGTATTTCTTGTGTAGAATATAATGAGGATCGAGATGATTTTGATGAGTATTCAGATGAAGACTAATCTTATAAGTCATTCTATGTCATATATTATTAGCAAGCAATGGATTTGTGTCTTACTAGACAAAATCCTATATGGGGACACCCCAATCCCCTGTTAAAATATGAGAACTAGATTTATTGAAAAAAAATATTATCTTAATGAAAAAGAAGATAAAATTTTGAAGGAAAAATGTAAAAAATTAAATATTACATATTCAAAATTTATTCGTAACTTAATATTAGGATATGTTCATGATGATAGTTTAACTATTGAGATTCATAATTTAATATATGAATTAAATAAGATAGGAAATAATATAAATCAAATTGCTTATGTAGCTAATTCTAAAGGCATAATAGTTCAATATAATCTTGAAGAAGAATTAAGAAAAATAAATAAACTTGTTGATGAATTAAATGATAAATTTTTTAAGTAGGTGATTATATGGCGACAACAAGTTTATGGAAAGTTGGTGGAAATATTAATAATGCTATAACATATGTTGAAAATAAAGAAAAAACCCAAATACCTATAGATTATCTTCATAACACTTTAAGCTATGCAGAAAATAAAGATAAAACTGAAAAGCAATATTATGTTAGTGGAATAAATTGTAATGTTGAAACTGCATACGAAGAGATGAAGCAAGTAAAAAAAGCATTTCAAAAGGAACATGGTATAGCTGCATATCATGGATACCAATCTTTTAAAGAGGGAGAAGTAACACCAGATATTGCTCATAAAATAGGGGTAGCTCTTGCTAATGAAATGTGGGGAGATAAGTATCAAGTTATTGTTACTACACATCTTAATACAAAACACATCCATAATCATTTTGTTGTAAATTCCGTTTCATTTATTGATGGAAAAAAATATAATAGCTGCAGAAAAAATACAGCTTTATTTAGAGAAATAAATGATAGATTATGTGATGAATATGGATTATCTGTTGTAAATGAAAAAGTATATAAAGTAAATTTCAAAAAATATTTAGGATATGATAGATATTCTGTTAAAACCCATAAAGATGTTGATCTTGCTATTAAACAAGCAAATAATTATCAAGACTTTATATTATTATTAAATAAACAAGGATATGAAGTAACAAATAGATATGGCAAACTATCTTTGCGAGGAAAAAACTATAAAAGAAACATAAGAATAGAAAGACAGTATGGTGAAGAATATTCAATAGAAAGAATTCAACAAAGAATTCAAGAAGAGTATCCAGATCCAGTGCCAATTGATGAAAATGAGTTTTATAAATATAAGAATATTAGTTCAAAGAAAAAATTTCATGGATTAATAGGACTATATAGATACTATTGTTATAGATTAAAAATATATCATAAAAATATAAAAAAATATCCTATAACATATGAAATGAAACAAGATATTGATAAATTAGATGAATACTCTAAAGATATTAGATTTCTTGTAAAAAATAATATTGAAACAAGTGAGCAATTAGAGGATATTAAAAATAATTTGATTAATTCTAAAAATGATTATAAAAACCAAAGAGTTGAACTATACAATCAAAGATATAGAACAAATAATCCACAAGAATTAGAAAGAATCAATCAAAAAGTTAAAGAATTAAATGTAAGTATTAAAGAATTGAATGATGAAATAAATACTTGTGACAATATCTATAATAACTCACAAGATATAAAGAAAAAGATTGAACGATTAGAAAAGGAGAGTGAAAAATATGAACCAATCAAGTGAAGCTGCTGAACAAATGGTTAAGATGAGTTTAGATGGTGTAGAAGTTGGATTAAGATTGAGTGGAAAAGCTGCTAAAGAAATAGCAGTTTTAATTTATACAATTATATCTTCCAACGAACAAACTAGTGGAAAAGCTAAACTAAAAAATATGATTAAATCAGGTAAACCTTTAACAGTTTTTTCTATTAAAAAAGAAGATTTAGAACAATTTCAAAAAGAAGCCAAAACTTATGGAATTCTATATTCTGCATTAATTGATAAAAACAATAAAGACATGGATGGTATGGTTGATATTGTTGTTAGAAAAGAAGATGCCCCAAGAATTAATAGAATTGTTGAAAGATTTAAACTTGCTAGCTTCAATAAAGCAGATATTGTTTCTGACATTGAAAAACATAGAGGTGAGAAAAACCCCCATTCGGGAAAGACAAGACCAAACCCTCAGTCAAAGCCTTTCTCAAAGAGCAGAAGTTTTTCAGAACAGGAGGGTTCTAAAAAACATTCAGTTAGAGCAGATCTAAATAAATACAAAGATGAAATTAGAAGACAAACTGAAAAAACTAAAGCTAGAACACCTAAAACAAAATCTACAAAGAAAGTAGAAAGAAGTGGTAATCGATGAAAGATGTAAGAGTTATCGAATTTGATAAATATGAATATGGTATTGTTATTAATGCTTTAAACGAATTTAGAAATAAGTTAATAGCTGAAGATAGAGATACTACTGTAGTTGATGAACTTCTTTTAAAAGTATTGGATACACCTTTAAAAAAAAGAATGTTTCCAAAACATTATGTAGAAGAAAGATAAAATAATGAAAAAAAAGAATAAAGGGGATAAACTACTAATAATAGGGGGATTAGTAATTGTAATGTGGTTAGCAATTATACTAACACCAATTTCAAATAAGGGATTATTTTATTTAATAGAACATTTTAATGAAATTAATCCATTAGAATTAACAATTAATAGTAATACTTTTAAAGTGTTGCTATTTTTTGTTATATTTTATTTTTTTATTATTTTGATAATAAAAGAACAAATTAAAAATTATAGAAGAAAAGAAGAATATGGTTCTGCTGATTGGGGAGATACAAAATTAATAAATAAAAAGTATGAACAAGCACCGTTTTCTAGTAATAAGATATTAACACAAAATGCTTATATAGGTTATGATGCTCATAAACATAGAAGAAATTTAAATACAATTATAGTTGGTGGTTCTGGTGCTGGTAAGACAAGATTCTATGCAAAGCCTAATGTTATGCAAGCAAATACTTCTTTTGTAATACTAGATCCAAAAGGAGAAATATTAAGAGATACTGGTAATTTACTTGAACATCAAGGTTAT
>OBLI01001876.1_pt1 | contig 19179 bp, 17 predicted proteins | sample 1519701 | NCBI WGS metagenome assembly OBLI01 (sample SAMEA3663005, study PRJEB22513) | pig gut metagenome | biome: pig gut; feature: pig-associated habitat; material: faeces | place: France | collected 2012
TGGCCGCAGTCGACAGCACGGCTGCTCCCGCCGACACCCTCCAGGCCGCCGCGCCCGTAGTGGCCGAGGCCGACAGCGCATCCATGCAGCAGTGGTGGAAACCCGTCACCGGCGAGCTCAAGCAGCTGGGTGCCGACGATATGGCCGGCAAGGCTTGGTATTACATCTTCTTCCTCGGTTTCCTGGGTGGACTTGTTGCCCTCTTCACTCCTTGTGTATGGCCCATCATACCCATGACCGTGAGCTTCTTCCTGAAGCGTTCGGGCGACCGCAGCAAAGGCATCCGCGATGCCATCACCTACGGCGTTTCCATCGTGATGATTTATGTCACATTGGGCTTGGCCATCACCTCCATCTTCGGAGCTTCTGCGCTCAACGACCTGTCCACCAACGCCGTGTTCAACATCCTGTTCTTCCTCATGCTCGTTGTCTTTGCCGCCAGCTTCTTCGGTGGCTTTGAAATCACGCTGCCTTCGTCGTGGGGTGCAGCTGTTGACAACAAAGCCGAGAAAACTACGGGCCTCCTGAGCATCTTCCTCATGGCCTTCACCCTCTCGCTGGTCAGCTTCTCCTGCACGGGTCCCATCATCGGTTTCCTGCTCGTTGAGGTGAGCACCACGGGCGGTTCGTCATTGGCTCCCACGGTAGGCATGCTCGGCTTTGCCATCGCCCTGGCCCTGCCCTTCACCCTCTTCGCCCTGTTCCCCACCTTGCTGAAGAGCGCGCCCAAAAGCGGCGGCTGGCTCAACGCCGTGAAGGTAGTGCTGGGCTTCCTGGAGCTGGCCTTCGCCCTCAAGTTCTTCTCCGTGGCCGACCTGGCCTACGGCTGGCGCCTGCTCGACCGCGAAACCTTCCTCGCCCTCTGGATTGTCATCTTCGCCCTGCTGGGCATCTACCTGCTGGGCGGCATCAAGTTCCCGCACGACGACGAGGACGAGCGCCACACCTCCGTGCCGCGTTTCTTCCTGGCACTCTGCTCGTTGAGCTTTGCCGTTTACATGGTGCCCGGTCTGTGGGGCGCTCCCGTCAAGGCCGTCAGCGCGTTTGCACCGCCCATGTCGACGCAGGACTTCAACCTCGACCCCGTGAAGATTGAGGCCAAGTTCCGCGACTACGAGGCCGGCATGGCTTATGCCAAGCAGGTGGGCAAACCGGTTATCGTGGACTTCACCGGCCACGGCTGTGTGAACTGCCGCAAGATGGAGCTCGCCGTATGGCACGACGCCAAGGTGCGCGACCTCATGATGAAGGACTACGTGCTCATCTCTCTCTACGTGGACGAGAAGACTCCGCTGCCCGAAAACATCGAGGTGGAGGAAAACGGGCAGACTGTCACGTTGCGCACCGTAGGCGACAAATGGAGCTACCTGCAACGCTCCAAATTCGGCGCCAACGCGCAGCCGTTCTACGTGCTGATTGACAACGAAGGCAACCCCTTGAACAGTTCCTACTCCTATGACGAGGATGTGGACAAGTTTGTCGATTTCCTGAAGAAGGGTCTCGATAATTATACAAAGTAATCCGTTCGGCCGTTGGCTGAAGCCTTTAAAAAAGTCCAGGACTATTTTTTTCAAGTCGGCGATTAGAAAAAAATAGTCCTGGACTTTTTTTGACGAGTGGCGAACTTTTTGAAACGCCTTCGGCGCAGCCCCGTTTTTCTTGGGGGAACAATCCCTCAAACGGCCTGTTTCGTTCCTGTTGTAGTCGCTTTTTCGCAAAAAAAACATCGAGGCTTTCGTCCACCGAGAGAGGTTGGGCGAAAGCCTCGACGTTTTCAAGCGCGGAAGGCTATTCCTCCATGTTCAAAAGGCGGAACACCAAGGAAGGCTCGAAGCCCCGTCCGATGGCCGTGCGGGCCACTTTCTGCCTGAGGGCAAAGGGGGTGGCGGCTTGGGCCGAGCGCAGCCTGCTGTTGAGAAATTGTTTCAGCGTTTCGGTGTAGGCCGTTTCGTCAATCTGCTCCAACGCCTCCTCCACCAAGTCGTCGGCCACGCCCTTCAGGTGGAGCATGTAGCGAATTTTGATGCGTCCCCAGTGGTCAAAGCGAATTTTGTCGGCCACGAAGGCTGCTGCAAAGCGGGCGTCGTCCACGTAGCGTTCGTCCACCAAGCGTTCTGTCAGGGTGCGGGCCTCTTCGGCCGAAGCCCCCTTACCCATCAGTTTAGAGCAGATGTCGGCGCGGCTGAATTCCTGTTTGGCACAGCGGGCCGTAGCCCAGGCATACAAATCCGTTTTCATGACCTTATTTTTTCGTAAAGCTGCGCAGGGCGAACCATGCGTGGAGTGTCAGAGTGGGCAGCAGACCGTAGTGGTGGCACATGATGCGGAAACGTTCGCGAAGTGAAGCCTTGTGGTTCTTCGTGGTCATACCCTCGTTCAGGTAGTCGGCCGCCACGGCGTGGAGATTGGCCGTCGGGAGCTGCTTGCGTTCAGCCTCGCGCAGTATGCGTACGCACCAATCGAAGTCGGCCGAAAAACGGTAGTGGCAGTTGTACCGGAACTTGCGCGCCAGGTCGGTGCGGGCATAGAAAGCCTGATGGCACACCAGCATGCCCTGTTTGAAGGAGCGCCAGTTGAGGCGTTCGGGGGGAGTCAGACGGCGGCGGCGAACGAAGTTGCCGGCATCGTCCACCAAGTTGGTGTCGCCATAGATTACGGCCGGCCGGCCGCCGGCCGACTGTGCTGCGCGTGCCACACGTTCCAGCGTGTCGGGACCATGGAGGCGGTCGCCGGCATTGAGGAACACGATGTAATGGCCTGTGGCCATGTCGATGGCCTTGTTCATGGCGTCGTAGAGACCGTGGTCCGGCTCACTGAGGCAGGCAATCTCGTGCGGCACACCGGCCACAGAGTTGCGCTCCTGGTAATGATGGATTTGTTCTAAGGTGTCGTCCTGCGAGTTCCCGTCGACAATCACGTGCTCCACGTGAGGATAGGTTTGCTCTTCGACGCTCCGGATGGTACGTCCGATGAGCTTTCCGGCGTGGTAGGTAACGGTGGCGACGGTAATTTTAAGCGGAGGCATGGAAAAGGGGAATGAAGGGTTAAGAGTTAGCGTTTGAGGTAAGGCCGGCGTACACTTGCATGTACTTTTCGGCCACCGTTTTTTCAGCATAGGCTGTTACGGCTTTGGCGCGTGCGTTGCGGCAGAGTGCTGCGTAGCTTTGCGAAGAAAGAATGCGGGCTATGCCCTGTGCAAAGTCGAGGCTGTTGCGGTAGTCGGCGAGGTAGCCGTTCACGCCCGGGTCGACCATCTGCGGTGTGCCGCCCACGCGGAAACTCACGCAGGGTATGCCGCAGGCCATGGCTTCGGCAATCGTGTTGGGCAGGTTGTCCATCAGCGTGGGCATGAGCAGGAGGTCCGAAGCGCGGTAGATGTTGCGCATCTGCTCCTCTTGTGTAATATAGCCTAAGGGGTAAGTGGCCACGGGGAAGGCATTGCGCAGCTCTTCCGCCCCTCGTCCGGCGAGAACAATGCCTATCTGGTCGCGCAGCTCGGGATGTTCGCCGCAGAGCAGGGTCATGCTCTCCATGAGGTAGTCAATGCCTTTCTTCGGGTCGGTCAGTTTGAAGGCTGTGAAGAGCAGTAACCGCTTGTCGGCCGGCAGGGAGAGCGATTGGCGGATTTCAGCCTTGGAAGGGTGGCCTTCGGTGTCGGCAGGCGAGTAGAAGGCGGTGTCGAGCGGATTGGGAATGCTCACCACCTGCTTTCCGCTGAGCAGCGGGGCCTGTGAGGCCAGCCCGGCCAGCCATTGGCTGCACCCTACGGCGGTGAAACGTCCGGCGGCGTAGGCTGTCTGCTTGCGGGCGTAGGTCTGTGCCGAGAGGTCGCGGTGGGCGGGCTTGCGCAGCTGCGGACACTGCCCGCAACCGGTGAGCCAGCGGGTACAGTCGTCGCTGTTGTGACACACGCCCGTGAACGGCCACATATCGTGCATGGTCCATACCACCCGTTTGCCGCTTTGTAAAATCTGTTGCAGGTTGGAGAGCGAGAGCATGGGCTGATTGGTCCAATGAAGGTGTATCACATCGGCTTCCTTGAACTCCGGCAACCGGGTGATGTCGTTGCCCATGCGCGCAGTGTCGACGGCGAACAATCCTTCGCGACTGCAACCGTTGCGAAGGTAGATTTCGAGCCTTTCGAGTGCAAACTTCACCTTGAGCCAGGGCGATGGCTTGAGGCTGACGACGTCTGTGCGCTCCGCTGGCAAGCTGCGGTCGCGACAGAGCAGGGTGGCGTCGACACCCTCCTGCCGCAGGGCTTTGAGCAGGCGCAGGGCGGCTATGGCAGCCCCGCCGGTGTGGTCGGATGTGTTGACAATAAGTACTTTCAAGGGTAGGGAAGGTTAGTGGGGGAGGGGATAAACGGTCCGGAGGCGGATGGGAAAAGGCTAAACCCGGAGCCGACGCGGTGAAAAGAAGGGTTACGGGATAATCTTTTCGGTTGCGCCGGCATTGTCGCAGATGTAGTGTCCGGCAGCCCGGCCGGCTTTTTGGAGAGCCTCTTTGTCGGTGAGCAGATGGTTCATTTCGCGATGGAAATCGTCGGCCGAGTGAATTTCCAAGCAACCTCCGCATTCGATGAGTGCCTGTGCCTCACGGAACTTGCGGTTGTTGGGCCCGATGATGACGGGTACACCGTAGACGGCGGCTTCGGGCACATTGTGTATGCCCACTCCGAAACCTCCTCCGACGTAGGCTATCGTGGCATACCGATAGATGCTCGACAAGAGGCCGTAGCAGTCTATGATGAGGCAGTCGGCTTCGGCCACGCTCTTGGGTGTGGCGGTGGAATAGCGCACTGCGGGCCGCTTCAGCTTGGCTTCTATCTGCCGAAGGTGTTCTTCCGACACCACGTGGGGGGCCAGTACGAGCCGCACGTTTTCGTGGGTGTTGAAGTAGGGGATGATGATGTCTTCATCGGGCTGCCAGGAACTGCCGGCCACGAGCACTTTCCAACAACCGGCGAACCGCTCCACGAGAGGCAGGGGCTTGGCGGCGTTGCGGATGTCTATGACGCGGTCGAAGCGGGTGTCGCCCACCACGGTCACCTGATTTACGCCGATGCCGGCGAGCAGTTGGCGCGAAGCTTCGTTTTGCACGTAGAGGTGGGTGAGGTGGTGAAGCACTTGCGCGTAGCCACGCCCGTAGGGGCGGAAGAAAATCTGGTCGGGGCGGAAGATGCTCGACACGCTGTAGGCCGGGATGCCGTGACGGTAGAGTGTGTCGAGATAGTTGCGCCAAAACTCATACTTGATGAAGTAGGCGGCTTCGGGCTTCACGAGTTTCACGAAGCGGCGGGCGTTGAGCGGCGTGTCGATGGGGAGGTAGCAAATGAGGTCGGCCCCGGCATAGTCCTTTCTCACCTCATAGCCGGAGGGAGAGAAGAAGGTGAGGAGAATTTTCTTGTCGGGGTGGAGCCGGCGCAGGCGTTCCATGAGCGGACGCCCTTGTTCAAACTCGCCGAGCGAGGCGGCGTGGAACCAAACGTAACGCTCGTTGCCCGGAAGCCGACGCAATTTGAGCCAGGTGTTGGCATGGCCGCGTACCATGGTGCGTACTTTCGGACTGAACAGGGCGGCTATGCGGCAACCTAACCACATGAGGCAGATGATGAAAGAATACACGGGAAAGAAGGGGGATAGTGAATTGATAGAGGTGGTCCGGAGAAACCTGCCGGATGATAGGGTGACGCCCGTCCGCAAGCTGACGCTCAGGGACGGGCGGTAAATTTCCTGATTAAAGGGTGGCCAACGCCTCAATGGCGGCGTTCATGCGGAAAAGCGTTTCTTCTTTGCCCAAAAAGGCAGCCAGCTCGTACATGTCGGGACCTTTGCCCGTTCCGACCAGACATACGCGCCAGGGGTTCCAGGGTTTTTTGTTGCCTTCGGCAGCCCAAGCGTCGACAGCGGCTTTCTGACTTTCCACAGAGAAGTCGTCGAGCCCGGCGAGCAGGTCGGCCAGTTCGCGCATCTCGGCTGCTGCGCCTTCTTTCCAGTTCTTGCGCGTGAACTTGTCGTCTGCTTGGTAGGTGGGGCGGATAAAGAAGAAATCACACAGGGGCCAAAGCTCATGGATGAAGTTTATCTTTTTCATCTTCATCATGCCGACCACGGCCTCCACCCGTTCGATGGGCTGCTCAATACCATTTTCGCGCAAAATGCGGTCGAGTGTGGGGGCAAGCAGGGCGTTGTCGGTGCGTTGGATGTATTCGCGGTTGAACCACTGGCCTTTGATGTAGTCAAACTTGGCTCCGCTCTTGGAGCACTTCGAGAGGTCGAACTGCTCGATGAGTTCCTCCATGGAGAGCAGTTCCTGGTCTGTGCCGGGGTTCCATCCGAGCAGGGCAAGGAAGTTGATGACGGCGTGGGGCAGGTATCCTTTTTCGCGGTAGCCCGACGAGATGTTGCCGCTCTTCGGGTCGTGCCACTCCAAGGGGAATACGGGGAAGCCGAGGCGGTCGCCGTCGCGCTTGGAGAGCTTTCCTTTGCCATCGGGCTTGAGCAGCAGGGGCAGGTGGGCAAAGGCGGGCATGGTGTCGGCCCAGCCGAATGCGCGATAGAGGAGTACGTGGAGCGGGGCGGAGGGTAGCCACTCCTCACCGCGAATGACGTGGGTTATCTCCATGAGGTGGTCGTCCACAATGTTCGCTAAGTGATAGGTGGGCAGGTCGTCGGCCTTTTTATAGAGCACTTTGTCATCGAGAATGTCCGACATGATGCGCACATCGCCGCGTATGATGTCCTTTACGTGGATTTCTTCGCCGGGCTCGACCTTGAAACGTACCACATACTTCTCTCCGGCGTCGATGAGGCGTTGTGTTTCTTCCTCTCCGAGCACCAGGGAGTTTCTCATCTGCATTCGGGTCCGGGCATCGTACTGGAAGTTGGCCACTTCCTGGCGCTTGGCATCCAGCTCTTCGGGTGTGTCGAACGCCACGTAGGCTTTTCCGTCGTCGAGCAGCTGTCTGACGTACCGGCGGTAGATGTCGCGCCGCTCGCTCTGGCGGTAGGGGCCGTGGTCGCCGCCGAAGCTTACGCCTTCGTCGAACTCAATGCCCAACCACTGGAAGGCTTCGATGATATATTGCTCTGCGCCCGGCACAAGGCGGGTGGAGTCGGTGTCTTCGATGCGGAAAACGAAGTCGCCGCCGTGTTGGCGGGCGAAAAGATAGTTGTAGAGGGCGGTACGCACGCCGCCGATATGCAGAGGCCCCGTGGGGCTGGGTGCAAAGCGCACACGGACTTTTCTTTCGGTCATATATTTATTTTAGGTAGGGGTGTTGGTTCTATTACCCATGAAATTCAACGTTCCGGGCCATTTTATGGCTTCGCAAAGGTAAGGCTTTTCTATAAAAAACAAGAAGTAGTGCTATTTTTTCTTACTTCACGAGCCGGGGCCGGCACGAACGTTGAGCGGGAACGCGGACTGTTGGCAGCCTGCGCCCCCGCTCGGGAAAAGAATGGAGCGTCTGTCTGAACGGACTTTAGGAAAGCAGTTGCTTCACCAAGGCGGAGATGGCCTTGCCGTCGGCACGACCGGCCAACTTCTTGGTGGCTGCGCCCATCACCTTGCCCATGTCTTTGGGAGAGGTGGCTCCTTGTTCCGCAATGACGGCTTTCACTTCGGCCTCCAGCTCTTCGGGCGTGAGGGGTTGGGGAAGAAATTCCTCGATGACTTTTACCTGAGCCATTTCGGCCTCTGCCAGGTCGGGGCGTTGCTGCTGTTCGAATAGGGTGGCGGCATCGCGTCCCTGTTTGGCCAACTTGGCCAGGATTTTCAGGGCTGCATCGTCTTCGAGCGTATCGTTGGCGCCGGGAGCGGTCTTTGCTTCAATAAAGTACTTCTTGATGTTACGCAGTGCTTCCAGGCGCACTTTGTCTTTGGCCTTCATGGCCGCAGTGATGTTTAAGTTGATGGTTTCAAAAAGCATCTTTCTATAGTTTGTTTAGGAATTGGTGAAAATGGTTCTGCTTTCAACGGAAGGAGATGGTATCTCCCGTTTCCGGTACCGGCTCCGGGTGATTGAAGTTCTCCGCTGAACAGGCCCGGATGGCTTGCAGTTGTTCGTTGGTCCGCCGCCACGTAGGTATTTGCTCCACCTTTTCCAGCAAGTCGGCGTTTTCGAGGTCCGCTTCGGAGAAAAGGTAGCAGCGGGGTATTTTCCGGAATTTCTGAGGCCGGTCTGTGTAGAAGCGGTTGCGGCGTGCCTGCTGTTCGGGCGTTTCTTCAAATTTGGGTATGTCTTTGTCTTCCCTTTTGGTGGCGTAGAGCCCGAACCCTGCGGCGAGTATGGTGATTTTTATCTTGGCTCCCAACGTTTCGTCCTGCTTCAGACCCCATTTGGTGTGGATGTCTGTGGGGAAACGCTCCATGAACTCCGTGATTTCGTTCATTTCGTTCATCGTCAGCTCATATTGCGGATCTGTGCCCATGGTTACCGCCAACAGAATACGGTCTGCACCGTATACGTCGTTGTTGTTGAGCAGGGGAGAGTTGAGTGCTTCGGCGATGGCGCGGGTCACTCGTTGCTCTCCTTCTGCATATCCGGTCGACATCACCGCTACGCCGCCCTTGGTCAGCACTGTTTTCGCATCTTCAAAGTCGAGATTGACGCGACCGTGCATGGAGATGATTTCTGTGATGGACCGTACAGCGGTTGACAGCGTTTTGTCCGCCTGTTTGAAGGCTTGGATGATGGACATGTTGCCATAAATGTCGATAAGGCGCTGGTTGTTGATGACAAGCAGGGCGTCCACCTCCTGAGCCAGCATGTCGAGTCCGTCGAGTGCTTTGTTAATTTGCCTTTCCCTTTCAAAGAGGAAGGGAATGGTAACAATGCCGACGGTGAGTATGCCTTTTTTCTGCGCTTCGCGGGCAATGATGGGCGAGGCCCCCGTTCCGGTTCCGCCACCCATGCCTGCCGTGATGAACACCATGTGTGTGTCCTTGTCGAGCACTTCTCTGATTTTCTCCACGCTTTCTTCGGCATAGGCTTTTCCCTTCTTGGGGTCGCCGCCCGCTCCGAGTCCCGGCCCCAGCTGGAGTTGGTCGGGCACGACATTGGTCTCAAGTGCCTTCCTGTCGGTGTTGGTTACTAAGTAGCGCACTTCGGGAATATTGTCGCGGTACATCTGTGCCACGGCATTACCTCCTCCACCTCCCACACCTATGACTTTGATGATGTGTGGCGTAGAGGGAATGGCAAGGTCTATTAAATCATTACTCATTGGGGAAGGGGTTGTGAAGTGGTGGGGAATGGTGCAACAAGTAGGGTGAGGAGGAAAGAAAGGGAGGGCTGGTGTGGAAATAACACCTTACCCTCCGTTGTCTAAAGCCTGAGTAAATAAAGAAGCTGTTCAGAACGAGATGACAGAACCGGGAGTTGCTGCGGGACTTTGCGCACTTTCCGGCTCGATGGCCACATTGCCGTAGGCTTTGGCCTTGATGTCTGAGAGCACTTCCTTGGAGCGTTTGTAGGTAGGTGTGAGTTCTACCATGGATATGATTTCTTCGTTGTCGAGGTCGTCGAGTCCGAAGAGGAAGAACTTGGGCCGTTTGCGGAGCGTGCCTTTCTTGTCGCCGCCGTAGAAGCCTTCGCGTCGTTCTTCGTATTCTTCCTGGCGCTCCACGTCGCGTTGTCTGCGCTGTTCCTCCTCTGCGTCAATCTTGTTCTTGATGCCGGGCACATTGCTGATGCCAAATCCGGTGGCAAGGATGGTAATTTTTACCTGCTTGCCGAGTGAAGGATCGGTGGAGAGCCCCCATTTCGTTTCCACGTCGTCGTGGAATTTCGACATGAAGTCGTGCACTTCGTTCATCTCCTCCATCATCAGCGTGTCGCCTTCCTTTTCGGCGCAGAAGGAGATGGAGAGGAGCACCTTCTTCGAGTTGAAGATATCATTGTTGTTCAGGAGCGGCGAGTGGAGGGCTGCTTCGATGGCTTTGCTTACGCGGCTGTCGCCCTCGCCGAATCCGGTCGACATGATGGCCACGCCGCCGTCCTTGAGCACGGTGCATACATCGCGGAAGTCGAGGTTGATGATGCCGTGCATGGTAATGATTTCCGCTATGGAGCGTGCTGCTACGCTGAGCGTATTGTCTGCCATTTCAAAGGCCGAGAGCACGTTCAGTTCGGGATATATTTCGCGCAACCGTTCGTTGTTGATGACCAAGAGCGCATCTACGTGTTTGGAAATCTCCTCCACGCCGTCGAGAGCCTGGTCAATTTTCTTGTTACCCTCGAAGCGGAACGGAATAGTTACGATGCCCACGGTCAGGATGCCCATAGCCTTGGCCTCACGGGCGATGACGGGTGCAGCCCCCGTACCGGTACCGCCACCCATACCTGCGGTGATGAACACCATCTTGGTGCCGTCGTTGAGCATTTGCTTAATCTGTTCCACGCTTTCTTCGGCTGCCTGGCGGGCTCGTTCGGGTCGGTTGCCGGCTCCGAGACCTTCGTGTCCAAGTTGCAGTCTGGCGGGCACGGGTGAGTCGGTCAGCGCTTTGCTGTCCGTGTTGCACACCACGAAGTTTACATCGTGAATGCCTTCCCGGTACATGTGGTTCACCGCATTACCGCCTCCGCCGCCAACACCTATTACCTTGATGATGGAAGGTGTAGTGGTGGGAATGCCCATATCTATAAGGAGTTCGTTATTATCTTCTGCCATTGGAATATGCTTTGTTGGTTCAGTTTGAGTAATCCTGCAAGGGATAGGTCGTCGTCAGCTGATGTTTTCTTGTCCGGTTTCGGCTCAAGCTCCTTTAGTCTTGACGTTGTTTCCCGAACTTGGTGAAAACGTCCGGCGAGTGTTAGTCATCTTTTTCGTTTACCAATCCGGAGAAGAAGGAGCTGATGCGCTTCATGCCGTTTTTGAGAATAGCATTGCGTTCTTTGCGTTTTCTTTCTGCTTCTTCTTTTCTTCTTTGTGCTTCAGCTGCTTCGGCCGCTGCTCTTTCTTCTGCTTCTCTTTGCAGTCTTTCCTCCTCCTCTTGTGCCTTTCTTCTTTCTTCTTCGGCATTTTCTTCGGGAGTGGGTACGTGTTCTTCCTCCTCGTCCGGTTCATCGAACAGTCCGGGCTGGCCCAGCGGTCCGCCGCAGCAGTTCATTTCTCCCTTGTCGATGAGTGCGATGGCCGCATTGCAGTCGCCGTCGGCGTTGAAGTCGCTGTATTCGCCCGAGCGGAGCGGAATGCGGATGTTGCGTACGAAGCGGATTTTCTCAAATTGCGTGTTGCGCACGAAGGCCTTGTCTATGTCCTTCATGTGCGAAGCTCCTCCGGTGATGATAAGACCTCCGATGAGCTGTCCCTTGTCGTATTTCGACAGGGCTATTTGGTTTTTCACGTTCAGGATGATTTCCTCCACGCGCGCTTCCACCAGTCCGCTGAACTCGTCGTAGTCAACGTGTCGTCCGTCGCGTAACGTGATGGGTGTATGCTTTTCGCCCGAGTTGTCGGCGATGGCAGAGCCGTATTTCAGTTTGAGTTCTTCCGCCTCGTCGTCTTCAATTTGCAGCGACATGATGTCGCGGTTCACGTTGGCTCCTCCGAGGGGAATGACGGCGAGATGGCGCAAGCGGTTGTTTTTGTACACAGCCACCGAGGTAGTTTCCGAGCCCATGTCGACGAATACGCATCCCGAACGTTTTTCCGGTTCCGTCAGCATGGCGTCGGCCAGTGCCTGCACGGTGATGGGCAGGTCAGCAATGGCCACTCCTGCCGTGCGGAAGCAGCTCCTGATTTCTTCCCGTACCGATGAGCTTGCCACGATGTTGAGAAAGTGGCCTTCTATCCCGTCGGCGAGGATACCCACCGGTTCTGTTTGGATTTGTGTGCCCAGTCGGTATTCCTGGGGCACCGATTCCAGGATGTCTCGGTCGGGGCTGGCGGAATTGCGGTTCTCGTCGCACATGGCATCCACCATGTCCTGTGTGATTTCCACCTTTGCGTCGAAATGTCTTATTACGCTGTTTGCCACGGTGTGCATCCCCATGCCTCCGATGCCCACATAGACGCGGCTAATGCTTTTTTGCGTTTTTTGCTCCAGCTTTTCCTTCATGTTCAGGATGCACTGCGTCATTTTGTTTACGTTGTTGATGCGTCCTTTGCGTATGAAGGTGGTAGAGGGCTCTTGAGCGAAGGCAAGGATTTGGGTGGCGCCGTCGGGCTGTTTGCGTCCTGCAATGCCGGTTACCTTAGAGGACCCCAGCTCGATAGCTACGATAAATTTGTCTTCTGTTGCCATTATTTTTCTGTTTGATAATTCTTTGGGAAAGTAAAATTCGGTGTGCCGGTGCGGCCATCTTTTTGTTCCGCGCCGGGAGTGGTCATCCCTTTCGGCCCACAATTTGAGTAACGTGTTCCACAGAGATTTCCTTATACTTGTTCCATCCCACCTGGGGCAGCACTTTTTCGTAGAAAGTGTACAGGTTGCGGAATTTCTGGGAGATGCTGTCTGTCGACCCGAAGGCTATGGTGTGCCCTCCGACACGTGGCACCAACTCAAGGTGATGGTTGGGCAACACATGTATCTGTACGATTTGCGCGTCCCAGAATGGGTCGTCGTGGAGGAAGCATCCGAGTTTCACCAGCTCCTTTCGGGCAAATTTCCGGTCAATGTTTCCGGTGGCAACGATGAGATCGGCTGCATAGTTTTGCGGGTTCATCAGGTTGCCCCGGCTGTCGATGTAATAGTCGTCGCCGTTGTTCGCTTTGATGCGCATGAGCGGCAGCCGTTGTCCGATGAGCACGTTCACCGTGCCGTTTGGTGATTTGTAGCACGACACCGAATCGATAAAGCTGTTCTTTCGCAGCGTCCGTTCGATGGCTGTAACATCCACATCCTTCACCTGTCGTCCCACGGGGTAGCATCCGGAAGCTTGGAGCAACCGGTCTGCCTCGTCGGCCGTGATAAATCCGGCGTGTGAGCTGTCCGCAATGGTATAGTTCACCTGTTGGCAAATGGTGTTGTCGGTATGTTGGGTGAAAGTGCCGAAAGCAAACACCAAGTAAACGATGAGGCCGACCAGTAGCAGGAGTTTGAAAACCGTCTTCATGGGTAAGAGGCTTTGTGAGGTGAAAGTGCGATGTTATTTGCTTTCCAGGATAGCCTTCAGCTGCGGCATATAGTCGACCACGTCGCCTGCGCCGAGCACCATGAGCACGTCGAAGTCCTCTTGTTGTGCCAGTTCGGGCAAGTCCTGCTTTCGGATGAGTTTTTTCTGCATGTCCGCTCTCAGGTGGTCGAAGATGAGTTGGCTGCTCACCCCTTCGATGGGCTTTTCGCGGGCCGGGTAGATTTCCGTCAGGATAACCTCATCGAGCAGCGAAAGGCTGTCGGCGAACTCCTTATAAAAATCGCGCGTGCGCGTGAAGAGATGTGGCTGGAACACGCCGGAGATTTTTCGTCCCGTGAACACCTCGCGCACAGAGAGGATGCTCTGTCGTATCTCTTCGGGATGGTGTGCATAGTCGGAGAGCAGCACGTGGCGTTCCGTTTTCAGTGAGAAATCAAAGCGGCGGTCCACTCCCGCAAAGGAGGCCATGGCCTGCCGTATTTCCGTTTCCGTAGCTCCGGCCACTTGTGCCAGTGCCATGGCGGCGATGCCGTTGTCAATGTTGATGCTTACCGGTACGCCCAGCTCCACATCGGCAATGTTTCCTAAGGGTGAAACAAAATCGAACACGATGCGTCCGCCGCCAATGCGGATGTTCTCTGCATGAAAGTCGCCTTCCGTGCGGCTGTAGTCGTAGCGTCTGACGCCCGGTTGCAAGTTTTCCTGCATCTTCAGCCCCCGATGCACGATGAGTGCCCCTCCGGGCTGCACCAGGGAAGTGTAGTGGCGGAAGCTCTCCAAATAAGCCTCCTCAGTGCCGTAGATGTCCAGGTGGTCGGCATCTGTGGCCGTAATCACCGTGGCAAAAGGCCGCAGGTGGTGGAAAGAGCGGTCAAACTCGTCCGCTTCGATGACCACATACGGGCTGTCCTTGCTGAGCAGGTAGTTTGTGCCGTAATTCTTCGTGATGCCGCCGAGGAAAGCGTTGCATCCCACGTGGCTTTCGTGGAGCAGGTGGGCGCACATCGAGGTGGTGGTGGTTTTGCCGTGCGTGCCTGCCACGCAGAGCCCCTTCATGGAACGAGTGAGCGTGCCCAACACCTGTGCACGTTTCTGAATGTCAAATCCCCCTTCGCGGAAGAAGTTCAGTTCGCGGTGGTCGGCGGGAATGGCCGGTGTGTAGACCACCAATGTGTGCGTCTTGTCGCGGCAGATGTCGGGGATGAGTTCCGGGTTGTCCTCATAGTGGATATCAGCCCCCTCGGCGCGCAGTTCTTCGGTCAAGGCGCAAGGCGTGCGGTCATATCCCGCCACTGTGAGTCCTTGGGAAAGAAAATAGCGTTCCAGTGCACTCATGCCGATGCCGCCGGCACCGATGAAATATACAGCTTTCATGTAAAATATCGTTTAAGTGGAACAGGCAGTTCGTTGCATGTATCGCCACGCGGTGGCAAGCGTAGGCCGTTTGTTGCCGGTGTAGCAAAGCGTTGTCCGGTTATGACGTTGGCTTTAAGCACTTGATGGTGGTGTGTAAGTTCCCCTTCGGCCTGTTCTTGGATTTTCTATGGGTGGATGCAGCGGTTCATGTCCCCGTTGTTCCACTATATTTCGGAGTTGGTCAGTTGCGGTTTCCTTCTGCCAGCCGAATGACCTCGTCTGCTATGTCCGAAGCCGCGTTGGGCTTGGCCAGTTGCAGGATGTTGCGGCTCAGCGAGTCGAGTTTGTCGTGGTTCATCACCGTGTTGATGGCCAGCGGCAACAGCGTGCGCCTTGCGTCGGCGTCGGGCACGTAGAGAGCGGCCTCCTTCTGCACCAGTGCCAAGGCATTCTTCGTTTGGTGATCTTCGGCCACGTTGGGCGACGGCACCAGGATGGCCGGTTTGCCCAACAGGGAGAATTCTGAAATACTTCCGGCTCCTGCTCGCGAAATGACCAGGTCCGCTGCGGCGTAAGCCAGCCTCATGTCCGCGATGAAGTCGGTTACCACGAGGTGGGCCGGCTTTCCTCTCCGTTCCAGTTCCGCTTGGATTTCGGCGTGGTAGTACTTACCCGTTTGCCATACGAACTGCACCTGTTGTTGCTGTTTGATGAGTGGCAGGTTGCCCAGTATGCTGTCGTTGATGGTGCGTGCGCCGAGCGAGCCCCCGACAATCAGGATAGTCCGTTTGCCCGGCACGAGCCCCAAAGCCTTCACGGCATCCTCTTTGGTAAGTGTGTTGTCGAGTAAGTTTTGTCTGACAGGATTTCCCGTGAGCAGGATTTTGTCTGCCGGGAAGAAACGTTCCATGCCGTCGTAGGCCACGCAGATGCGTCGTGCTTTTTTCGCCAGCAGCTTGTTCGTAACGCCGGCGTAGGAGTTCTGTTCTTGCAGCAAGGTAGGAATGCCCATGGCCTCGCACACATTGAGCGTCGGTCCGCTGGCATAGCCTCCCACGCCCACCGCCACTTGCGGCGCGAACTCCTTCACGATTTGTCGGGCCAGTGTTCGGCTTTTCAGTATTTTGAACAGTACGGGAATGTTTTTCAGTAAGTTTTTGCGGTCGAAGCCCGCGATGGGCAACCCCTTGATGTTGTAGCCCGCAGCGGGCACACGTTGCATCTCCATACGTCCTTCGGCTCCCACAAAAAGAATTTCGGCGTTAGGATGTTTGGCGCGGATTTCGTTGGCGATGGATACGGCCGGAAAGATGTGCCCGCCGGTGCCGCCACCGCTGATGATTACTCTCAAAACGTCGTTCATATTACTCCTCTGTTTTGTACACGCGCAAAAGTACGCATAATTGTTGGGAGAAAGTATGGATTTTTCGGGCTTTTTGATAAAATTTTGTGCAAGGAACCTTTGAGTTCTTGACGGAAAATGACCTCCTCTTGTGTCGCCTCGTGGCTTTGGTTCAAAAAGTTCGCCATTTGTGTGAAAAAAGTCCTGGACTATTTTTTTCTACTCGCCGAGTTGTGAAAAATAGTCCTGGACTTTTTTCAGCGATGGCGCCGACATATGGTCCGGGGCGTTGTTTGGATATGCCAAAAAGCACCGGAACATGGGAAAGTAGGGCGTTTGTCCCGTCCTTCCGATGTTTCGGTGCGTGATGTGCGGCCTCGGGCCGTGAGAGCCGATGAACGGCCGTGTGCAGCGGTGGGTTCAGAGCAGCTGTTCCAGCTCGTCGATGTTGGATGCCACTTGGTAAAAATCTTCCGGCCGGCCGCTGATCAGTCCTTGGCGGAACAGATCGTCGAGCGCCGCCAGCAGGGCGTTCCAGCAGCCGTCCACGTTGAAGAACACGAGCGGCTGGCGGCGAATGCCGATACACGTGTTGGCCAGAACGGTGAACACCTCGTCGAGTGTGCCGATGCCGCCGGGCAGGGCCAGCAGCACGTCGCTCTCGCGGTTCATCATGTCCTTGCGGTCGCTCAGGTCGGCACAGCGAAAGGTAACGTCGATGGCCTCGCTCTCCAGGTCGCGTTCCACAATGACGTCCGGCACCATGCCGAAGACCCTTCCGCCGTGTTGCTTCACGCTTTGCGCCAGCACCTCCATGAGTCCCTTGCGTGCTCCGCCGTAGACCAGGGTGCGCCCCGTGCGTCCGATGAGCTCACCCACTTCGCGGGCCGCCCTGACGTAGCTTTCGGGCAGGTTGTCCTTGGAGGAGAGATAAACTCCTACCTTCTGATAGTTCATGAGGCACAACGCTTTAGCGCACGGCAATACACTCGATTTCCACGCGGGCACCCTTGGGCAGCGTCTTCACCGCCACGGCCGAGCGGGCCGGGAAGGGAGCTTGGAAAAACTGGGCGTACACTTCGTTCATCTCGGCAAAATCGGCCATGTCGGCCAGGAAAACGCTCGTCTTCACCACGTTGTCAAGGCTCAGGCCGGCCTCTTCCAGGATGTGCTTCATGTTGGTGAGCGACTGGGCGGTGAGTTCTTTGATGCCGCCCTCGGCAAATGCGCCCGTGGCGGGGTCGATGGGCAGCTGGCCCGACACGTACACCGTGCCGCCGGCTTCGATGGCCTGGCTATAGGGGCCGATGGCGGCCGGAGCCAGAGGAGTTGCAATAGCTTGTTTCATGATGAGAAAAAGGGAAATATAAATTAAAAAAATCGGTGAATAGAATGATTGGGTTTCGGAGGTTATGAGGGATTAGGTGATGAGGTTATAAAGTTACTTGGGCGGCTACCGTGACTATCTCCAACAGTATTCTTATTACCTTATAACCTGGGAGCGAAGCGACCATAAACTTTTAACCTTCTACTTTCGGAAGCACCGAAAGTAGAACAGAATAATCTCATTCGCTCAGGATGAAGAGGATGGCCAGCCAGTGGGCCACGGAGCCGAGGAGTACGAAAATGTGCCACACACCGTGGAAATAAGGCTTGCTGTCGTGGGCAAAGAACCACGTGCCCGAGGTGTAGAACAGCCCCTCTGCCAGAATGGCGCAAAGCGCGCGTGACGGCAAACGGCTGCACACCGGTTCGGCCATGAAGATAAAGCTCCAGCCCATGAGCAGATAGAGAAAGAGCGACAGGCGCGGGTAGCGGTCCATGGCCGTCAGTTTGTACACCGCGCCGCCCAGTGCCACGCCCCACAGGATGCCGAACACCGTCCAGCCCAATGCACCGCCCACCACGCCGATGCAGATGGGCGTGTAGGAGGCCGCTATCATCACGTATATGCTGATGTGGTCGAAAATGCGCAGCCGGCGTTTCGCCTTGCCCGGCATGGCCCAGTGGTAGAGCGTGGAGGCGGCATACATCAGCAGCATGCCGCAGGTGAAGAAGGTGGTGCCGAAGGCATTCTTCCAGTTGCTCCCGTAGCCCAACTTCAGGATAAACCAAGCGGCTGCCAGCGTGAAGACCACGCCCGCCAGGTGTGTCAGGGTGTTAAACCGTTCCTCGCCGGAGCGGCGTTTCATTGCATTCATGCCGCGAAGGTAGTGCAACGTGAGGAATGCAGGAAGAAAAGCTTTCCGTTTTTTCCGTCGGCTCCGCCTTCCCTTTGGCTGCAAAGTTGAAAAACACCGTTATCGGCCTAAGCTACCAAAAGTTTTCTATAATTTTGCCAGCCTAAGCGGACATCCGTTCCGCGCTCCGGGTCTGCCATGCGGCAGGCGCGGCGTTTAACCCTACCAGAATCAGACTGTCATCATGCTGGAAATAAAGAACTTACATGCCTCCGTCGAAGGCAAGGAAATATTGCGCGGAGTGAACCTTACCATCCGCGATGGCGAGGTACATGTGCTCATGGGTCCCAACGGGTCGGGCAAGAGTACCCTCAGCAATGTGCTCGTGGGAAATCCCAAGTACGAAGTAACCGAAGGTTCCATCACCTTTAACGGAAAAGACCTGCTGTCCCTGTCGCCGGAGGACCGTGCGCACGAGGGCATCTTCATGTCGTTTCAAGCACCCACCGAGATACCCGGTGTGTCCATGACCAATTTCATGCGCGCCGCCCTCAACGCCAAACGGAAGTACTTTGGGCAGGAACCGATGCCCGCCGGGGAGTTTCTCAAGCTGCTCAAGGAAAAGCGCAAGCTCGTGGGGCTCGACGCCCACTTCATGAGCCGAGGCGTAAACGAGGGCTTTTCGGGTGGCGAGCGCAAACGCAACGAAATCTTCCAGATGGCGGTGCTCGAACCCTCTTTCTCCATTCTCGACGAAACAGATTCCGGACTCGACGTCGACGCCCTGCGCACCGTGGCCGAAGGTTTCAATATGTTGCGCGGCGAGCACACTTCTGCCATGGTCATCACCCATTACCAACGTATGCTCGACTATTTGAAACCCGACTTTGTGCATGTGCTGGTCAAGGGCTGCATTGTGCGCGAAGGCGATGCCTCGTTGGGATATGAAATAGAGGAAAAAGGCTTCGACTGGATCAAGGAACAGCTGGCGGACTAAATCGCACCGCACAGCCAGTGAAGTCACCAAACCAAGATGGAAGGAATGAATAGTCATCAGCAATACATAGACCTTTACCGGGCGCATCGCAACTTGCTCGACGGCGGCAGCTGCTCCGTGCTCAACGCTTGCCGGGAGGAGGCTGCGCGTCTGCTTTCCGCGCAGGGACTGCCCGACACCCGGGAGGAACGTTACAAATATACCGATGCGCAGGCCGCCT
>OBLI01001877.1_pt1 | contig 19171 bp, 14 predicted proteins | sample 1519701 | NCBI WGS metagenome assembly OBLI01 (sample SAMEA3663005, study PRJEB22513) | pig gut metagenome | biome: pig gut; feature: pig-associated habitat; material: faeces | place: France | collected 2012
ATCGACTCAAGGCTACGACCTCTACGACCCCAAAAATTTAAGGAACGCGCTCTATGGCATACGATTTATGCGTGTTCTTATTTTATTACTTTGGTGGCTTGGCCGGCTTTTACTTGGATGTAGATGCCGGATTCGGGCTCTGCTACCGGGATACCGCTCAGGGTGTAATAGGTGGTGACTCCGGCAGTGACTTCTTCGGCCAGGTTGTCGACTCCCGCCGACTGCTTGATCGACTTCCCTATTCTTTCGATCGATAGCCAACCCCCTCGTTTCACTCTTTCGGTGATCTGAGAAGTGCTTCCTTCATAATCCTGCACCGACTTGCAATCAATCATGAACTTATAATAGAGATTGGTAGAGGGTGTGGGGATATTGAAATACCACAAATGAGGATATGTGTCAGAGGATGTGTCATGATGGATCGTAGCTATCGGATCGCTGAAATCGGCATTATCCGCCACCACAAGGTCAACACCTCGCACATACTCGGCGAGATCGCTCGCTGCGTATGATACATTAAGCCGCAGACAACCGATCATCGAGGGTATCGGCATTGTGCTGTATAACTCCGCTACATGCTCGGTGGCGGTAGGTGTGCCAACTTTCAAATAGTCGCTATATAGCATGATATGACTCTTCCAGTATCCCCCGAAGATATAATCCTTCGAAGTCAGATCGGTGAGCCAATCATCATTGCTATCCCACAATTTGAAACTCTCATGCATCGACACCTCCTCGAAATCAGAATCCTCGGCTGAGGATTCGGCTGTGCAGAACGACATAATCGCAATCACTGCTATCGGAAGTATAGATATCCTTTTTAACATATCGATCGATATTAGAATAGAAAATATGTAAATTTATTTCAGAAAACAATAGTCGATTTTCGAGCTAAAGAGATCGACTATCACTTCCAACGTCAAAGTTAAAAAATTTCAAGAAAATACCCAAATCATATCATTCATTTTTAAGATTTATAGGTCTAATTAAAAATTAGATTTAAAATGTAGAATATTGCGCCTAAGACGAATATATTATAATCAAAAAGGGTGAATAAAGAGTGGTATTCTAAATTATCAGCAAAAAACCATAAACAAATTTCAAGGAAAGAATCGCTAACTTTGTGCTGAATTTTGAAAAATCAAGTCATATTCAGATGAAGAGAGCAACAATATTTACACTGTTAATATGCTGTGTATTGATGTCTGTTTCGGGTGAGCAAGTGATGGAAGCGAGCCTTGATGAATTGTTCGCTATAGCTGAGCAAAAAAGCCGTAAGATCAGGGTCAGTATAACACAGCATGAAGCATCGGTAGAGAATGTAAAAGCTGCAAAAAGTCAGTTACTCCCCGATTTAAATTTGAGTCTTAGCGGTAGCTATATCGGTACGCCGACGTTGATGAGTCGCGGTTTCAGCAGCAGCGGCACTACCACAGTGCCCTACGCCATAGGTGTGGGCGAGGTGAATAATGGCAGCCAACCTACTCCTCACTGGGGCAATGACTTTGTGGCACAAGTGACACAAGTTATATATTCGGGTGGCGCCATCTCCTCGGGCATCAAACTTGCCAAGCAGAGAGAAAAGATGGCGCAACTCGATGTGGAAAAGAATCGCCTGGAAGTGCGCTTCCTGCTCACCGGCTATTACTTGGAGATCTGCAAACTCTCCAATCAGCTCAAGGTGGTGGAGCAAAACATATCCCTCGCCGAGCAACTTCTCAAGACCATGCGAGCACGCTATGCCGAAGGAACCGCACTTAAGAATGACATAACACGCTATGAGTATCAGTTACAAAGTTTGGAGCTGGGCAAAACCAAGTTGGCTGACGCTATCGACATAGTGAATTATCAACTTATAGAGACGCTTCAACTTCCGGAGGATACCAAACTGATTCCCAAGGATATAGTTAATCCGACAGACAATCACAATGAGGGTATATGGCAATCGCAGGCATCGACAGAGAACATCTCCATCAGGCAAGCAGAATTGGCAGCCGATATGAGCCAAACAGAGGTGCGAGCAGTAAGATCCGCCCTCTTTCCCAACATCTCCTTGATGATTCAAAATCGGCTGTTCGGTCCCTATGTCAATGATCTTATACCGGTAGATGCCAACATTAATACATGGTTCGTAGGGGTGAACATACAGTATGACTTGGGCAATCTCTGGCGCAAGAATCATGATATCAAACGAGCTCGTATCAATGCTCGTCAATCAGCTGATCAAGTATCTTTAGTGAGGGAAGAGATCGACAAAGCTCTTCATGCCAACTATATGAACTATCAGACATCGCAAGTCGAAGTCGAGACCCAACGCAAGCAAGTGGCACTCGCCGACGAGCACTACCAAGTAACGCAAAACCGCTATGAGAAGGGTTTGGCGCTCCTTACCGATATGCTCGATGCCAGTAATATGAAATTATCGGCAGACATCGACTTGGTCAATTCACAAATCAATCATATCTACAACTACTATAAACTAAAATACATAACCGGCACATTATGAGATATCTATACAACTCAATAGTAGTGATTCTGCTCGCGATAGGAATCACAATAGTGGTAATAAACTTTGCACACTTCGGTGATGTCGAATATACCGATAATGCGCACGTGCGTCAGCACATCACGCCACAGAACACTCGAGTACAGGGTTTCATCAAAGAGATTCGATTCGAAGAGTTCCAACCTGTCAAGAAGGGAGACACCCTTGTAGTGATCGAAGATACGGATTTCAGACTTCGCTTGGCGCAGGCAGAAGCTGACTTGGCACGCGCCGAACAGGGTTCTCGTCAAGTGGGTAGCAGTATTCAGACCACTGAAGCCGATATGCGCGTCACCGAGGCGAGCATCGAAGAGGCTCGTGTTAACATGGAGAATGCCAAACGTGAGGATAGTCGCTATGAAACATTATTGGCGCAAGATGCCGTGACACGTCAGCAATATGATAATGTTCACACCGCCTATCTGAGTGCCAAGGCACGCTATGAGCAGGTGTCGCGAGCCCACACGACACAAAGCAATGTCAAAAAAGAGCAGGGTTATAATCTTTCAGCCACAAGTTATGTCTTGGAGATGAATCGTGCAGCTGTGGAGTTAGCACGTCTCAACCTCTCATATTGCTATATTATAGCCACTTGCGATAGCGTATTGGGAGCAAAAGAGATCCAGGAGGGTATGTTGGTACAACCGGGACAGACCTTGGTTAATATTGTCTCCGGCAATGAGATGTGGGTAGTAGCCAACTATCGAGAGACTCAGATGCAACATATCGCAGTTGGCGCTGAAGTAAAGATCAAGGCGGATGCCGTGCCGGGTGTGGAATATAAAGGTAAGGTCGAGAGAATCTCCGATGCTACCGGAAGTGCATTCAGCTTGATACCACAAGATAATGCCACCGGCAATTTCGTAAAAGTGGAGCAACGAGTTCCTGTGCGCATCAGTCTCGAGGGGAACAAACCGGAAGACTTGCAGAAATTGCGTGCAGGGCTCAATGTGGAATGTGAGGTAGCCTACTGATATGGAACATACGATACCGGCATTTTCCATGCCAATGTTTCGCGACTTCGTGCCCAAGGGGTTGCGCCCATGGATTTATGTGATCCAAGCCTTCTGCTTTCAGCTCGCAGGGTGTGTCTATCTTGGGGCTCTCAACGAGATGATCGGAGGACGAGCTATCATGCGTGAGGATGTCACTATGTGCTTATATTCCAATCTGGCAGGCATGGCGATATGGTTTCCCGTCTTATTTCGCATGAAGTTTCATTTTTCGAATCGTTTTCTCCTTATCACATCGGCATTGGTGATAGCGATATGCAATCTACTGATCACCAAGGTCACCTTTCTGCCCCTGATGTGGGTGATATGTTTTGTGGCGGGAATGGCAAAGATTCAGGGCACATTCGAGAATATGTCGAACATCCAGTTGTGGATGACACCGACACGCGATATGGGAGTCTTTTTTCCGGGTCTACACATCATCCTTCTGACTTCGATCGAGTTACAGGGATGGTATAGCGCCTTCTTTGCCCACGACTATAACTGGTATTGCTCTCACTGGCTGGTCATTGGGTTGATGATGCTGGTGGTAACTTTTCAGTTCTTTTTGACTCGGCCATGGTGTCCGATGCCTCAACGCATGTCGATCAAGGGTATAGACTGGTTGGGAGCAGGATTGTGGAGCCTTCTTGGGCTTCAGATCGCCTATATATTCAATTATGGCGACTGGCTCAATTGGTGGCACTCCCCCACTGTGCGCATCCTCACCGGCACCTCTATCATTACACTTGGAGGATGTCTTCACCGTATGTGGACACTCTCTCATCCCTACTTCGAACCTAAGATGTGGACTTATCGACACCTTGTGCCTATCTTGCTGATTATGGCTGTGGTGGAGATGTTACTTGCCTCGGAGCATGTGCTTGAAGAGATATTCTATGAGGAGGTGATGCATTATGAGGCTCTGACCTCTCACACGCTGACACTCTGGTCGATACCCGGTGCGCTATTAGGATGTTTGATTTCATGGCTATGGCTTAAGAAGTGGAAGTTTAATGTCTACAAACTCTTGGCTATAGGCCTGATGGGGTTGACACTCTATGCTTGCGGTTTCTATCTCCAAATAGCTGACTATATCAATATAGAATTGCTACGAGCTCCTATTATGTTGCGTGGATTCGGCTATTCCGTGTTGAGTATCTCATTGATGTGGAGTCTCCACCATATTATGACTTTCGAGCATTTCTTCCAATCGCTGTCGGTGTTCAATATCTTCCACATGTTTATCGGCGGTGTGATAGGTTGTGCCATATATGCTTGGGGCATAAGGTATTACATGGCAGACAATATCATACGCTACACTGCCTATCTCGACCTGCCCTCCTTCACCTCTGCACCCTTCGCCATCGGACCCTGGATGGAGGATTTTGTTAGCTCCATGATGGCTGTGTCTATCAAGCAACTATATGGTTGGGTGCTATACGTTGGGGGCTTCCTTGCCATCGGCTTCATGTTATGGGATATTCCGATGGTGAGAAAAGGGGCACGTCGATTCCCCCTTTGGCCTGTGATCGGTATGCGGATGTTGGCACGCCGCAAACATAGTGTCAAAGCCCATCGCATGGGCTATATAGGCATCCGCTTCAAACTCGAAAAATTATAAGAACGCGCTCTTAGTACGTTAGAATCGTGCTTATTTTTTGGAGGGGTAATATATTGCATCTTATTTGCTATTTATAAATTCAGTGCCAAATTAGTTAAAATTTGCAAGATTTTAAAACATCGAGGATAGAATATTCGCAATCTCAATTTTTTTCGCTAAATTTGCGTATTAGACCGACGTATATATGAAGATAAAGCATATTAAAATAGAGAATTTCCATTGTTTTCAAGAGACGGAGTTTGACTTCGCCGATCAGACGACTGTGTTTATCGGTAAAAATGGCACCGGCAAATCATCTCTAATAAAAGCCCTATGTGATGCCCTGAGTTTTGTTTTCAACAAAAGCAATAACTCTTGGGGGTTCTCTTCCTTGGCCAATGAAGTAACTGATTTGGGAATTGCAAACATTAATGTGCGTGAAATCTACCATAACGGGCAAATTGCTGACTATGTTTCTATTAGAAGTATAGCTAAGATGGATGCCCATATTAACGATGATGATATAGATGGGTTAAAGGAAAATTTTACTTTGGAATGGGATTACCGAAAAAACTCATACGAAAACGCAAAAATCCAAAGTACTCTTTACAAAGATGCATATATCAAATTCCGCAATAGCATCGAAAAGACTGACAAATATCCGTTGTTGGTCTATTATTCCGATCGCTATCCTCATATCAACACCAACTTAGGAGCCGGCGTTAAGGCATTGCTTAATGAGGATTATGATATAAGTCGTAATTGGGGTTATTATCATTGGAACGAATTTACATCATGCGCTGAGATATGGCAAAAACGCTTTATCCGTATTTCCAATATGCTACTCAGTATCGAAAGATCATTAGACGATACGCATGATATAGCAGCACACGAAACATTGATAAAGCAAAAAGAGCATATATACCAAGAGATAGAATATGTGTCACGATATTTGAAATCATTTACAGATAATAATATAAAAGGTCTTTCTGATCGCTCAGCTGATTTTAAGATCAGCTCTGTAAGTGTGGATGGGGTTACAGATTTTTATCTCAAATTCACTTTTGCAGACGGTGTGCAGCGCAGTTGGGATGAATTGCCTGCGGGACTTGAACGGCTGTTTTCCATTGTGTTTGATATGGCTTATCGCAGTTTCATTCTCAATAAGGGGAAATATGCTCCGGCCGGCATCGCTATGATAGATGAACTTGATTTACACTTGCATCCTTCGCTTCAGCAGGATGTCTTATTACGCTTTACTCACACCTTCCCGGAAGTCCAATTTATCATCGCTACTCACTCACCTTTGGTTGTGACCAATCTTCGTCAGGATGAGAAAAACAAAGTATTCCGCATGGATAGAAAAGGGAGTGAATACCAGCATACCGCTACAGGCAATCTTTTCATACATGACTATGAATATACCCTTTATGAAGTAATGCAAACCGAACCACGAAATTTCTTGCTTAATACTCTCTCTGAACGCTATATAAGGTTAAGACATCGAGGTAAGGTGGATGCGGCAAACGAAGTGTTGGATCAGTTGAAAGAACTTATTAACGACACCGATTTTCCGGCTTTACAGCAAAAACTGGAAGATGAAATTTCACAAGGGTAGCATATGAGATTCATAGATAAGGATAATCCTGAATATCGAGTTAAAGGGCTTAAAATTAACCGACAAATTCTTGATGCTCAATGGGTAGGATTTCATTATGTCAATCTTGAATATAGTATAGTCGATAAGTCTGAACTAATCGATATTTTAGTACAAGAGCAGGAGGAACGCTGTTGCTATTGTATGAGGAGATTGCATCTACAAGATCATCGTAAAAATGTAACCCTCGAACATGTGATTCCTAATAAGATCACACCGGAAGAGTGGGAAAGAGACAAAGTAAAATATCGCAAATTCACCAAATTAAGCGACAGAAACGTTACTGTATGTCCAGGTGGCAAGCTAATCAATGCTTCAACAAAATTTGGTATGCCACCATTCCCACATTTTCTATCTTATGATAATTTGGCAGCATCATGCGATGGAAGAACTTTGAACCAAGATGGTCAGGAAATAGCTCATCATTGTTGCAACAACAAGAGAGGTAACAATTATGTAGAGCCACTCTACTTTCATAGCAACGTATCTGAAGAGATATCGTATGACAGTCGAGGGCATATCGTATGCGATGAAGAATATGAGCCTTATCTGAATGAAGATACCGGTGTCAACATAATGTGTAAGTTCCTAAATGATGTCCGTCTATTTTGGAAAAAAGTGGCTGACTCGGAATATACATCTCAACAGATCCATGAGGCGGTGAATAATCAAGATTTGCGTATTGACATAATCGATGATATCTTCACGAATGATCCGACAGGGCATTGGCTTTTCTTAACACAACAGCATGCCTGGTCTCTTTTCTCGGATTATGATTGGTTCTATTCATACTATCATAATAAGATTAAATGATGTATCGAACAGGAATAAAATAGAACATACGACTAATATCCCTGTAAGTTTTTTACTCGAAAAAATATAAACTTTATAATATTTCCACTGATGAGAAAGTTTCTTCTTTTGGCGGCTATAGCAGTGATGGCACTTACTGCTTCTGCTGAAAAGAGCAATCAAATCGATACATTGCGTATCACCACTTCCCCGGAGATGCACTGCTCCAGTTGCGAAGATAAGATCAAAAGCAATATCCGTTTTGTGAAGGGTGTCAAAAAGATCGTCACCTCCGTGCCCGAGCAGGAAGTCACCATTATCTTCAAAAAAGATAAGGCTACTTTCGAAGATTTTCGCAAAGCGTTTGAAAAAATCGGTTATCAGATCGAAAGAAAAAAATAGTCAGATTCTTTCATAAAACGCATTATTTTCTTAACTTTGCAATGGAATTGAGACTAACTCTATTCCTATAGGTCATAGAAAATCAATTACTAACCCATAGAAAATGAAGTCTACAATAGTATCGACATACCAAAGTCGGCGCTTTGTAGGCTTATTTTGTTTATACGAAAAGAGACGATGGAACCATTGAAACATGAGTGTGGTGTCGCCATGGTAAGACTTCTTAAGCCACTTAGTTATTATCAGGAGAAGTATGGCACATGGATGTATGGCATGAACAAACTCTATCTGATGATGGAGAAACAGCATAACCGCGGTCAGGAGGGTGCCGGCATGGCTTGTGTCAACCTTGAAGCGGCTCCCGGTTCGGAGTATATGTTCAGAGAGAGAGCCGAGGGATCAAATGCCATCACCGAGATCTTTGGTACGGTTCAGAAAAAGTATAAAGATTACTCATCCGCTCAACTCAATGATGTAGACTTCGCACAGCGCAACCTCCCCTTCGCAGGAGAGTTATATATGGGCCACTTGCGGTATTCCACCACCGGCAAAAGTGGCCTTTCTTATGTCCACCCCTTCTTGCGTCGCAACAACTGGCGGGCGAAAAACCTCTGTCTGTGTGGCAATTTCAATATGACCAACATCGATGAAATCTTCGATAAAATCGTAAGCCAAGGTCAATATCCTCGTATATATAGCGATAGTTATATTACCCTCGAACTGATGGGCCACCGCCTCGACCGTGAGGTGGAACGTAATTTTATCGAGGGCCAAAAGTTAGGACTCGCCGGTCAAGATATCACTCGTTATATCGATGATCATATCGACATAAGCAATGTGCTTCGCACCACTATGCCTGACTTCGACGGCGGCTATGTGATGTGTGGCATCACCGGTAGTGGTGAGATGTTCTCGATGCGCGATCCCTGGGGTATCCGTCCGGCGTTCTGGTATCAAGATGATGAGGTTATCGCCTTGGCAAGTGAACGTCCGGTGCTCCAAACCACTTTCGATGTCTCGAGCGATGATATCCATGAACTTGAACCGGGATATGCTCTGATCGTCAATAAGCATGGCGAACGTCGTATCGAGAAAATCCTCGATCAGCGCGGCGACTCCAAATGCTCGTTTGAAAGAATATATTTCAGCCGCGGATCGGATAAGGATATATATCGTGAACGTAAAAAATTGGGTGAACAACTCTTGCCTCTGATCCTCGATGCAGTCGATCATGACATTGAGCATACCGTATTCTCTTTCATCCCCAACACTGCCGAGGTGGCATTCTATGGCATGCTCGAAGGGTTCAAGCATTACCTCAACGATAAGAAGATAGAGGCACTGACAAAACTTGACCATAAACCTACCCACGAAGAACTATATGCCATCTTGCAGAGGGATGTAAGAACTGAGAAGATAGCATGGAAGGATATCAAACTTCGGACATTCATCACCGAAGGGGCTTCACGTCGTGATCTTGCTTCCCATGTCTACGATATCACCTATAATTCTATCGTGCCTTACGTCGACAATCTTGTGATCATCGATGATAGTATCGTGAGGGGCACTACCCTCAAAGAGAGTATCCTTAAGATTCTGGATCGCTTGCATCCGAAGAAGATAGTCGTGGTGAGCAGCTCTCCGCAGATAAGATATCCGGACTATTATGGCATCGATATGCCCAACTTGGAGGATTTCTGCGTGTTCCGTGCCACAATCGAGCTCCTCAAAGAGAGAGGCTTGTCAGGGCTCATCACCGAAACATATCATCATTGCATCGATGAACTTCGCAAGCCCAAGAGTGAGATGGAAAACTGTGTCAGGGCCATCTATAAGCCATTCAGTGTCAAAGAGATCAACGACAAAGTTGTGGAGATGCTCCGCCCGGCCGGTATGACAACGCCGGTGGAGGTAGTATTCCAATCGATTGAGGGCCTCCACGAAGCCATTCCCCATCACAAAGGAGACTGGTACTTCACCGGACACTACCCCACACCCGGCGGCATAAAATTAGTAAACGAAGCCTTCATCCGTTTCGTAGAAAAATCCAACATCTTAAAGCGCGTTCCTTAAAAAATAGAAGGAATGAAAAAGCGAACTCCCTTCTCATTAGTAGGGAGCTCGCTTTTTTCATTCCTAATAGATTAGTAGACGCGATGATACCAGTCTAAGGTGCGGTAGTAGTCGTCTTCTTTGGTGGTGCCGTTGGTGAAGGGGGAGATGCTTATGCCGCTGATGTTTGATACATCCCAATAATTTCCTCCAAAATCAAATTGGGATTCTGCATGAAAGAGCACCATGCTATCTACTGTGTCGCTGACTTCGTCTGCCAGTTGGGGGTTGCCATTCAAGTTGGCGATTTCTCGTAGATATTGTCGCAAATCGTATAGGGGAACTGTCGAGGTAGAAGTATGATATTTTACAAGTGAGTATCTATCCGGACGCAAATCACCAGTTTTGAACACCCGCGCCGCTACATCAGCCACAGGTTCAAGCTTTGACATGTCAATGACTGCCACTGTATAGCGAGAGTTATTGTAAAAGTCGGCAATAGTGCCGGCAGCAGCTACAAGATTATGCTCTTGGTTCATAAGATATGGGAGAGTCTTATCGTAGGGCATGCCGGGGGAATATATTTCAGTAGGATATGCTACGAAGAAATCACACTTATTGCGTAATTGATATATAACCTCAATGTTGCCCATATAGCAGCAATCGAACCAGATGGTCTGAAAACGATGATCCGGAATAGCACGTGCCAGTTCATCGATCTCAGTATCATTTGTTGAAGGATAACCCTTGGAATCTTTACCACCATCATACTCTCCGCCATAAGCTTTTTGTGGGCCATTATTTACTAGATCATGACCGGTGAATTTGGGTGCCCACGACGAACCATGTCCCCAGAAGATCATATCATATTGAGCGTTGGGATAGAGTGCAAGAGCATCCGTGATTACCTCATTTATTCGATCTGGAGATGTCGATGTCTGCTTCCTCTCATAACTCTTGATGAGTTGGAAATAAGTTTCGTTATTTTTATCCATATCTACGCGATATAGACCGCAAGTATTCTCGTTGTCATAACGATATAACAGCACACGAGCATCCGACTGAGCGGCATCCTTTACACCCTTGAGGATCTCTCGACTATCATCAGAAAAGTCTGTTGCCAAATTACTATTGTTGATAGCATAGATAAGGATGGTACGAGTCACTTTTTCTGCATCCTTATCCTCCGCCGGGGTGGGTTCATCGTTATCACTACAAGAGAAAAGCGACAACATAAAAAAAGCGCTGAAGAGGTATATTATTTTTTTCATTTTTTCCATTTTTTCATTTTTTCACTTATTAAATTTTAAATTAAAATAGGAACGCGCTCTAAAGCCTTACCTTTTCTGCCTTGCCATCTTTCACTCTGATGTAAATGCCATTGGCAGGCTTGGCAACCGGTATGCCGGATAGAGTGTAATATTCAGGTGATGAAGAATTTTGATCCGTATCGACACACTTCACACCTGTGGTGACACCGCCTGTGGTGACAAATCTTAAAAGTTCTTCGGATTGGTTGGTGCGATACACGCTCTTGGCACGAACCAGCAGATAATTACCCTCCGTTTCGGGAGCCGGGATGCTAAAGGTTTCTCCATTACCGGCTACCTTATTTCGCCACGAAGTGTCATCCAGATCAACCAAACCATCTACAACGGTGTGAGCCGCAACAGGTTGAGTCCCATTAAGATATATCGGAGTATGATTCTTCACCACATTACCATACTTATCATACTCAACGATAAGGGCATGTAACTCGCCACTCTCCGACATAAGCGTATACTCACCGTTCTGATTCGGAGAAACGGAGATAGAAGGCAGCGCCAACACTTCAGCCCAATAGACAGCCATCGCTTCTAACTTAAGCCAGCTACCCTTCTTTACATTACTAGATCCGCTATATTCCTGTACTGATTTGGTGGTAATCAAAAACTTATAATAAAGATTTGGCGCAGGGACGGGAATATCGAAATACCAAAGATGAGGATAAGTATCTTCGGAAGTATCATGATGGATCACAAACAAAGGATCTGAAAAATCTTCATTCTTAGATACAACAAGATCTGCGCCGGCTACATAACTCATCAAATCATTGGCTGCATAAACTACATTCAACCGTAAACTACTAATACTATTAGGAATAGGTGAAACAGTGTATAATTCTGATGTATAATCTATGGAAACCGGTGGTCCAAGTCGTAGGTAATCAGAGAATAGCATAACCTTGGTTTTCCAATAAGCACCGAAAATAGATTTTTTTGATTCCAATTCGGTAAGCCATTCATCATTTGTTTCCCACAAATTATTGTTTGCCCCCATCGAAATATCGTAGAATTTGGGATCGATTTCGTTGGCGTGGGATGCCAATGGCGATAGTGTTGCTACTATCGCCATTATCGTTATGAAAATCTTTTTCATCGATTTCATTGTTTTTCTTTCCTTCGAAGGTTCGGTTTATTTGATGCAACTCTTGAAGTAGGCTCTTACATCTTTCCAGTCGTAGTAGGGCCATATATCGGTCGAAACCGGTATTTTGGTCTCTTTCTCATTGTGCAAGATCTTCACCAAGATCTTGTCACTCTTCGGATTGCGGAAGAAGATCAGCTGTATGTTGGCACCCATCGGCGATACCTTCCAGTCGCACCATCCCTTGTAGAAATCTTCCGGTCGCTCGATTACTGCATCGCAATGCTCTAAGTGCATCAACGCTGTCAAGGGCACCACATTGCCATCATGTCCGAAACGCAACGCTGCTGATGGCTTATCCATCTTGATAGCCTCGTCGGCTGTGTTGATGATATTATTGAGAAGGTTGGCTGCATCTTGAAGATGGACACCATTTGCCGGTGCATAGTTGGCATGCTGGCCATAGAACACGGCATTGAAGCATTGCCAGAGATCGAAGAGCTCATCTGCTGTGAGAAGATGATAGAAGTCTATCTTACCCTCTGTGTTCTGAGCATCCGACGCCAACCAATAGATACCCCACATAAAGTCATCGGGTCGAACATACTTCTCCACAAAGTCCTTATCCTTGAAGACCGATGCCACTACTCTATCGGGATGTGTATTAGCCTCCTTAAACTTCTTATAGACCTCTTGCCACCAGCCATGTTTGCCGTTGAACTCGTCAGACTCTTTTGTGCTATGGCACATATAGATCATATTGCGATTGGAAGACTCCATATTAATCTCAAGGCGAGGGTTGACCTCTTTGAGTCGTTCGCAGAAGGCAGCCATCGAGAGGATGCATCGCGGCACGAGTGTACTTCTCGCCGTGATATAAGATTTGTCGGTAAACACCTCTGGATAGTTTGCGATCATGTGCGAAGCGATGCCGCGATGCTGACGACGACCCAAGGGGGAGAGATCGCCACCACGACCACGTGTCTCTATTATCAGCGAATCAAGGTCTGTCATGAATCGCACTCCGAGCGGTGTGAGGGCATCGGCATCATTGGCTTTATGCAGAAGGTCTGCCATCCATTGATAGTCATTGTCGCCGATAAGATACCTCGAACCGTGACGACCATAATGGCTGATGTGGAAGGGTTTGTAACCCTTGGGTGCCGGTGTGTTGTCTGCTTCTACTGTAGGATAGGCATAATAGACGCCTCCGGTCTTATTGAGATCCGCAGCCATCTCTTCGCGAGTGGTCTGTGCAGACAGATTGAGTGCAAAAGCAATAACTGATAGAAGTATTATTGATTGTTTCATACTGAGTTATGGTATTTGTCTTAAAATTATTTTTAACTGTTAGTTAGCGTTTAGAGCGCGTTCCTTAATCCCCTCTGTAATATAACTGCAAGAAGCATCTGGCTATCAAGTCTTGATGCTTGTTTACCTCTGAGGGATCTGAGCTTCCGGCAAAGAGGGCATCGGTGAGCCAACCCTGACGGAAGATCATCTGCAAGAGGTCGCCGGGACATCTCCCCCTGTCGGTAAGAAGTGTGATGGCATGCTCTTTGGCATAATCCGGGTCGTAATAGGGATTGTCCGGCGTGTTAACACAGCGAGCGATATTGCATGCCATCAGCATACCCTTCTCGCGATTTACCATCAAGATGTAATCATCAGCACCCTTCACCTGGTCGAGGTGCTCTTTTCCCTTCTCCCAACCGAGCGTATCGATGAAGAAATCATTCATCTTCTCATAACGGTCGAAGAACATAATCTCCTTGCCTGCAGAACCGGCACAAAATTTCTCATAATAGGGATGGATCTTATCCGAATGATTCTCTTGTGGTTTGACATGTCCACCCTCCACGAGGAGGTGAAGCCATTCGGTGGTGTAGAGCGCCAACGGACCGGTAGGCAATTCGAACATAGCCTCTTCGAGCCGCTTATTGAGGATAGTCTCACCCTCCGGATCGTTCATATCGATCTCCGAGATAATCTCAGCAAGTGTCGTACCGAAGGCGGGGGTAAGAAGATAGGAGTGTAGAAATAGCCAACGACTCAGATCATACAGTTCCTCGGTATCTTCCGGATCTTTGAAAGATAGATTGCGTGCCAATGGATAGCCTTCAGGCACCGGTGCATCGTCATACACCATATCCAGAATCTCGTAACATCTGTCGGCATATTCGAGAAGTTTCTCATCGTAGGGGGAAATGAGTCTCCGTTCCTGCCAGAGAGTGGCGGTAACATACCACACCAAGAATCGGACATCCTCGCGATTCAGTTCATAATCGACATAATCATCCGACACCTCATAAAAGGGCAATGTATAGCCATATAGATAGCGGCACTCTTCGATAAAAGAACGCCAAAGCCCTGCATCTGCCAAGATATCCTCCATATACCCGGTCAGGGTCAATGCCATTCGTTTGGCGATATCTTCCGGCATATCTTCGCGATATGGCAGGTCAATCGTGTCATGGAGCAAGCGATTCGCCAAGTCGAGGAAAAATTCGTCATGCTTGGTGTGCTCCGGATAGTTGGGACGAAGATATAACAGTTCGTCGAGGGTTATGTTGTCCATTTCTAAGTAAAGGAGAGTAATGTTAGAGGAGTGACATACACTCATGCCACTCCCCTATCTTTTTTATTTACATAGTTCGATAGCCTCGGCGAGTGTATAACTTTTCTGTTCGCCGCTTGCCATATCTTTGATCACGATGCAATCCTTGTCGAGTTCAGACTCGCCGACGAATGCCACGTAAGGCACATGGTCGCTGTCAGCCATCGACATCTGCTTCTTGATCTTCGAATTGTCGGGGCATACCTGAGCGGCAATGCCTGCCTCGCGCATAGCCTTGACATATTTCATCGACTGCATAGCCTCTTTCTCACCGAAATTGATAAAGAGGATCTTGACAGTCTGGTCGAGATCTTTGGGAAAGAGGTCGAGTTGGCAGAGCACATCGTAGATGCGATCGGCGCCAAAGGAGATACCGACACCCGAGAGTCCAGACATGCCGAACACGCCGGTGAGGTTGTCATATCTGCCGCCGCCGGTGATACTGCCGATCTGCACGTCGAGTGCCTTGACCTCGATGATCGTACCGGTGTAATAGTTCAAACCGCGTGCCAAGGAGATATCTATCTCCATCTTGGCAGTGTGACCCAAGGCGTCGATGCCACCCATCACGGTGCGCATCTCTTCGATACCCTTCATGCCGACTTCCGACGATTTCAGGATCTCTTGCATTGTAGCCAACTTCGCATCGTTATCGCCCGATAGTTCGAGGATAGGGCGAAGTGCCGAGATAGCCTCTTCGCTGAGACCCTTGTCGCGAAGTTCGGCATTGACGTTCTCAAGTCCGATCTTGTCAATCTTGTCGATAGCCACTGTGATATCGATGATCTTGTCGGCCTCACCTATTACTTCGGCGATACCCTGTAGGATCTTGCGATTGTTGATCTTTACCGCTACATTAATCTTCAGTTCGCAGAACACTTTGTCGATAAGAGAGAGGAGTTCCACCTCATTGAGGAGCGAATCCGAACCGACCACGTCGGCATCACACTGATAGAACTCACGATAGCGACCCTTCTGCGGACGGTCGGCACGCCACACCGGCTGTATCTGGTAGCGCTTGAAGGGCATGGTCAGATCGTTACGGTGCTGCACGACATATCGAGCAAATGGCACGGTAAGGTCATAACGAAGACCCTTCTCACACATCTTATTGGTCAATTTCACGAGATTGCGCTCTGCCAAGTCCTCATCCGAGCATGATTTCAAGAAATCTCCCGAGTTCTGAATCTTGAAGAGAAGTTTGTCTCCCTCTTCACCATATTTACCCATCAGAGTCGATAGATTTTCTGTGGCAGGTGTCTCTATCTGCTTGTAACCGAACAGTTTGAAGTTACGTTTGATCGTGTCGAAGATATAGTTACGACGCGCCATCTCGATCGGCGAGAAGTCGCGTGTACCCTTCGGAATGCTTGGTTTCTGTATCATCTTATTTTCGATTTATACGCGAATTTACAAAAATGCCATCACTTTTGCAAAAATGATGGCATACTATATTGAAAAGTTTTCGATTTTGCAAAAGCTAAGAGCGCGTTCCTTATGATATTTAGAGAGTTCTAAAACTCCACATTCAGGCTTACATTAAACTGTCGTCGTGTAAGGTAATTGGGCACGGCATAACGCATGCTGTTGACGTCGGTGACCCAATAATAACTACTTACATTAGAGATGTCAAGTAGGTTGAACACGTCAAAGCCGAGTATAATGCTCTTGAAATGTCGCAAGAAGTTGGTGGGACGTTTCTTGTCGGAGGGTGCACCGACGAATTGCCAGCTGAGGCCGATATCGACACGTTTATAAGCCGGGGCACGGAAGTAGGTTTCCGAACGGCTGGTATGAGGCGGTGTCATGGTCAGACCATCGGAGAAGATGCCGCGAAGTGAGAATTTCAACTTCGGAAATTTCGGAAAGTAGTCGGTGAAGTAGAGATTGACGGCATAACGCTGGTCGCTGGGTAGGGGCACATTCTTGCCATTGAGTGTCTGCTGTGTCTTCATCAGCGAAAAACTGACCCACGAGTCGCTACCCTCGACGAACTGGCCGAAGAGTTTGAAGTCGAGCCCCATCACATATCCCTTAGAATCATTGACACCTGAGTAGTTGATCTTCAAGTTGTCATACTCGTAAGAGATAAGGTTTGCCATATTCTTGTAATATGCCTCGCCGGTGAGTTTGAAGGGGCGATTCATGGCGCGGAAGGTGTAGTCGGCACCGATAATCACCTGGATGCTTCGCGGCGATTTGATGTTACGATTGAGGGTAATGTAGCTATTCCCAAGATCATCTTCCACCGTCCGGCGATATTCCTTATAGAAGGGTGACTGATAGTAGAGTCCGGCACCGATACGATAATACCAGTTGGGATAATTCACCGGGTTGAGTGAGAAGTTGACGCGAGGAGAAACCAACGACTCTTTGTTGAAACTATTGTAAGAATATCTCAATCCTGCGTTGAGTGTCATATAGGCGAAATTGCTGCTCAGGTAGAGGGCATCTTCGACATAGAAGTGGAAACGATGGATGGAGATATCCTGTTTTGAACTCAAGTTATAAATTAGATGCACACCCTCGGGGATCGTCGGCAGACTATAACCGGCGGAGTCGCGCCATTCCCACTCCTTGGTGCGGTCGCGGAAATGCTCCCCCTGATAACCGACACCATACGAGAAATTGTTGATGCGATATTTCGTCGTACCCTTGAACGAGACCTGAATTACCGATGTTTTGAGTCGGTTGCGTGAGTGCTCCATATATTTACCGACACCCAATTCGCCGCCGATACCCTCGGCACCCGCCGTGCCCGCCTCATTGAGCCAATACTCGCCCGAGATGTCGTAGGTCACCAACTCATTGGAGAGGAAACCTGCCACACCGAGTGTAAAGGAGGTGGCACGATTATGACGATAGGTGGCTTGCAAAGACCCGAGATATGTCTCGAATTTATCCTTCTCGAGGCCATCGAAATAGACCTTGAAACTCTTGGCATTGTCCATCGTGCCGAAGGTCGTTTCGCGATCTTGCGGTTTGAAGTTGAAGTGGTTGATGGAGATATTGCCAAGGAGATTGATGGTCCAACGGTCGTTGGGCTTATAGTTCATATTTGTCTGAAAATCAAGATAAGTAGGATCGTATTCACCCTTGGTTTCCATCGAAGAGAGGAGCGAATTGTTCTTCTTGAATCGTATGCCGGAGAGTTGGGAGAATTTGCCGGTATTATTGCCGATGGTGAGCGACCCACCCATCAGGCTGAGGTCAACCGCCCCTTCGAAAGCCTCCGGTTCGCGATAGGTGATGTCGAGTGCTGACGACATCTTATCGGAATAACGAGCCGGAAAACCGCCGGTAGAGAACTTGATATTACCCACCATATTGGGGTTGATCACACTCAGACCCTCCTGCTGACCGCTCCTCACTAACTGAGGACGATAGAGCTCCATACCATTGATATAGACCGAGTTCTCATCGAAAGAGCCTCCACGCACGGAGTATTGAGAACTCATCTCATTAGAGGAATTGACACCCGGCATGGTGGTGATAAGAGCCTCAACGCTACCTCCCGACACGTCGGGCGACAACTTATAACTCTCCGTGTTGAGAGTCTGCATACCATTGCTATTCTGTCGATAACCGATCACCTCGATCTCCTTAAGGTCGACATCAAGGGGATAAAGGCGTATATTCAGAGTCAGTTCACCCTTGGGGTGTATCAGTTTATGGTGCACTGCCTTAAAACCGATACAGCTATAGATCACCTCGAGGGTATCCTTTTGGGCCATCGAGAGAGAATAATTACCCTTCAAGTCGGTGTTGGTACCGATTGCGCTGTTCGCCACACGCACGGTAGCAAACTCGATAGGTTTATCCTCGCTATCGACCACCTTGCCCGAGATACGAACATTTTCAGCCAGAGCAGAAAAGCCAAAACCGAAAATCAGGGTAACAACTACAACAAAACTATATAAAAACGTTTTATTCATCAATAAAAAAACGTCATCCCCCCACCAATTATTATATAGTCAAGCCTTAAAAACATAAGAGCGCGTTCCTTAAATTTTTGGGGTCGTAGAGGTCGTAGCCTTGAGTCGATTTTGATTACTTGCTGAAAGGAGCATACTCCTGTATGTGACTGAAAGCAAGTGATCAAAAG
>OBLI01001882.1_pt1 | contig 19159 bp, 35 predicted proteins | sample 1519701 | NCBI WGS metagenome assembly OBLI01 (sample SAMEA3663005, study PRJEB22513) | pig gut metagenome | biome: pig gut; feature: pig-associated habitat; material: faeces | place: France | collected 2012
TATACTATTATTATATCATCGCTATTACAAATTTCGCTATTATATTGTCATCACTATCTCATTTATAATAAAACAAAGGGGAGATTATAATTCAATAATCTCCCCTTAATAAAATTTACCACGATTTGATGCTTTCCCTAGGAAGAAAGCATCACTTCATAATACTTCTATCCTATCTAACTATTCTACAACTCCACTACCAAGAGCAAGGTTAAACCTTCAAATCCATATCAAAGCCTTCCAGCAGGTCAATACTATTCACGTCAGCCAGCAACTTATTAATTTCCTTATCAAGATTACTAAAAAACTCATCACTAATCACTTGCGCGGAATATCCAGAAGCAGGCACAACTTTAGTGACTGCGTCACGAGCCTTAAGAGGAATATTATACCAACTAGGCTCTTTCTCATTTACAACCCCATCAATATTAATACTGCCATAGCAATATCCTTCTTTTACTAACTTATTCCCATCATCATAGAGCACATAAAACTGCGACTTTGCGGGATTATACTTATACTTAGAACAAACATAAACACCAGTATTCTTCCACGTACCAATGCGCGTGTTATCACGTGCGGCCTTCTTTAAATAATCATAATTATACTTTCCCATGGAAATTCCTTTCAGGAATTTTCAAATGACTTTTCTAATAAGACCACTTTTTCATTTGAAAATTCCATTTCATTTTTTAATTTCATTTGGGGAAAGCCATAGGCTTTCCAATTTCTATTTATATTATATCAAATTTTTTAAATACTTTCAATGTAAAAGTTGTAGCAAGCTACAACTTTTACTACTTACCATTATTAATACTTTCTTGCTCTATAAAATAAATAATACATTCTTCCTTATTTACATACACACTACAAGGAACTATCTTATTATTTCCTTCTCTTACTCTTTGAAATTCATTAACTTTATCTAAAGGCACATATACAAACTTTGTTGTTTTATTCATTTATTTAATTACCTCTCATAATATAATTATATTAAGTTTCTTTATTAATAACATTAATTGAATTTAACATAACTTTAATTATAGCATCATTGCTACTAATCTCCCCAGTTAATGCTGATTCAATAGCGGAAATAGCAAATTCACCTGCTTTTTCTGGACTAATACTATATAATTGTCTTATCCACTAAAGCACATCTGAATATATTATTCCATTATCTCTAATTTCACTATTTTTCATTTTATATATCATTTATTATTTCTTCCTTTAAATAATTTTTAATTTCAGCATCCCAAAGATTTGTGATAGCAACTATCATAGGTTCATCAGCATAACGATGATAACCATAAATTTCATAATACGTATAATTAGACATGATTCTATCTTGTAAATCTACATCTAATGCTTCAATTGCGTCTATCCAATGTCCTAAAAATACACATTGACTCTATTTCATTTCCATATTTTTTACTCCTTGTCTCAAAAAAAATCCACAAGGGATTTTTGAAACGAATGTTTCAAAAAGCCCTCTATTTATTACGTTCCCTATCTATTATATATATTAATAGGAACTTTTTGTTCCAAAAATCTAGGCAATTTGGAACAATTTGTTCCGCAGTTTCGGAACAAAAAGTTCCAAACGGGATGAGTCATTTAAACTTGGAACTTTTTGTTCCAAAAATGTATTCAATTTTTTGGAACTTTTTGTTCCATTTTTTCTTTAATTTTTTCCGCAGTTCCACCTTCATAAAACTCATAATGATTTTTTCCATTTTGAATCAAATATTTATTTTCTATTAAATCAGAAATCCCATCATTAATAGCTTTACGAACAGTTCTGCCACTTTTTTCATAATCCATACCTAACCAATTTGCATAAGCCACAGGATTCATATTCCATTTAAAATTATCTTTATTACTTGCTAAATATAAATATAATTTTAAACCACATAATTTTAATTCTCCACAAACTTCACCTAATATTAAAGTATTAATACCAGTAAAATTATTTTTTAAATCTGATTTATGGGTGGTAAAGCTATCCATATTAATTACCTCCCATTAAACCATCAAGAGCATTAATAAGCTCAGGAGTTTTTTTATATATCCAACATAAAAATCCTGGCTTCATAGGATTTTCAGTTGTAGCAATTGGTTCTATACCTAACTCTTTTAAAGCTAAATATATACGAAGTGAATATATTATTTTATTAGCGTTCGCATTTGGCATTTATTTATTCACTCCTTACTTTTCAAATTTGTAAGGAGCCATTCTTTTTACTTTTTTATCAAAATATTCCCACGAAAACTTATCTTCATACTATTGAGGATATGCATACATCTCAATACAATCATCTTTTTCTCTTATATAACCAAACCAACTTAATATATCAAAATTATCAATAATATCTTCATAATTATTACAACGATAAGTATCACTATGAATAATTTCATCAAAATGAATAATATCCCCATCTCGTTTATTCATTAAATAACACCATAATTCAGGATTAAAACCTACACCGATATAATTCCAATCAGTAAATAAAGTTAATGGAACTCCATTGTAATATTTACTTTTACTCAACTGCGGCAACTCCCTATATATCTTTAATGGTTTAGTAAAATCAACAATAACACCAATTTCACGCATTGAATAATTATCTATACCATCTTTATTAATAATATAACCAACTTTTTTACCTACATCTATCATATCTTTAATATTTTTCATTGCGCCTTTACGGCAATGGTAATTATCATGTAAAAAATCTATAACTTCCTATCGTGTCAATTAAATCACCTCATTAAAATTTGGAACTTTTTGTTCCTTTCAATATATATTTAAAACTAAATTAATAATTTTAATTGCTGTCGTCCAAAAATTTTGTATTACTTTGTTCTATTTTGTTTTACAATGTCTTACATTTTTTAATAAAATTTATAATTTTTTCTAAAAATTATTAAAAATTACCTTCTAGGCTTAATTCCAATTAATTGATTTATTAAAAAAAATATGATATAATATAAATACAAAAATAAAAGGATATGATATATATATATATGAAACGAGTAAAAATAAAGAAGAAAACATCTTCTCTCGCTTCTTTTTGCGAAACTCTCATTCAAGAAAATAAAGATTTGCGCGTCCAGGTTGCGCATCTTCAAGACGAACTCGATATTTACAAAAATAAACCTAATTATTGGGAGGAACGAGCTATCGTTCTTTCTCGCGAAAACGAAGAACTTAAACAAAAACTTTCCGAATTGGAGAAATAATTATGGGTAAAATGAAAGAAATTGCGCAAATCCCCATTACCTGGCATCCACATATCCGTCTCGATGACCTCCTTAACAAAGACGAACGCCGTGAATTTCTCAATATATTTAAATATGATAAAGAAAATACACTATTAGATGAAACATTATGTTGGGAAGTTGGCGAATATAATTCTATTAAAGTCTGCAATAAAATTAATAATACTCTTCTTGTAATGGACTTTAATCCAAACGATATTGTATATTTAGATATATAACACCGTAAAATTTCATCTCACGGGAAACCTACCTAACATCAAGGAATTCTTAAAATTTATTAATTTTTAAATCAAATATTATGGAGACGAATAATGGAACGAAAATGCGGAAATTGTCTTATCTGGAAACAATATAATAAAGTATGTCCGTTCTTTAAAGAAGAAATGAAAGAAAATACACCTGCTTGTCCTAAATTTACCGATACCGTAAAAGCTTGCGCGTGTTGCGGCAATTCTATTATAGGTAAGCCTTATCTCGCAAGCAATAATGATATGTGGTATGAATTATGCGCAGAATGCGACGAACAATGGGGCAATTGCGCCACCTGCGCGAATATCACATCCTGCGACTATGAAACCAATCCTATCAATTTACCCAAACAAGTCCCTATTCAAACTCGAAAAGGACCAATGGTAATTAACGCAGTCGGGCGGAACCCCGCTAGAATAAAAGAGACCTGCGCGAAGGGTTGTTCTTGCTGGCAAAGCGAAGAATGCTGGCGTAATATCTATAACGGACTCGGTTGTGAGAAATGGAGACCAAGAGTATGATAAGATGTAGATATGACGAATGCGTTTGGCCAAATTGCGATAATAGTTGCGGCATGGATGAATCACACCTAATTGCGCATCTCCAAAGCGAAGTCCGCAAATATAAGCAAGAAAAATCAGATATATTAAAATCATTTGGCAGTTATATTACTCCTTTATATAAATCATATGAACGTCAAGTTGATATGTCATATGTCCCCACTTGTCCTTTTGGTGAATATAATTGTATTAACGACCCAGCATATCAGCGCAAATATTCGCCAGAATGGTGGGAACAAATGGGAATGCCAACCGAATGCGAATGTTATGAAGAGTTTCTAAAAGAATATAATAATAATGATCCTTTTGGATGTTCTCTTGATGAAGCAATGTCTTTTGGCTGTCCTTATTATGATGATGAAGATAAATAATCTTTATCTAATATAATTATATCATTTTTTATATAAAAAATCAATTAATTAACACAAAAAGGATAAGTATAATTAAGTATTTTAATTGTGAATATAAGGTTCTTGAACTCACTTCAAGAACCTTATTGATTTTTTTTATAAAATATGATATAATATATATGTAAGATAAAGAAAGAAATAAATAAAAAAGGAAATGATACATATGACTTCTCCTACTAAAGAAAATAAGAAAGGTAAATATGTCGCTCCAAAGAAGAAAGAACCTTTTAAAAGAAAATTTAGAAGGTTCACGCGCAAAGTCAAACGTAGTAAATTATATAAGCCCACACTTTTTGTCATCCTGTGTATCATTATCTTTTTTATTGGCCGGGGGTGCCAATCTCATAAAGACAAACTTATTTACACAGAGTTGATGGAAACCCAAAAGACAGAAATCACAGATGAATATGAAACAAAGATTGCCGAAATGGATAAACTTCATTCAGAAGAACTCGACAATCTACGCTATGAATATGAAACCATCACACCAGAAGAGCTTATTAAATCTGAAGCTGAATACATTGCAAAAGTTCTTTATGGTACTGCGCAAAATAATACCGAGCGAGACCAGCGTACTGTAGTCTGGTGTATTCTTAACCGAGTTGATAATACTGCATATCCTAATACGGTAAAAGAAGTGTGCGAGCAGCCCGCGCAATGGATGGGATATTCTGATAAAAATCCTATTCTTGTTTCTCTTTATGAAATAGCAATGAAAGAACTAGAGACTTGGCATAATAATTATAGACCTGTAAGTGCCGATTATGTTTATATGTCTTGGTCTTCTCGTGAAATTACATTGCGCGATACCTATGGGAAAACAGCAGGAACTAGATATTGGCAAGCCCCTTAAAGAAAAGACCCTCTAAATAAGAGGGTCTTTTTGATTTTTTTTATAAAATATGTTATAATATATATATAAAGTAAAGGAAGGAAATGGAAAATATGGAAGATCTTGAAACTATGTTTATCTCGGCTAGACACGCAAAAATAAATACTAATAATTATATCCGTGAACGAGAAGAGATTTATCGAAATAAAGCTATTGATTTTTTAAATAAATATAATTTTAACAAAGTAATAACAAAAGCCTGCGAAGAAAGACGTTTTTCTATTTCTCCTATCTCGGTTGAAGAGAGAGAATTGGCCTATGCCGTAAGAGATGTCCTTGCTGTACTCGGTTATACAGCAAGAGTAAATATGATAAATAGTACATATAATATAAATGTTAATTGGAATGGTGAACTATAAAGGAGAATTAATATGATTGTAAAACGCAGTTGGCATAAACGTTCTGGCTGTAGAATTAAATATTTCGAAGGTTGGTTCTTGCTTGGTATTATCCCTATGTATATTAAATCAACAGATTGGATGCTGTAATAAAAGGAAGGTGTCCTGACTTCGTCAGGACAATACTTATTAAAGTGTCATGACAAAATTTTAAATTTTATTGAAGGAGAGGATTCTATGAAAAATAAAACAACTAAAATTGAAGTCCGCATTGAAGAAGATAAGAAAACAGCATTTGCGGAATATGCTAAAAGTAAAGGATTAACAATTAGTGCTCTCCTTAGAATATATATTGAGGAGTGTATCAAGAATGGTGGGTAAATATATAGATTTAACAGGATAGCGATTTGGTCGTTTAACAGTATTAAAATATGATAAAGAAAGAAGCAAATCTAGACGGCGGACATATTGGATTTGCCAATGTGATTGTGGTAATATAAAAAGTGTTAGAAGTGATAGGTTAAAGGATGGACAAACTAAATCTTGTGGATGCTATAAAATAGAATTATTTGTAAATAATACAAAGAAAGATTTAACAGGATAGAAATTTGGTAGATTAACAGCATTATATCCAACAGATAAAAGGATGGGTCATCATATCGTATGGCATTGTAAATGTGATTGTGGTAATGAATGTGATGCTTCGGGAGCTATGATGGCAATAGGACATATTAATTCATGTGGATGTATAAATTCAGTTGGTGAAGCAAATATACAAAAAGTACTTCAAGAAAATAATATCTTTTTTGAAAAACAAAAAACTTTTTCTGATTTAATAAGCAAATCCGGCGGTTATTTGCGATATGATTTTTATTTACCACAATACAATCGATTGATAGAATTTGATGGTGAGCAACACTATAAGGATATTAATTTTTTTTCAACTGATTTAGAAGAAATCCGATATAAAGATAAATTAAAAAATACATACGCTAAATCTCATAATATAGATTTAATTCGTATTCCATATCATGAACGAGATAATATAACATTAGATTTAATTTTAGGAAATAAATATTTGATTAAAGAGGATTGATATTTATGGCTTTGCCTGGTATTTATGATATGTTTAATAAGGCTTGGAAAGATTATCAGACAATCTATATTATTTCTGATACTCATTTTGGAGATGACGATTTAAAAAAAGCATTTCCTAATCGCCCCTCTGATGACGAATTAGTAAAACTTATTAACTCTAAAGTCGGTAAAAAGGATTTGCTTATTCATCTTGGGGACGTTGGCGATTTAGAATATATGAAAAAAATTCGCGGTCATAAGATTCTTATAGCCGGCAATCACGAGCCCGGACTAGAAAAATATAAAGAGATTTTTGATATGGTGTTTTCCGGACCGGTTATGCTGGGTGAGAAGCTTCTCCTTTCACATGAGCCAGTCTCCAATGTAGAATGGTGCATGAATCTCCACGGCCATGTTCACGACCGGAAAGCCAAAACCGATAAATACCATCTCAATGTTTGCGCAGATGTGATTGGCTATACGCCTATTAACTTCAATCAGTTTTTAAAATCTGGTGCTACTTCTAAAATCCAGACTATACATCGTAAAACTATTGATTTTGCTACTGAGCGCAAGCGTAAAAGAGGAGGACGTAAAATTGGAGAAAAATGAAATGGAAAATGAAACTTTAAATTTGAATGAAGCAGACATCCATGAAGTCTTTGACGTAGAAGATAATAATGAAGGAGATTATTTCTCTTACGATGATGATAAAAAAGACCTCGATTATAGTGGTATCGTAGGAGATAGTACTCGTTTTTATCTCAAAGAAATTAGCAAAATCCCTCTGCTGACCTATGAAGAAGAGAAGAAGCTGGCTCTTCGTATTAAGGATGGAGACCAGGATGCTATCGATACTCTAATTGAACATAATTTGCGGCTAGTGGTATCTATTGCTAAGCATTATACTGGTTGCGGTCTTAGCCTTCTCGACTTAATCCAAGAAGGCAATGTCGGATTAATTGAAGCCGCAAAGAAGTATGATGTAGATAAGGGTTTTCGTTTTTCTACTTATGCTACCTGGTGGGTGCGTCAGAAGATTGGTCGAGCTTTGAGCGACCAATCGCGCAGTATTCGAGTTCCCGCGCATATCGCTGAACTCGTTAGTAAAATCAAAAAGATTATGGGCGCAATGACCCAAGAGTTGGGCCGCACCCCGACAGAAGAAGAAATTGCTAAAAAACTGAATGTTGAAGTTGATAAAGTAAAAGTTGCTCTCGATATGAGTCAAGCAGTGTCTTCTTTAGATGTCCCTGTTGGTGAAGATGAAGAGACTACTATCGGAGATTTGCAGGCAGACCCTTCTGTTAAAAATCTCATGGCTAATCTCATTGATGAAGCCAATAGACAAATTATTGAGACAGTTTTCGCAACGCTTAATGAACGAGAGGCTAATGTTTTGCGCTTGCGCTTTGGCATGAATGTTAATCATGCCTACACGCTTGAAGAAGTTGGTAATGAACTTGGTATTACCAGAGAGCGAGTACGCCAAATCGAAACAAGAGCCCTGCGCAAAATGCGCAATCCTGTCCGCATGAACGTATTGCGGGAAGCCCTTGCTTAAATTATAAAAGGAGATAATATTATGAAGAGAGTTTATTGTATTGTAGTTGCTATACTTATAAGCATAACAATTTTTTGCGGCTGTACTGCTAAAACTGACAAAGAGATAAAAACATACGGCTCATATGTTATATTAGAAACGACAGATAAAGTAAGCAATAACTATATTTTATATCATGAAGATACTCATATAGTATATACTGCTAATAAATTATACTCTCATAGCCAAACAATCATACCTTATCAAATTTATAAAGACGGTTTAATTTATGGCGCAGTATATGAAGATGGAGAAATTAAACCAGTACCGTATGCAGTAGGACTAACAAATGAAATGATTAAAGAATATTTAAATAATTTATTTTAAAAACAAATGAAAGGAAATAAGTAAATGAAAAAAATTATTTGTTTGGTACTTTCTTTAATTGTAGCAATTTGTCTATGCGCTTGCGGAAGCCCCGAAAGTATGGTAACGTCTGCCCCAAGCAAAAATACTACGGCGACAACATTTGCGCCAACCTCCAAGATTACCTATCAAGCTGAATTTTATCACAATGATGGTAATATGTGGCTAAGTATTGAAGGCTCCAATTTTGATATTTCTCCTAATAAGACTAAAAATTATATGTTTGATACTTCTGGAAATTGGACTTATGAATGGGAAACTTCTTCAGTTGTATCTATCGAAATTGATGGGAACAATATCGAAAGCTGTGGTTCAACCGTTCTATTTTATGATAACCGGCTAGAAAAACTTGATATGGAAATTCCTACTGAGGTAATTCTTAATGATAGTGGAAATGGCAGTATTGATGTTCCTAATAATTTTATGTTTAGCGATTATTGGCGATTAAATTATTGGTGGATTAGTCATAATCAGGCTAATAAAAAAGTTGCTTCTCGGCTTATCCTTATTCAGTCTCAGGAAGGCGACCCAATTTGTATGTTTAGCGGCGATGCTGTAAGTTGGAAGGTATCTAAGAATCTTCCTAAGACGACAGAAATTGAAATTGATGGTATGATGGTTTATATCCATCGAGCAAATTTTGCTATTATTGACACATCAATATTTGAATAACTAAAATAATAAGCCTCTCTCTAACATAGAGAGGCTTATTGATTTTTTTTATAAAATATGTTATAATATATATAGAAAGTAAAGAAAGGAATAAATGAAAATGATTCAAACTGTTATCATTACTGAAGAGACTCCTAGCAAACTTACTATGAGCTTAAATAATTGGCTTAAAGGCTGGCCTGAAGATAAAATTATAGATATTAAATATGCAGTAAAAGATATTCGTTCTATTGATAGATATACTGCGATGGTAATTTACAAGAAATGAGGAGTTTAAATGCTAAGAATGCCTGATAAATGGGTATATAGATTGGAAGCAATAAATCCTAAAAAAGGATTATGGTATAATGAAGCAGGAGAAAAAGTTTGGAATATTGGAGAACTTGAAAATTGCGAAACTAAAAATCTTCCTATGGATTATGATTGGCGTTATCATATCTATGGGTGGAATTGGCATAGTTCTTGTTCCAACATAGAGGATTTAGCACATTGGTATAGCCTTGAAGATGCATTAGAGCTAATTAGAAATGGTTTTATTTTTGCAAGGTATCTTGCTACCCAATATTATGAATGGGAAAATGAAACTACTTTTATGAAGGAAACTTGTTTAAAACGAGAAATCCTTGATATAAATGAAATTTGGGGTGAGAGACCAAATGATAACTTGCAATGAATATTGTTATCCATGCTGTGATTATTGTATTCATGTAGTTAAAGCATTACGAGAGAGTGAAGGAAAATTTTATACTGTAAATGAATCTTGTAATAAACATCCAGATAGTGAATATCATTTATCTATGGTATTATATGATGGATATTGTAAAGATTTTATATGTAAAAATGCTGAGTATAAAAGGAGAAAAAATGAGAGTTGTTGAAATGGGAAAAGTCCCAGAAAAAGAAATTACTTGTAATAATTGTAATAGTATATTAGCATATATCGATGCTGATGTCCATTGCGAAGTAGATGAATTATTTGGAGAATTTCACAGCATTCAAGAAGTCCAATGCCCTGTTTGTAAAAATAATATTATAATTTCTATTAATTAAGGAAAGTGGCAATACTATGAAATTTTTTATTGATTTTGAAGCATTACAATATAATAATTTTATTATCAGTATTGGATGCGTTTGCGAGAATGGAAACCAATTTAGTTCCTTTGTAAAGCCTCCTGAAGGAAAGACTGTATCTAAATTTATTACTGAACTTACTGGCATCACCGATGAAACTCTTGCGGACGCACCCTCAATTGATGAAGCATTCAATGCTTTTTATCAATTCATTATTAGTAATTGCGCGATTACATTTGAAAAACCTGAATATTTTTGTTATGGAGATATGGACGCTACTTTCATTAAAGACTCTATAAAGTATATAAATGAAGTTCAGGCATATACATTTGCGCAAGCTCTTTCTCATTCTCTTGTGGATTATCAAAAGACAGTAAAAAGTTTTTTTATTACTCCTAATAATATTGCTTTAAAGAAAGTTTATACTTTAATTAAAGAAGAAGATACTGTTCAGCATCATGACGCTCTTGAAGATGCTATGATGCTGTCAGAAGTAGTAAATAAGATGAAAGCAAAATGTAAGCCCGAAGATGGAGTTCTTTTTTCTGCTATGAAACGCGATGATAAACCGAAGCGTAAAATGGCTCCTGTTATTTTCCAGAATTGGCCAGGAGATAAATGGGAGGCTGATACTCTTGGTTCTGCCAGCAATTATGCAGTAAAAGCAATTGCGGGCAGCCATGTAGCATATTTTGATACTCTTGAAACTGCTGCCTTGTGGATTATCAAATATTGTACTCGTGGTCTAAGTCCCAAAAGAGAAGGGGACGTAGTTAGTGTTATGAATAAAATTAATAAAGGCATTAAAGAAGGGAAAGAACCTTATGGTTTTTCCTGGGCTATGCCTAATGAATAATAAGAAAGGAATGAAAATAAATGATTAATGAACAGACTGGTCAGCGAGAGCTGGCATATGTTGTAGCAATTGATGAAATTCGTCCTATTGAAGGATATGATAGGGTAGAATATGCGCGAGTAAATGGATGGTGGGTTATTATTTCTAAAAATGATAATCTATCTGTTGGTGATAAATGCGTATATTTTGAGGTCGATTCTCGTTGCCCAAGCACCGATGAACGCTTTGCTTTTCTTGAAAAGCGTAATTATAAAGTAAAAACTTTGAAAATGTGTCGTGTTTTTTCTCAGGGTCTATTGATGCCCATTACCCTGTTCCCTGAGCTGGGCGATGTAGAGGTTGGTACTTTCTTGACTGAAAAGTTGGGAATTAAATATGCGGTTGATGAGGATAATGAACGCAAGGCCGCAAAGGTTAATAAGGACAAGAAATATCAATCTATGGCAGCTCGCAATGCAAAGCTATTTAAGAAGAAGCCTTTCCGCTGGTTAATGAAGCGTGAATGGGGTCGCAAGTTGCTGTTTGCGTTCTTTGGCAAAAAGAAAGATAATCCCCGTAGTTGGCCTACTCATTTCCCTTATATCCACAAGACTGACGAAGAGCGTTGTGAAAATATCCCTTGGGTGCTAAATTATGAGCGTCCTCTGACTGTAACTGAAAAGTTGGATGGTACTTCTACTACTTTCATTTTGGAACGTAAGAAGCATAATAAGTTTGAGTTTTATGTACTTTCTCGCAACGTGCGGCAGGCGGATGAAAAACAAGAATGTTACCACGACCACAATATCTATTGGGATATGGCATTCAAGTATGATGTAGAAAACCATCTACGGCAGTTCTTGATTGATAATCCCGATTGTCCTTATGTTTGTATTCAGGGTGAGTCTGTTGGCTCTGTCCAGGGTAATCCTCTAAAGTTAAATGAAGATGACTTCTATTGTTTTAATTTTATTGATGGCCGCAAGGGTCGACTGCCTTCTACCGAGGGTAAAGCAATTGTTGAGCAATGGAATATGAAGTGGGTTCCTATTTTGGATACCAAATTCAAAATGCCTGGCGATATGGAAGAGTTTAAGCAAATGGCAACTGCTAAATCTGTTGTTAATCCTAAAGTTCTGCGTGAGGGTATCGTTCTGCGTGATCCTACTAATGACTTTAGTTTTAAAAATGTCTCTCGTGAGTATCTTATGAAACATAATGGATAAATAATTTTATGTATAAAATAAAACCCCTTTAATTAAATTAAAGGGGTTTTATTGATTTTTTTATAAAAATATGTTATAATATATATAGAAAGTTAAAAAAGAAATTGATAAAATTATGAAAAAATATATAGTATATAGAATCATTCCTAGGACACTCGATGATATTTCTATTGAATTTTTATATATAACAAGTAATCGCGCAGAAGCAGAAGAGATGTGTTTAGCATTTGCAGAGGAAGAATTATATTATAAGTGGTTTCGCATGGCATAGAATAGTTCTACTGGTTGGACTTCACTAATTTATCATATAAAATTGATTAACCAGAATTTTTATGTTGGAGAGGTTGAATCTAATGAGTAAAAATGCTTGGGTAATTTATTGGAATGATGGCATGGATGAGCACATCGAATGCGTTGCTTTAAAGGAAAATGATGCTCTTGAACTTTTTATGAGTCTTGTCGAAGAGGAGTTATATCTTACCTTCTTTTGGGCTTGTGAAGACGAGTATGTAGAAGAGTGGAGCGCAGAAGATAATTATAAGCATCTTTCTGATATTGCTTACGAATTATCTATGGAAGATACTTATTATTGCGTTGAGGAGGTGCCTTGCATCTAATGGAAATTTATGTCGCTAAAAGTTATCAAGGTCTTCCTATTGTAGAAGAGCCTTATGAGAAAAATAAAAAAATGTACTGTAAAGTGCGCATGAAGAGTGGTAGTATTAAAGAAGTGCGCGTATATACAGAAAAAGAATATGAAAAAATGTATCCTATGCCTAAACCTAAATGGGCGCCGCAGAAAAAAATGCTTGGTTTTGGCGATGAAGGATATATTATTATCTTCAAAGGTGCCGATAAATATGAAGAGTACTTTGATAAAACAAATGCTCGTTATCATCGAATTTGGGGCTGGTATGTTCCTTCTAATGAAACAGTTCCTGTTTTGCCCGAAGGAGTAAGTGCGGTTGTTCTTCCTTGGGATAATGTTGGCGGGGAAGATGGTGAATTATATCCAGAAGATGATGTAATTATGGGAGTCCGCAAAGCAAGACATTATGCATGATAGTTATGCTATTTATGATAAAGACATACTCCTTGGGTTTTGTCTAAATGAAATAGAAGCTCAAGAAATAGTCTTAACTCTGACTGAAGAATATATTTATAATTCTTTTTTAAGAGAAGTAGATAATTGCGGACTTGCTATCGCTTTATGGATTTTTCAAAACGCGCCAAAATATGGATGGGATAAATTTCATTATAAAAAGGAGATAATATATAATGAATGAAAATTTAATGATAGAATATGTATATGCAATTAAAGATTATACTCAGGAAAATGATAGCACTATTATTGGAGCGTTTGATAATTTGAGTGATGCTGAAGAAATGATATTATCTTTGACCGAGGAAGCCGTTCATTTTAATGCTTTAGAGATGTGTCATAGATTATTTCCTAGATGGAAGAACATAGAAGAGGTTTGTCAAAAAGCTTGGCGCTACGAATTTTTTGTTTGGTCTTATTGGATAGAAGCTATCCCAATGTTTTATTATTGATTTTTTTTAAAAAATATGATATAATATATATATAGAAAATAAAGGAGGAAAGAAATATGATTGATGCTCCATGGTATAGAGATCCTATTGAAACTATGGCTTTTAATTTATATGCCATGGATGAAGAAGATTTATTCTCGACTCGTGAAGAAAAAATTCAGAAAGTGATAGATTATCTTATTTCTTCTCCTAATCCTAATGATAAATTTATCCAAGAGCAAGCATTTATTTCAGCAAAGTTAGATGTAAATAGTTTAACTTTTGGTGAGGTAGATGAAATTGAAACTGAGGTGTCTAGAAGATGGAATCCCTGCACATAAAATATGAATTAAGTTTTGAAGAATATCAAAACTTAATTGAACAGTTTAGCAATCTTGTAAAAACAAAAGATTTTAAGCCTTTAGATTATAAAGATTATCGTAGAATTGCTGGAAAGCATTTAAATGGGATAGTCTCTAAAGTAATTATTGAATTTGTAGATGAAAGCCATTTTATAATTACTTTTCATCCAACTAAAGAAACTATTTATGCTGGCAATATTTTTGATCTATCTTTTGGCACTTTTATAAATTATTTTAATTTTGAGGAGGAGCCAAAAGAAACGATGGAAAAAAATAACACTTATGATATTTGGGGAAATGGAATTAGTAATGGTATAAATAATACTTCTAATACTACAGATTCTATTTCTTATCAAACAACTACTTCTTGTCCAGATTATGCTAGAACTAATCAAATAGCTACTGATTCTAACTCTAGTGGTGTTTTTACCTATGATACAGCAACAAAACCTTGGTATATTGAAGAAAGCCTTGTTTCAAGGATTGATGATATTGAGGAAAAAGTTAGAATAAATGAAGTAAAAATGAAAGAAGATATAGATTATATCCAAGATAAATCAGATAATCTAACAAAAAAAGTAGATCAAATTCAGCAAGTTTCTGAGGTGCTTGGAGGTAGAATTTCAGAACTTGAAGAAGAACAAGGACAAGAAAAACATAAAAAATGTAGCGTAAGAAAGGGTAATGAAAAAATTATGAATGCTAATAAGATGTTTAATTTTGATTTTGGTTTTGTTGATTCCAATATCCGTATGTCTCCCTATGGTATGGCTATTAGAAATGCAGATGGTCGTTATGTTTCCTATGATGTAAAAACTGGCTCTGTAATTGACGTTGAGCCTTTTAACTTTGAAGGCCATCGTCTTATGATGAAGATGCCTGTCGCTATTAAGGATGTCGCTATTGGCGATATTGTTATCCACAATCATAAGCCTATGTTTGTTGTAAGCACTGGCGATAAGATTACCGCTATTGATATTTACAATGGTGAAGAGAAGACTATCCTGCTAACTAAGAATATGTTTGGATTTGATTTTGTTATTAAGGTCATTTCTTTCATTAATTTCTCTGGCGCTTCTGCGGAGAATCCTTTTGGTAATATGTGGCCTTTGTTCATGTTGTCTGATCATAATACTGAGCTTGGACTTAATGGAGCCAATGAGATGGATACCAAGAGTATGTTTATGTTGATGGCTGTTATGGGTCAGATGTCCGGTTCTCCTGCTAATCTGTTCCAGAATCCTATGTTTTTGTTTGCCTTCTTGAATGATGGCGATTCCAGCAATAGTAATATGAAAGACTTTCTGATGTTTATGGCCCTTACTTCAATTATGAATAATGGCGTTCAGCCTATCACTATGCCTCTTGCGGCAAATCCTATTGTTCCTAATCCTCCCTCTAATGGTTAATATATAAAAAGATAAAAAGCCCCAGTAATGGGGCTTTTTTGATTTTATTTATTTTTTATGATATAATTATTTTATAAAAGTAATAAAAGAGGTTAATAATTAATGTAGCCATTTGATGCATTAAGCGAAGAAGATTGTTCTAACATTGAGAAATATATTGAATATTATGCTACTAATAGCATGTATGGTCCGTCTAGAGTATCCGCAGAAATATCTCATTTATTAAGATTTTGGAATAAAAATAAACAATTTTTATTTGAACTCTTTGACAATAATTTAATCTTACAAAAAGATATAGATATTCAATACCCAGAAGCCATCTTAGCTGAAGAAATGGAAGAAGTATTATATCAAGAAGATGGTAATACAATAAAATTTCTTGATGAAATATCTAAATTTATAAATGGATTAGCCTTTGGTAAAGACTATACTTATTATAGTAGTCTTTATAGTTTAGTTGAACCAGAAAATCTTATATCAAATATTTACCCTGGTAATACGGTAGAAATACCTTACACATTAGATGATGGAACTATAAAACATTTAACCGTCCCTTCTGGTTGTAAGATTATGAAAATATTATCTAAAATTGCTAATATATTTGAATTAGATGGATTTGAAGAATTTAGAATAAAACATTCTATGGTTTTAAATAGAAAAAAATTTAAAGGTACAATTTGTTTATCTATTCATCCATTAGACTATATGACAATGAGTGATAATGATTGTAATTGGGATAGCTGTATGAGCTGGCGAGGAGATGGAGATTATCGTCTTGGTACAGTAGAGATGATGAACTCCCCATATATTGTAGTCGCTTATTTAAAGTCTAAAACAGATATGGATTTATTTGAGAACGGAACAGCACAATGGAATAATAAAAGATGGAGACAACTCTTTATGGTATCAGATAAAATGATATTTGGAATTAAAGGGTATCCATATAATGATGATATTCTAACTAATGCTATTCTTGATTGGCTTTTAGACTTATTTAAATCAAATAAACCAGAATGTATCTATTTAAAAGATAGATTTACTATTAACAATAGAAAAGAAAATAAATTCTTGGATAAAAATATTCATTTATCATTTAATTTTAATGCTATGTATAATGACATTTATGGAAAACATTTATGTTATATTACAAAAGAATTTTATGATAATATTGAAAATTATGGCGCTATGTTTGAAATGAATCTCTCTGGCGAAACTGAATGTATGTTTTGTGGAGATGATTGGACTTTGAATTTTGAGTATTTAGATACTAATTTTTTATGCTGTCCTGATTGTTCAGGAGTAATAAGGTGTCCTGAATGTGGAGATTTTGTTAGTCAAGAAGAAATACATGAATTAGATGATGGCAGTTTAATGTGTGATGCTTGTTTTGACTATTATTGCGGATATTGTAATGGATGTGGAGAATCATTTAGAAACTCTGACCTAATAGATATAGATGCTTATGGTTATGAAAACGATTCAAAATATATTGGAACTATTAGTTATTGTTGTGATTGTATGCGTGAAAACGCCTTTCAAAATGACATAGGACCAATAGAATTAGATGATTGTTATCGCTATCGAGTAAAAGCATCTAACTTTACAGAAGATGGATTCGCTTTATTTGGAATATTTAATACTAATAAGATAAAAGAAATTCAATCTAGCAAGACAAATGATGATTGATTTTTAATTAAAAATATTATATAATATATATGTAAGGTAAAGGAAAAAACTTACTAAAAAAATAAATAATTTAAATTTTGAAAGGTTAAGGTGTAGTTATGGAAAAGCTTACTAAGAAGCAGATGTTTGAAGGTTTGATTGCCTACTTCCACGGCGAGGATGTAGAGATTGAGAATGAGGCTTTTGTTGAGTTCTGTCAGGACCAGATTGCTGATCTTGATAAGAAGGCAGCTAAGGCTAAGGAACGTGCGGCCGCCAAGAAGGCAGAGGGTGATGAACTGACTGACCTGGTTCATAGCGTGCTGACTGATGAGTATCAGACTATTGCTGATATTACGGTTGTCGTTGCTGAGACTGTCCCCGATGTCTCTGCCTCTAAGATTACTGCTCGGTTAACTAAGCTATTTAATACTGGAGTTATTGAGAAAGAGCAAATTTCTGTTGAAGATAGCGAAGGTAAAAAGCGTAAATGTATGGCTTATCGTTTGATTAGCCAGGACTAATTTACTTTGAATTTCACTCCCCCTCTATTAGAGGGGGAGTTTTTTACATAGTTGGTCGAGGATGGAAAAACTAAATATTTTATTTTTGAATAATAGTAGAAAATAAAAGAAAGAGGGCTTTAATTATGCCAATAATAGATATGACAGGATATTAGTCTGGACTTTTAACTGTGATTAAAAGAGATACTACCAGAAAAGATAATAATGGAGCATATTGGTTATGTTAGTGCGAATGTGGAAATATCATTTCCGTTAGAGGTAGCGTTTTACGAAATAAAAAACGTCCAATACGTTCTTGTGGATGTGAACGCACCAGAAAGTTAATTGAATATAATCAAACAAATAATATTAAAGACATTTCTAATCAATGGTTTGGCTATTTACAAGCAATTGAGCCTACCAATAAAAGAACTAATGGAAAAGCAGTAATTTGGAAATGTCGTTGTAAATGTGGAGCAGAGATTGAAATTAGTGGAGCCGATTTACGAAGTGGGAATACCAAATCTTGCGGCTGTCAGCGTTATAACTCATAGGGAGAATCTATTATCAGTTTATTACTTGCTGAAAATAATATTCCTTTTGTTAAAGAAAAATATTTTGATGATTTAATATTTGAAGATACAGGACATTATGCACGATTTGATTTTTATGTAAATAATTCTTATATTATCGAATATGATGGACAACAACATTTTATTCAAGGTAATGGAGCATATGATAATAAAGAAAAGTTTACTCAAACAAGAGAACACGACCAAATTAAAAACAAATATTGCTATCAGCATAACATTCCTATTATTCGTATTCCATATACAGAATTAAATAATATTACATTAGAAATGCTTCAACCAGAAACATCTCCTTATCGTCTTGCTGATGTGTCTGTACCCGCAGACGAGGAGTAATTATAAATTGAATAAAGAGCCTATGAGAGAAATCTCATAGGCTCTTTTCTTTTTTAATCTAGTAGGAAATTTTCAAGCAGATTCGGCCGGGCGCAGCCGCAGAAATCGTGCGCAAAAACAAAAATGCGTTTAGAAATTTTTAATACAAAAGGGGCTAAATAGGACAATATATATAATTAAAAA